>OFDL01000039.1_pt1 | contig 11125 bp, 10 predicted proteins | sample 1520561 | NCBI WGS metagenome assembly OFDL01 (sample SAMEA3696448, study PRJEB22514) | metagenome | biome: water; feature: marine; material: hydrothermal vent | place: Pacific Ocean | collected 2014-08-15 | depth 1539 m | reverse complement strand
GAATGGGAACCAGAACCAAAGCAGGATATAAAGAAAGAACGAAAAGACTACGAGAATGAATTTCTTACACGCTATAGGAAGCAGGAAAAAGCAAAGCCAAAGAAAAGGGCAATACAGTTGGAATGGGAACCAGAACCAAAGCAGGATATAAAGAAAGAACGAAAAGACTACGAGAGGAAGTATGTATCCAAATTTACAAAATTACAAAAAACTAAATTAAAAATTGCCGCATTAGAGCAAAAATTAAGACTTAGTCAAATAGAACTTGAGGAGCCAAAAACAGATCGAAAGAAAGAACGAAAGGAATACGAGAATGAATTTCTTACACGCTATAAGAAGCAGCAAAAGGCAAAGCCAAAGAAAAATGTATCAAAGCTATTAACGCCTGAACCAAAAATAGATCGAAAGAAAGAACGAAAAGACTACGAGAAAGAATACCTATCTAGATTAAAAAACAATCTATAAACCTTCTAAAAATTTAAGAGTGTCATGAATCGGACCCGTTGCATAGCCTGGATAGTGCGAACGCTTGCGGAGCGTTAGGTCGCAGGTTCGAATCCTGCCGGGCCCGCCTTTTTATTTAATTAGGATTAGAAAAAAATATTTTCTATGGTTATTATTACTGAAGAAATTAAAAATTTTGTTAATTTTCAAAAACTAGGGTATGTTGCAACAATCTCTACTGATAATACACCTAATCTATCTCCCAAAGGCACTATCATGGTATTTGATGTATCATATCTGGTTTTTGCTGATATTCATTCACCTCAAACGGTAGAAAATTTAAGACATAATCCATCAACTGAAATTAATGTAGTTGATCCGTTTCGTAGGAGAGGATATCGTTTTAAGGGAATCGCAGAAATAATTTCATCAGGTGATAAATTTAATAAAATTATTTCATATTACAAAGAATCTGGAGTTAAAAGCTCGATCAAATCCATCATCTTAGTGAAAATCGAAAAGGTAAGTGAAGTACTTTCACCACTTTATGATCTTGGTTATACAGAAGAAGAATTAAAAACTAAATGGAAAAAACATTATAAATTTTAATCCAACTTGGCAGATTTTTTTTGGTGTTCTCGTTCATTTTCAAGGGCTTTTTTTACCGCGTTCAACTCTGTAAGTGTGGTCTGCAATTTTTGATTCATTGATGCTACTACTGCACTAGCCGCATCAACAATTTTATCAGTTCCCTCACTCTTACTGGATTTTACCATTTCATCTTTAATGAATTTCAGCTCCCTAAATCCAGAATCAAGATCCTTTCTTTTTTGTATTATTTCGTTTTCAAGTTTTTCTTTTTCTTCCCTCATTTTCTTAAAATCTGGAGAATTATCCGCATTTGTTCTAACAGATTCAAGTTCACTGTTGTATTTCTTAATTTCATCCTTTATTTCAGATAATTCTCTTTTAGAATTGCTTATTTCTTCAGTTAGCAAGTTTTGTTTCTTATGTTCCTCTGCTATTTTTGCATTACCTTCAGTTTTTTTCTGGAGTTCATTATTTGTTTTAAGTAGTTCTACTCGAGATAATTTGGTTTTTGAAATAATGTCAGCGTATTCACTGTTTGATTTCTGAATATCTTCTTTTATGCCGTTCAATACTTTTTTTGCATCCATTAAATTTTTTATTGTAACATTGTATTCCTGCTTGACAGATTCGAATTTTGCAGAGAGTGATTCCGGTTCTTTTTTTTGTATTTTAACTTTAACTTGATTTTTTTCATCTGATTCTATTTCTATATTTTTTTTATTTTTTGACGTATTCTTTGGTTTTGCTTTTTCCTGCTTCCTATAGCGTGTAAGATATTTTTTCTCGTAGTTTTCTGATTCTTTTTTTTCGGAGCTTCCAAACCATTTCATACACATTCACCTTTTTTTATATTCATTATCTCCTTATTTTCCCTCTTACATACTTTAAGTAAAAACCAATTCCACCCAAAATGAATCCAGATACCAGTGCAAGTATTCCTAATTCGGGATGCTCCTGGTACTGTGTTGGGCCAACCATGAATAATACCGCGCCAAAAATGATCAAAAATAAGGATGTACTTCTTTTTGGTTTGTTGTGTTCATTATGTACCATGATGATCAAATATGCCTGTAAATAGCATCTGCAACCTTTTTCTTTCCAATATCTTCAATAAACGGTCCAATTTTTGGTCCACGATCTTTTGAAAGTATGATTTGATAAAGAATTTTGAAAAAGTCTTTTGGTTGAACCTGATTTTCCTTTGCTATACTATATATCGAATTTTGCAGATCTTCCGGTGTTTCATCCTTTTGTAATAAATCGGCTAATTGTTTCAAGGCAACTTTAGATGAATCATCAACCATTATCTTAGTAGCAGGTATTTTTGTTTCTTCAAAGTCATCAGAATAATTTCCAGCTAGTTTGATCAGTTCTTCTACACTATCTTTTCCCTCTTCCTTTATTGTACCATAATCAATCAGCTTTGAAGTTACATATTCTATCCGATTATCTTTGAATATTTTACATAATTCTACTAACAGTCTATAGCTTACATGCGTGCTGGGATTCTCTGGAGGTCTTAGAAGATTAACATATTCATAAAGTCCCTTGGATTTTACAAGTTTTGCTTCGTTATCCACCTTGGTTTTTCCAAAGTAGATGCTTTCTAATTCATTATATTCGTCCATTAGTGCAGGGATATCTTCAAATCCAACCTCTCGTGCACCAGTGATTCTCTTGTAAAGTAAGAGAAGAATTGATTTAGGTGTTCCATATGTTAACCATCTTTGTGATGTTACAACATTTCCAAGAGATTTTGATATTTTTTTGCCGCCCTTATCCAAAAACATTTCATACTTTACATGGTGAGGATGTGGGAATTCAAGTATTTGATCCGAAACCCAGTCGTTTACTTTGACCGAGTCCATGATGTCTTTTCCATATGCTTCAAATCTTATATCAAAGGCTTGCCATCTGGCAGCAAACTCAACTTTCCATGCTAGCTTTCCAAGATCATTTGTGATATGAGCTTCTCCTTCATGCCCACAACCCTTCAAAGTATACTTGTTATAACCAATAGTGGAATCTTTGCATCTGTATCTAACTTTTTTTTCATCCTCAAGGTATTCATAAGATTCTGTGGTGTATAGTTTGTCACAGTTTTGACATACTGGAAAATACGGCAAAACATTTTTGAATTTTGTTTGGCCCGTTAATTCTTCAACCTTATTTCCAATTTCTTTGTTGCTTGCAAGTATTCTATGAATTTGTTCCTTTAAGATACCATTTTTGTAAGTATCATGCGCTGTCTTGTGCACATATTTTATTCCTAATTTATCAAGCCCCTCTAAGAGCATACTGCTCATATGACTTCCGTAAGAATCATGGCATTTTCCATATGGATCTTCGATGGCAGATACTCTTCTACCCATATTTTCTTCTTTGACATCTAATCCCTCTGGGATTTTTCGTAATCCATCTAGATCATCTGAATATGCTATCAATTCAGATTTGTAGCCCAAATTTTCAAGAGCTAATTTTACACCGTATGCTCTAACAGCATCGCCTAGACTACCAATATGTGGAATACCGGAAGCACCTAACCCACTTTCTACCCTAATAATACCATCAATGTCTCGTCCAAGCTGCTTTTCACGCTCAATTAATTCAAAGGCTAGTTTGTCTATCCATGTACCCTTACCGATTATTTTTTGTTCAGTCATCATTTACCTCAATTGCTTCGACATGTATGGTCCATCTAATGAGTAGCCCAATTTTTTGTAATATTCACGTGTACCAACTGCACTAATCACAAGAAGTTTTTTTGCATCAAAACTCTCTTTTGATATTTTTTCCGCCTCATCCATCAATTTTCTACCTAACCCGGAATGCTGAATACTGTTTTCTTCGTGTTCACCAATCTTAATTGATTTCCCAAACACATGAAGCTCCCTAACTATACATGAATTTGGAGTAATTTCATCTCTATGTGCCAATTCACTTGGTTTTCTTAAGCGCAAGAATCCATAAATTGTTTCATCTTCATCGTCAAAAGAAATGAAAGTCTCTCTTCCATTTGAGGAATCATATTCTTCTTTGCCAAGTTTCAATAATTCTGAAGGCATATTTTTTCTAGAAAGCCCAGCCTCTCTGCATCTAATACATTTACAAGAAAATCCTTCATCCTTCAATCGTTTGTGAACAATTTGCCTTAGATTGCCTGCTTTTGGACCAGCCTGAATTTCACCAGGTGTAATTTCTCTCTGAATGCGCATAATTCTAACCCATTTTGGCACCATTTTTTTTGCTTCAGTAAGTACATGTAGCATTTCTTCGTCAGTATACGGCTTGTATTTTTTTTCTAGGTAATCGTTGTACAGTGGAGTATTTTTCAAAACCAATGATGGATATATCTTTAACATGTCTGGTTTGAGATTCGAGTCATTGAATAGCTTCTTGAAATCATTGATGTCTTCATTAGGTGTCATAGTAGGCAAGCCTGGCATCATATGCGCAACTATTTTGTATCCGGAATCCTTTGAAATTTGGAACGAATCTATAACATCATTGTAGTCGTGTCCTCTATTAACAATCTTGTAAACTCGCTCGTGTAGACTTTGTACGCCAATCTCAACTCTTGTTACGCCATATGAGAGCATTAGGTCAACATGTTCTTTTTTACAATAATCTGGCTTTGTTTCAATAGTGAAGCCAACATTCCTATTTTTTGCCTTCTGATTATTTTCCATGGCAATTTCCAAGTTTGGTGATGGAAATCCATTTAATGCATCGTAGCATGATTTGATAAAGTTCTCTTGGTAATCCTTTGGCATGAAAAGAAATGTTCCACCAACAACAACTAATTCTATTTTGGTTGTGTCATGTCCAAATATGTGTAGCTGGTTAAGTTTTGAAGTGATCTGAATATTTGCATCATATCCATTTTTAATGGAACTGATTGTAACAGGCTCTTTTCCCGTATAGCTATTTGGTGTATTGAATTCAATTCCACCCGGACAATAGGTACATCTTCCATGGGGACATGCATATGGTTTCGGCATTAGTGCAATTACCGCTACGCCGGATGCGGTTTTTACTGGTTTTTTAAGCAAAATCTTTTGGAGTTTTTCATACGATTTTCCATCCACCGTTGATAAGATTTCATAGTTTTTTGGGATTTTATCCAAAGAGTATTTTGTACAAATTCTTTTGATCTCTGTTTTTGCGTGATTTTTTGTAGGTTCAGTAATTTGCAATAGACTTTGTGATATCTCACGACATGCATTAGAGAAATTTGTGTTTTTCATCTGTTATTACAACTATTTTTCAATATGCTTCTTTATAGAAATTTTACGGCTAAGTATAGCTATAATTCCAACAATTACGATTGCCAAGATTTCCAAATATAACCAATCTAATCCTTGGAATCGTATAATTTCAACTGTAAAAGGAGAAAATAGTGGAAACCCACTTGTTGAACCGGGATAAATTTGCCCAACAAACCAAACATCAAAAGCAATATGTGATATGATGGCAGAAAATGAGATGGCTGCCAAGCGATAGTCTTTTTTTCCAAAAACATACAGCATTATCACAGCAATAATTATTGCAAATGGGAATGAATGTACAAAGCGTGAAATCATTTCCACATTAAAAAACTGCTGTAAATGATCAGCATCAACCAGTAATGCAAAAGCTCCAGTCATGAATACATATTTCAGACTTAAACTAACTGCCCCCGCAATCATTCCAAACAATACATGTCCAAAAATATGTTCTAGGCTTGGATTGCTAACTATAAGCGGATCTCCAATTATAGACGAGTCGTCTGGAAAAAGAAATCCAGTTAGGGAAAAACCAAAAGACAGAATTGAGAAAATTGCACATGATTTTATAACAAATTTTATTTGCCCTGATATCTTCACATGTAAAAACATTTTCTACCCATTTTTATTCTTCACTATGGGTTGATAAAATCATAATGCTAAATATTTACAATATTATGGAATAATCTCTATCGTTTTTTCTTTCTTTTTTTACTAGCAGACTTGGCTTTTCTTTCCAAACTCTTTCTGTATTCCAAATTTTTTAATTTAGCTAATTCAACTTTAATCGCAGCATTCTTTGTTTGGTTGTCAAGAAACTTTTTACCATCATCAGTAAGGATAGTTCTGTTCTTATCATCAACTGTTACATATCCAGCCTTGAGAAGATTTTGAACAAACATTTTTTTCAGTTCATCCAACTTTGGCGGTGTTTTTTTCGATTTAGTTTTTGTTTCTTTTACACCTTGCTGAAGTAATAGGGTTGTAAGATAATCAGTACCTTTTTCCAGATGTTGAATTTCTTCAGTTTCAACATTCTTCTCTTCATCGTGATGCTTTTTTCCACCTAATAGATGTGAAGATAAAACATCCGACTCACCAGGTTTTGCTTCTTCATTAATTTGGTCAATACCACTTTCCGGCAATATCGATCTTGAGGAATGCTTGAATTTATGTTCTTATTTCTACGGGAAGAAAATCACTCTTAGATAAAATGCCCCAAACGCAACCATTGTTGTTATAATCATTATTGGCATACCCTTGATAAGAAACTCTCTAAAGAATATTCTATATCCAAATTTTTCACAAATTGCTATCGCTACAAGATTTGCACTTGCTCCAATTAATGTACCATTACCACCGAGATCTACACCAAATGCAAGTGCATACCACAATGGATTGTATGTATAGTCTGCTAATGTTTTGGCAAATGATGGGTCAACTGAGATGTTTTCTATTATTGGAATCATTGTTGCAGTAAATGGAATATTATCTACAAAGGCAGACGCGAACGCAGATGTCATAACAATTGTGAACAATGTTGTGCCAAGATCACCACCAGTAATTTCCAATATGTTATGCGCAAGTAATTCTAAGGCACCGGAAACTTCAACACCGCCTACTATGATAAACAATCCACAAAAGAAAAGCAGTGTAGGCCATTCTACATGTCTAAATGCTACTTGTGGTTGTTTGCCAGTTATTACCAAAAGTATTGCCGCACCGCCTAACGCAATTATAGATACTTCTAGGCCTATCATGCCATGTAGCATAAACATTAGAATTACAGCGCCAAGAACTATGGCTGATTTTTTTAGTAACATGACATCTTTGATTTCTTTTGATGCGTCTAACTCCTGAAGCTTTTGAACATTTTCCGGTTTTTGTTTGAGATCTTTTCTAAACATAAATTTGAAAAGTAGAATTGCAACACCCATGGTTAGAATAATTTCTGGCGTCATGTGATACGCAAACGTTACAAAATCAATTCCAGCCGCTGAGCCAATCATAATGTTTGGTGGATCACCTATCAGAGTTGTTGCTCCACCAATGTTGGATGCAAAAATCTGCGCTAAAATCAGCGATATTGGATTAATGTTTAGTATTCTACAGACTGAAATTGTAACAGGTACCATAAGCAAGACCATTGTTACATTGTCCAGAAACGCAGAACCAACGGCAGTAATTACTGCAAGCAAAACCATTAACTTCCAGACATTTCCATTTGAAATTTTTGCAGCCTTAATTCCAATGTATTGAAATATTCCTGTCTCTCCTAGAATACCAACAATTACCATCATTCCCAAAAGCAGTCCAATTGTGTTGAAGTCAATCGCACCGATTACAAAGTCTACACTGTCATGCGGATCAAGTGCTCCAGTAGAAAATAGAATAATCAGCATTACCAGTGCACCAAAAAGTGCAAGAGCAGTTCGATGTACCACTTCCGTAATCAAAATGACATACATGCCAACCAAGACGCCCAAAGTTGCCATCATTGTAATGGTAAGTTCTAATCCAACATACTCTGGAAGTGTAAACAACATAACAAGCAGTATCGCAAGAGCTGCGATACCAATTCCAAAGCTTCTCATTGAAAAATGAGATGCGATCTCCACGTCCATTTACTAGTTGTAAAATTTTTGCATATATTGTAGTATATAGTTAAAATTTATTTCAGATTAAGTCATGCAATTTTTTTGGAATTGATGAAAACTCCTTTTTTACTCGTAATTTTACCTATTTCATAAGTTGCTAGCTTGTGTTTTTTGAAAATAGACATAATTTTTGCAACATTGTTTTTTGGTGAAATGATGCAAAATCCTATTCCCATGTTAAACGTCTTGTACATTTCCTTGCTTTCAACACCACAGTCTTGAATTAACTGCATTAGTGGAGGCGTTTTGGGAAGGTTGTCCAGGTCATATCCAATGTTTTTTAATCGTAAGAGTTTGGTGAACGAGCCACCAGTAATGTGTGCAAGTCCATGGATCTTGCATTTTGCCAATGCCTCCAGTACTGGCTTGACGTAAATCTCCGTAGGCTTTAGCATAGCACTGCCTAGATGGCCTATTCCCTTTATTCTGGAATTTAGTTTGTATTTCGATAATAACACACTTCTTGCAAGTGTGTATCCATTAGAATGAAGCCCACTACTTTTGACCCCGATTATTACATCTCCAGATTTAATTGACTTTCCAAGCATCATATCCTTTTTTGAAAGAATTCCTACAACAGTGCCAGCCAAATCCATTGCAAAACTCTTTCCAGAAAACAGATCAGGCATGATGGCAGTTTCTCCACCAATAATTGGTACCTGGGCTTGCTTTGCACCTTTTGCAAGTCCCCTAACCACTTTTTTGAAAACATTCTGATTATTTTTATTCGCAGCTATATAGTCAACAAACGAAATTGGTGTTGCACCAATGCAAATTATGTCGTTTACATTCATTGCTATACAATCTATGCCTATTGTATCGTATTTTTTCAGCATGTTTGCAATTATGATCTTTGTACCTACTCCGTCTGTATGTGTAGCCAAAAATTTGTTCCCAGGTATTTCAACTATCCCAGCATAATGCCCAAAACCATGTACTACTTTTGCTAATTTTTGTAGCTTGTGAGTTGATGATATAATTTGTCCAATTGCACCCTGGCTTTTTTTAATCTCAGTAATGTCTACCCCTGCTTTTTTGTATGTAGTTACCATATCACATGTACATATTAGAGTCTATTTTTTTGTGCTCTGTATATTTATTTGAAAGTTCCTTAAAGTCAGCATCTATTCGTTTTTTCTCCTTTCTAAGTTCAGTTGTGTCAATGTTCATATCATATGCTCTATTGACAGCCTTTACCAAGGTAGCAGCCGCAAGTGGATCCGGACCCTTATCGTTTGCTTTTACTAATAGAGTAACCCCTTGAATTTTTCGCACTAAACATTCATTTAGTAATCCACCAGCAACGCCAGTGATAAATCCCTGATGTATCATACTGATATCACTATCTTCCATAACGCGACACAGGTCTCCTTCTGCAGCACAAAACGCTTTATCATCATGACTTGTACTAGCAACACCGTCTAGAATCACAATTTCATGCGAGCCATTTTTTTCTGCCCAATCTAAAATTGTATTAACAATATCATGCAAGCCAAAAGGCAGTGTAATTTCACAAATTACTGCACAGATTGTTCCATCATCGTTTGAGTATAAACGAAACGGATGTCTTAGTCGTCCTTGCATGAAAACAGTTGATGGAGGCAGGTGCCTTGATCTAAGATATGCAATCTCTTTCATTTTCAGCTTATCAATCATGCAACCTACAGCTAATGGACCCACAAGACCAGCACCTACAAATCCCGCAAATATTATAGGACTTTTCAAAACAGTTTTTTTTATTTCATACACTTCATTATCTGAAGATAATCTGTCTTTCACACTTTGTTAAATTTTGGTAGGCTAATTATTCTTTTACTGAATAATAATGCTAGTCACGATTTTTCATAAATAGATTAAGCATAGTGGTACCATTTTCTGTAATAGAGTAAATAACATTTGGACCAACTGATTTTTTTGTAATGAATTTATAGTCAAGACATAGATGCAGATAGTTTAGGAAAGATCTTTTCATTCTAATTTTTGATTTAGCATACAAATCAGAGAATGTTATAGAGTTATTGCGTAGTTGGTATAGCAGTTTAAGCAATGATAGAGTGCTATAGTCACGTGTCCTAGCTTTTACCGCATCTAACACTTGCTCATGTCTCTGTATTATGAAGTCATTAAACTGGTCTGCCACCTCAATAGGAACATAAGTCAATCTAGCTCTCATTACGGTATTGTACGGTAAATTACCTTATTAATCTTAACGTGAGTTTTTTTTGAGCTGTCCTACCCATATCTTGAGCTGGCTATTACTGCTAGATCTAGATTGGTTGTTTCAAGTGTAAAATTTCAGTAAGACGCTTGTTTTAAACAAACCAATTTCAAGATTTCACGTGGAAATCGCCGTTAATGCATTGCTAACCGTTGTTGGTATTGCGATGCTGTGTTTTGGTGGAAACTGGTTAGTAAGTGGCGGTGTATCTATTGCCAAAAAACTTAGGATTAGTCAGATGGTAATCGGTTTAACAGTTGTAGCATATGGAACGTCAACTCCTGAGCTGGCCGCAAGTATGGCAGCTGCAGTAGGCTTGCATACAGATCTAATCTTGGGCAACATAGTTGGAAGCAACATCAGCAACATAGGAATGGTAATTGGAATATCCGCAATCATCTCTCCTTTGGTAGTAAGCAAGGCAACTACAAGAAAAGAAGTTCCAATTATGATTGGCGTTATGTTACTTTTGGTTGCAATATCTGTGGATGGAGAAATCTCACAGTACGATGGAATTTTGTTAATTGCTGGCTTGATTGCATTTACAGTTTACACACTTTCAAGGGCTAAAAAAGAACGGAAGCAGGAAGAGGAAGATCCGGCAGCTCAAAAATCATCTGTTCCACGAGCAGTAGGATTGATTGCTATTGGCTCGGGTCTCCTATATTTTGGAGGGCTTGTTACAATCGAAAATGTAATATCAATTGCACAAGGCATTGGAATATCTGAAACTGTAATAGGAATAACCATAGTTGCCATAGGCACATCACTTCCAGAACTTATCACGTCAATAACTGCAATAAAGAAAGGTCATACTGACATAGGAATTGGAACCATTGTTGGAAGCAATATTTACAACATACTTATGATCATGGGCGTTGCTTCTGTGATAACCGGCATAGCTGTTGTGCCAGGCATCTTTACTGATTACTTGGTAATGATTGGCTTTG
>OFDL01000038.1_pt1 | contig 11143 bp, 10 predicted proteins | sample 1520561 | NCBI WGS metagenome assembly OFDL01 (sample SAMEA3696448, study PRJEB22514) | metagenome | biome: water; feature: marine; material: hydrothermal vent | place: Pacific Ocean | collected 2014-08-15 | depth 1539 m | reverse complement strand
CTCCTTAAGTATTTATAATTGATACGATGTTGAATTATAAACATATAAAGCTTTTGATATGGGTTGTTTTACCTCTATTAGGCGCCTGTACTGAGCCTTGGAACAATCCGTATCTCGATACACAAAGACTAGACAATACGCTTTATAGCTCTTTTTCTGCACGTCCAAAACATTTAGATCCAGCGCGTTCGTATTCTTCAAACGAGTGGACTTTTATTCAGTCTGTGTATGAGACACCCCTGCAATATCATTACTTGAAACGACCTTATACATTAATACCTGGTGTGTTGGCACATATGCCAAAAGTACATTATTACAACAATGAAGGTGATGAGATTCTAGCTATTGATCGACAGTCTGCGGCTTTTTCACGTTATATTTTGCAAATTAAACCAGGGATAATGTATCAAAACCATCCTGCTTTTGTTAAAGATAATCTTGCATTAAATGATGATATGCTTAGTGATATTAGCCATTTAAGTGATTTTTCCAAAACTGCGACAAGAGAATTGGTTGCTAGTGATTTTGTGCATCAAATCAAGCGTTTGGCCAATCCAAAATTACACTCTCCGATATTAAGCTTAATGAGTGAGATGATTGTTGGTCTTGATGATTTGAATGTTGAGCTTAAGAATGTAAAGGGTTCGTTAGACTTGACCCAGCATCAAATATCAGGTGTTAAGGTATTAGATAAATATCGCTATTCTATAAAAGTGAATGGCATTCAAGAACAATTTTTATATTGGTTAGCTATGCCATTTTTTACCGCTGTGCCACCAGAAGCAGATGCATTTTATGCGCAGCAAGGACTGATTGATAAAAACATTGTATTGGATTGGTACCCAGTTGGTACAGGGCCTTTTCAGTTAAGCGTGAATAATCCGAATAAAGAAATGATTCTTCAAAGAAACCTTAATTTCCATGATGAATATTATCCAAGTGTAGGCGAAGTTAGCGACAAGGAAAATCACTTACTGGTTGATAGAGATAAGAAATTGCCATTTTTAAACAAGGTGCATTTTTTATTAGAAAAAGAAACTGCACCTTATTGGAATAAATTTTTACAAGGCTACTATGATCAGTCGGGCATCTCTAGTGATAATTTTGATCAAGCCATTGAAGTTAAGTCCAAAGGTCAAACTGTTTTAGCGCCAAGAATGAGTGATAAAAATATTCGCTTGCTCGCCAGTAACAGTACCAGTGTTTATTACACTGCATTTAACATGCTAGACACAACAGTTGGTGGTTATACATCATCTGCTCAAAAATTAAGACAAGCCATCTCAATTGCCATTAATGAAGAAGAATATATTTCTATTTTTAGAAACGGCCGGGGTAGTGCGGCACACGGGCCAATTCCTGCCGGTATTTTTGGCGCAGCGGAGGATTACAATCCATTCGTTTATGATGCGTTAGACAAGCGCAAAGATATTTCCAGAGCGAAAGACTTGATGGTACAGGCAGGTTACGGTAAAGGAGTCGATCCAGTCACTAACAAACCTTTGGTGTTGTATTTTGATACCACTGCCAGTGGTGCAGAAGACCAGCCAAGATTGGATTGGATTAGGAAGCAATTTAAGAAAATTGGCATCCAGCTGGTGATTAGATCAAGCAGTTACAATCGACTGCAAGACAAAATGAGCAAGGGTCAAACCCAATTGTTTGAACTGGGTTGGAATGCGGATTATCCCGATCCAGAAAATTTCTTATTTTTATTGTATGGCAAAAATTCCAAAGTTGAAACTGGTGGAGAGAACGGCGCTAATTATCAAAATGCTAAATACGATAAGCTATTCGAACAAATGAAAAATATGCCAAATTCTGTTGAACGACAAGTAGTCATCGATAAAATGGTGGCTATACTGCGTGAAGACGCACCTTGGGTTTGGGGTTTTATTCCAAAATCATATGGTCTTTATCATCAGTGGTTAACCAACTCAAAACCCCATGCGATGGCAAGAAATACACTCAAATATTTACGCGTTAATCCTAAGTTAAGAGAGGATTTCCGCCAAAAACACAATCAAGTGGTGTGGTGGCCAATGATTATTTTGGCGCTAATATTGTTAGGCGTTATTTACCGCTTTAAACGTGCATTATGACTAAAGTTAAGTATTATTTTCTCTTATCTTTATTGTTGGTGTTATTAGACCAAGTGACAAAATTGCTAGTCTATGGTTATATTAAACCTAATAATTCTATTATTATCAATGACTTTTTTAGTCTAACGCACGTGCACAACTATGGTGCGGCCTTTAGTTTTTTAGCAGACCAATCAGGCTGGCAGCGATACTTATTGTCAGGCATTTCAATGATTGCCAGTATTGCTATCGTGATTTGGATGCGTCGAATAGAGGTGGACCAAGTATTAAAACTCAGCGCTTTATCTATTCTTCTGGCGGGTGCAGTGGGTAATTTGATTGATCGTTTTTTTCTAGGTTTTGTTATTGATTTTATTGACCTTCATTACCAAACATTTTATTGGCCGATATTTAATGTGGCCGATATCTTAATTAGTATAGGTGTTGTGCTGTTGATTTTTTCTGACTTAAAAAAATCATGAGTGATTGTATTGTTATTGGCGGCGGTATTATCGGCATGATGAGTGCGCGCATGTTGACGATTGCTGGTGCAAGGGTTACTTTGCTAGATCAACGAGAATGTGGCAAAGAGTCCTCATGGGCAGGCGGTGGTATTATTAGCCCACTTTACCCTTGGCATTATGATGATTTAACCAACGATTTGAGCTTTGAATCTCAGGCTGTTTATGAGGCATTGTGTGATGATTTACACCGTTCTAGCGGTGTTGACCCTGAGTATCAAAAATCGGGCTTATTGATGATGGATGAGTTTGACACAGCTGAGGCAAAAACATGGATGGAACGCTACCAGATTAACTATCAGAATCATACTGATGGCGCCTTATTTTCATACGTGGCCAGCGTTAGAAACCCACGGTTGCTACAGGCACTAAAGGCAGATATTATTAAAAAAGGCGTTAAAATCGTTGAGCACACACAAGTTGAAAGTCTTATTGCTAAAGAAGATAAAGTGTTGGGTGTACACACCTCAAAAGGTGATTTTTTATCTGATAAAGTGCTTGCTTGTGCCGGTGCTTGGAGTGAGCAATTGTTAAATTTAAAGGATGAGATTTTCCCAATGAAAGGGCAGATGATTGTACTTAAAGCACCAGTCGATGAAATTCCTCATATTATTCTTGATCAGGGTCGTTATATAATTCCCAGAGCTGATGGTAAAATACTGATTGGCTCAACCATGGAAGACGTGGGTTTTAATCGTGATGTTGATTTACCAACCCAACAAAGTCTTCATGAATTTGCTTGGCAACATGTACCCGCACTTAAGAATGCTGAAATTGAACACCACTGGTCAGGTTTTAGGCCGGCCAGTCGCTCAGGCAAGGTGATTGTAGCTAAAGATGAAATTTATCAAAATTTATTTATCAATACTGGGCATTTTCGTAATGGACTTAACATGGCACCAGCCAGCGCTAACAAAATAACACAATTAGTCAATGAATAAAATTACCTTATTATTTATCACCCTATGCTTTAGTGCTGTCACTAATGCCAAATTGGTTAAAGTTTCCAACGAAGGCATCTTATTGGTGGATAACGCCCAACAGTGGTCTTGTGTTGTGGACGACAAATCCCAACTAATGTGGGAAGTCAAAATCGACACTGATGGCTTACAAAGTGCTCAAAACACCTACACTTGGTTTGATGGTGACTCGGGTGTAGATAACGGTGAATACAGCCATAATTGCCAATGGGGAGAGGGTTGTAATACGCAAGCCTTTATTAAAGAATTAAACAAAAGTGATTTATGTCAATCATCAAATTGGCGCTTGCCAACCGAATCTGAACTAATTACATTGTTGGTTTACAATGATGACAACCCTTTAATCAATCTAAATTATTTTCCGAATACACAGTCCAAGCCCTATTGGACTTCAATGAGTCACGACCATAACAACGACGTGGCGGTTGATGTGCCATTTTTTTATGGTGGCACCAAGGGTAGCGATAAATCGTTTGATTCTTATATTCGTGCTGTAAGAGATGTTAAGTAGGGCAATAGATCAAACTTTATTTACGTCTTATTCAGAAGACATTCCGGTTTTTTTAAAGAAAATTTATGCGGCTCGTGGAGTGGCAGAGTCGCAACTTTCTTTAACACTTGCAGAATTACTAAGACCTGATTTTTCTGAATTAGACAAGGCATTATCACTCTTAGAGCAAGCATTAACTGAGCAAAAACGCATTTTAATTATTGGTGATTTTGATGCTGATGGTGCAACAGCCAGTGTAGTGGCAATGAAATCATTAAGAATGATGGGCGCCAAGCAAGTTGATTTTTTAGTGCCAAATCGGTTCGAGCATGGTTATGGCCTTAGCCCAGAAATTGTCAATTTAGCCATTAAAGAAAAACAGCCCGATTTAATCATCACGGTTGATAATGGTATTTCTAGTTTTGACGGTGCTGATCTGGCTAAAGACGCCGGTATTAATGTAATTATTACCGATCACCATCTACCCAGTGATTCAGTGCCAAAAGCAGATGCAATCATCAATCCCAATCTCAAAGATTGTAACTTTCCGAGTAAAAATCTAGCTGGTGTTGGCGTCTGTTTTTATTTGTTTTCATCTCTAAAAAGCCACCTTCAGAAGAATGGTTACTTTGCTAACAACAATATTCCTTTGCCCGATCTTCGCCACGTATTAGACTTGGTTGCATTAGGCACAGTAGCGGATGTGGTTAAGCTTGATCAAAATAATCGTATTTTAATTTCAGAAGGGATTCGACGTATTCGTGCCAAGCAATGTGCACCTGGTATTTTGGCATTACTTGAGATTTCTAAGCGCCAAGCAGAAACTCTGCAAGCTTCTGATTTAGGATTTTCTGTAGCACCAAGGCTCAATGCAGCAGGGCGTCTGAGTGATATTTCCCGTGGTATCAAATGTTTACTCACTGATGATATGAATGATGCAAGACGCTATGCTCAAGAGTTGGAGGCATTTAATCAAAAGCGCAGAATCGAACAAGAACGTATCCAACTTGAAGCAGAGGCTATTGTTAAAGCCCAAGAAGTGAGTGAAAGCAAGTTTGCCCTTAGCTTATTTGACCCGTCTTGGCACGAGGGCATTGTTGGTATTGTCGCAGGTAAACTTAAGGAAATGCATCATTGCCCTTGTGCCGTGTTTGCTAAATCTGGTGATTGCCTTAAAGGCTCTATTCGTTCAATTCCTAGCGTGCATATCAAAGACCTTTTGGACTTAGTGGATCGACAAAATCCAGGCTTGATTTTAAAATTTGGTGGTCATGCAATGGCAGCAGGTTTAAGCATCAAGCCGGAAGATTTTTGGCATTTTAAACGCGCTTTTTCAAAAGCTATTAAACAGCATTTAGACGCAAAAATCCCAACGGTAGAGCTATTGACTGATGGTGAGCCGGAAGCTTTTGATATTTCATTAGATAATGCGCAATTATTGGCTGATTCAGGGCCTTGGGGTCAGGGCTTCGAAGAGCCAATATTTTATGGAAATTTTGAGATAGTTGAGCAAAGAGTCGTAGGCGAAAAGCACCTAAAATGTCGACTCAAATTGATGGGTGATACGCGCATTCATGACGCCATTGCTTTTTTTCAAGCGCCACTTGATACCAAACAAGTAACAGTTGCTTATAAATTATCAATTAATACTTGGCGAGGTGCGACTAATTTGCAACTGATGGTTGAGCAAATTAGCGCCTCAGAATAAGCCTTGTCAAGGTAAAATACAGCCTTTTATTTTTGATAATTTTGTCATGCCAATAATTACACTTCCAGATGGAACTGAAAAATCTTTTGATCAGCCTCTTAACGTATTTGAAGTAGCTAAGTCGATCGGTTCTGGCCTTGCTAAAGCCACATTGGCAGGTAAAGTTAATGGAGAGTTGGTAGATGCGGCTTATGTGATTGACACGGATAGCAGTGTTTCGATCATTACCGCGAAAGATGAAGAAGGGCTTGAAGTGATTCGCCATTCTACCGCTCACCTTTTGGCGCAAGCCACACAAATGCTTTATCCTGAGGCGCAAGTAACGATTGGCCCGGTGATTGATAATGGTTTTTTCTATGATTTTGCTTATAAAGATGGCTTTTCAGAAAGTGATTTAGCCAAGATTGAAAAAAATATGAATCACTTGGTTAAGCAAAATCTTAAGATCGAGCGCTCTGAAATGTCACGTGATGAAGCGGTGCAATTCTTTAAAGACAAAGGTGAGCACTATAAGGCTGAAATTATTGAGTCTATTCCTGCAGACCAAGCATTGTCTTTGTATCAACAAGGTGATTTTATTGACTTGTGTCGTGGCCCTCACGTACCTTCAACTGCTAAATTAAAAGCCTTTAAATTGATGAAATTAGCCGGCGCATACTGGCGTGGTGATTCTAATAATGAAATGCTACAGCGTGTGTATGGTACGGCTTGGGCGAGCAAAGACGATCTTAAAGATTATCTATATCGCCTAGAAGAGGCAGAAAAGCGTGATCATCGAAAAATTGGTAAAACGCAAGACTTATTTCATATGCAAGAAGAAGCGCCTGGCATGGTGTTTTGGCATGAGAAAGGCTGGACCTTATATCAAATTGTTGAGCAATATATGCGTGGTGTTTTTAGAGACAATGACTACAAAGAGGTGCACACGCCACAGTTAATTGATCGAACACTTTGGGAAAAATCAGGTCATTGGGATAAATTTGGCGATGCCATGTTTACCACTAGCAGTGAAAATCGAGATTATGCGGTGAAGCCAATGAATTGCCCAGCACACATTCAAATTTACAATCAAGGCCTTAAGTCTTATCGGGATTTGCCGTTGCGTTTGGCAGAGTTTGGCTCATGCCATCGTAATGAGCCATCAGGTACTCTCCACGGCATCATGCGCGTGCGCAATTTTGTACAAGATGATGGGCATATTTTTTGTACTGCTGATCAAATTCAAGACGAAGTATCTACTTTTATTGATTTAACTTTTGATGTTTATAAGCATTTTGGTTTTGACAATGTTGACATTAAGCTTTCAACACGCCCTGAAAATCGCGTGGGTTCTGATGAAGTTTGGGATCGTGCAGAAGCCGCTTTAGCAGAAGCGCTAGATGCCAAAGGCATTCAGTGGGATTTACAAGAAGGTGAAGGTGCATTCTACGGCCCTAAAATCGAGTTTGTACTTAAAGATTGCTTAGATCGCGAATGGCAATGCGGCACTTTACAGGTTGATTTTTCAATGCCAGAGCGTCTAGATGCGCAATATATTGCTGAAGACAACACCAAACAAACCCCAGTAATGTTGCACCGTGCGATTGTGGGTTCACTGGAAAGATTTGTCGGTATTTTGATCGAACATTATGAAGGTGCATTCCCATCTTGGTTGGCGCCAATTCAAGCGGTTATTTTGAATATTTCTGAAAAACAGCATGATTTTGTTATCGATGTTAATAAAAAGTTAAAAAAACAAGGACTTAGAGTCATTTCGGACTTGCGTAATGAGAAGATAGGCTTTAAAATACGCGAGCATTCCATGCAACGTTATCCGTATATTTTGGTGGCGGGTGGTAGAGAAATGGAAAACGATGAGATTTCAGTGCGTAAACGTGGCGGTGAAGATTTAGGCTCTATGTCGATAGAAGCGTTTATAAAATTAGTTAAAGAGGAATAATTATTAAAAAACCATATAAAGTAAAAACTCGAATTAATGATAATATTAGAGTTTCAGAAGTTCGATTAATTGATGCTAACGGTGATCAAGCTGGTGTTGTAAGTACAAGTAAAGCAAAAGAGATGGCCAAAGATTCCGGCATGGACTTGGTTGAGGTCTCTCCTAACGCTGAACCGCCTGTTTGCAAAATTATGGATTTCGGTAAGTTCCTATATGAACAAAAAAAGCAGCTGAGTGATCAGAAAAGAAAACAAAAGAAAAACACGGTTAAAACCATTAAATATCGCCCAGGTACCGAAGAAGGTGATTACCAAATTAAATTTAGAAATTTGGTCAAATTTTTAGACAATGGTGATAAAGTTAAAGTTAGTATTTGGTTCCGTGGACGCGAAATGCAACACAGAGAACTAGGCATGGAAATGCTAGACAGAATTGAGAAAGATACAGAAGAATTTGCCAATGTAGAACAAAAGGCAAAGATGGAGGGTCGTCAGCTAGGCATGATGCTGGCACCCAAATCAAAGAAGAAGTAACAAGCTTAGATTATCTGAGTTATTTGGCTTGACGTACTTAGGTGTACTGTCTGCGGTCAAATGCCTTGTTTAATCAAAACTTTTTCACTTCTTTTATAAAGGAATGGTGAAATTTAGATTTCAAACATTTTTTTATTTTTAATAATGCTATTTTTTATAAATAGCAAATATGTCCAAAGGACAAGGAGAAAATTATGCCAAAGATGAAAACCAATCGAGGTGCTGCAAAGCGCTTCAAGAAAACCGCCAGTGGCGGTTACAAGTGTAAACACTCTCACTTGCGTCATATCTTGACTAAAAAGAGTACTTCTAGAAAACGTAGCTTACGTGCACCAGACACTGTTGAAAAGGCAGATGTACCAATGGTTCGTAAAATGTTACCGTACAGTTAAATAGGAGACTAGAAAATGGCAAGAGTATCAAGAGGTGTGCAGGCGCACGCAAGACACAAGAAAATTTTAAAGAAAGCTAAAGGTTATTACGGCGCAAGATCAAAAGTCTACCGTGTTGCCAAGCAAGCAGTAATCAAAGCGGGCCAATATGCGTATCGTGACCGTCGTCAAAAACGTCGTCAGTTCCGTAGACTTTGGATTGTTCGTATTAACGCTGAAGCACGTAATAACGGTTTGAGCTACTCAAGAATGATTGATGGCTTAAATAAAGCAGGTATTGAAATCGACCGTAAAGTTTTATCAGATATCGCAATTTTTGATAAACCAGCATTCGCTCAGATTGCAGACCAAGCTAAGGCCGCGATCGCAGCAGCCGCTAAGTAAACCATATAAAAAGGTTGTGGGCTTTCCTATGACCTTTTACCAAATTTAATTCTAAAATGATTAACACGATTCTTGATCAAGCTAAAGCGTCTATTGCCGCAGCAGAAAGCTTAAAAGAGCTTGACGATTTACGAGTCAAGTTTTTAGGTAAAAAAGGTGAATTAACTGCTCTTTTGAAAGGCTTAGGCAAGCTATCAAAGGAAGAGCGACCTAAAATGGGTGAAGCCATTAATCAGGCTAAAGTTAATCTACAGAACCTATTAACTGATAGAAAAAATCATTTAGAAACCTTGGAATTAGAAAAACGTCTTTTGAAAGAAAAGATCGACGTTTCTCTTCCAGGTAGAAATGTTGAGATGGGTGGTTTACACCCAGTCACCATTACTTTAAATCGTATTCAGTCCCTGTTTGCAAAAAATGGCTTTGAAGTAGAAGTTGGCCCTGAGATTGAAGACGATTTTCATAATTTTACTGCGCTTAATATCCCCGAGCATCATCCGGCACGTGCCATGCACGACACCTTTTACTTTGATGAAAGCACGGTCTTAAGAACGCATACTTCCCCAGTGCAAATTCGCACCATGGAAAACAAAAAACCACCACTACGCATTATTGCACCAGGTCGGGTTTATCGTTGTGATTCTGATATCACACATACACCAATGTTCCACCAAGTCGAAGGCTTAATCGTTGACAAAGACGCCAATTTTGCACAGCTTAAAGGCTTATTAATTGATTTCTTACGTGCTTATTTTGAAAAAGAAGATCTTCAAGTGCGTTTCCGTCCTTCGTATTTCCCGTTTACTGAGCCTTCAGCAGAAGCTGATATCGAATGTGTTATCTGTGGCGGTGAAGGCTGCCGTGTTTGTAAAAAAACCGGCTGGTTAGAGGTGTTGGGTTGTGGTGTTGTGCACCCTAATGTTTTAAATTCAGTTGATGTTGATGCAGAAGAGTTCACCGGTCTTGCCTTTGGTATGGGTGTGGAGCGCTTAGCGATGCTTAGATATGGTGTAAACGACCTTAGACTTTTCTTTGAGAACGATATTCGTTTCTTAAAACAATTTAAATAAGCGCAGAATATGAACGTATTATCATCTTGGTTGAGAGAATGGGCAGACCCAAAAGTAAGTGATAACGAGCTTGCTGATAGCTTAACCATGGCTGGTCTAGAAGTAGATGGCATTGAGAGCATCGCCCCTGCTTTTGATAAGGTAGTTGTTGGTCAGGTTGTTAGTTGTGAAAAACACCCAGATGCTGATAAATTAAACTTATGTCAAGTTGATGTAGGCGAGAGCGACACCTTACAAATTATTTGTGGTGCTAGCAATGTTCGCGCCGATTTAAAAGTGATTGTTGCAACTGTTGGTGCTAAATTACCCGGTGGCTTAAAAATTAAAAAAGCCAAGTTGCGCGGTGTTGAATCATTTGGCATGATTTGTTCAGACTCAGAAATCGGCATGGCGGACTCTTCAGACGGTATTACCGAGTTAGATGGTGATGCGACTATTGGTCAAAGTATTAGAGAATATCTTGATTTAGATGACAATATTATTGAGCTTGATATCACCCCAAATCGTGGTGATTGTTTTTCTGTATTAGGTGTAGCGCGTGAGGTTTGTGCTAATTACAACCTATCACTCGAGATGCCAACCTTTGAGGTGGCTTCATCAATTAATGAAACAATAAATGCCAATGTTAGCAATACACAGGCCTGCCCTAAATACTTAACACGGGTTGTAAAAGGTATTGATAACACAGTAGCAACACCACAGTGGATGGCTAAAAAATTAACACGTTCTGGTCAGGCGCTACATTCCCCAGTGGTTGATATTACGAATTTTGTATTGCTTGAGTTAGGCCAGCCAATGCACGCCTTTGATTTATCGAAAATCAGTGGTGATATCAACGTTAGAATGGCCAATGATGGTGAAAAAATCGAGCTATTAAACGAGCAAACATTAGCACTTAAAACTGATACATTGGTTATTGCGGATGATGATAACGCTTTAGCAATTGCCGGCGTTATGGGCGGTATGGGTAGCTCTACACAGACCAACACAACAGATATTTTATTAGAGAGTGCGTTTTTTGAGCCGGTATCTATTGCTGGAAAGG
>OFDL01000037.1_pt1 | contig 11158 bp, 10 predicted proteins | sample 1520561 | NCBI WGS metagenome assembly OFDL01 (sample SAMEA3696448, study PRJEB22514) | metagenome | biome: water; feature: marine; material: hydrothermal vent | place: Pacific Ocean | collected 2014-08-15 | depth 1539 m | reverse complement strand
ATCTTCTCAAAAGCATTTTTGTAGGCATCTGGTTTATTTTGATTTATTCTTTTTACGTCTTTTCTGTTTAGACGTTCCACCAAAATTATGTGCATTGGGTTTTTTCTTAGTCATTTTATCTTCTCAAAAGCATGTAGGTAGCTGTTTGAGTTTGTTTTGAGTTGATTATTTATGTAAGATTCTGAAAAACCATGTACTTTCTTAACATGTTCTATAACATCATTACAAGTTTTTTGACAAGTTTTACACATGTATTTCATATCTAGTACAAAATATCACACTATACATACTGATCTACTCAAAAACGTTTGACGTCTTAAAAATTGTGGATATTCAGGAATAAACCAATGATTTACAAAAATGAAGTTTGAGGGTTTAACCCCTCATTCTTCTGTTGGCATGCAAACCAATCTATGAACCAGAATGTCATGATTTTAGTCTTGTGATAAGTCGAAAAAATATAGAAAACCTTTTGTGTTAATTTCTTAACAAGGATTAGCTAAGCTTACATTGTAATCTGTGAACATATTATTCACTTGTTGTCTGTGTAGCCTTCTCATATTTTAATTTCATAGATAGCACAATCATCGTTAAAACCATTGCAGCTATATTAACGCCCATAATGTAAACATCATCCAAAGCAATTCCATAAACTAACCACAAGGCTGCACCAGCAAAAATTAGGATCATTAGATATGATGAAACATCATTCAGCCTTTTAGTTTTGTAACCACTAACAATTTGTGGAACCCAGCCTGATAAAATTAAGATGCCTGCTACGATACCGATTATCCCCATCGTTGTTTCGTCTAATTCCATTTTATTTTAATTCCAAAAGAATTGTTCAAGTCCAGTTTGCTTTGGTTTTCCTAAAATTGTATCGAAATCCAAGTCCATTGATGATGTTAGCTGGTCTAGTGTGCTTTCCATAAATTCCATATATTTTGATGTGTCAATCTCGCTTTTGCGTGCCATTTCAATTGGTCTGACTCCAGGCTTGTTTAATATTTTGACGTACGATATTATGTCTCCTTTTTTTATTTCTCTGATCGACTCTAATTGTTTTGCTGCACGAATATGTTGTGGCACTGTTTTTGTATAATCCCTTGGTGCTTTGCTTATCATTACATTGAAAGCCAGATCTTGCAATGGTATTTCTTTAGCCTGCACCTTTCTTGCACATTCAGTAATCTTGTCAGAAATTTTATTTTTTGCCCTTTCGAACTCCTCAATTGTTTTAATTTCAGATAGTATGTCAAGCAACTCATAAAACAATGTTTTGATAAATGGTGGTGTATGCGATTTCTTTCCCGTTAGACCCTTAACATCTACTTTACCATTTTTTGTAACACCAAGATAATTCTTCTTTCTTCCGCTTAACACAACATATCTGTACTCTTTCTCAATTTCTAATTCTACATTATGGTCCATCTTTGCTTTAGCAATTATATCCTCAATCTGCTTTGGAGTAGGTTTCTTCACAAACAGTGAATCAGTATCGCCATATAGAACATCAATTCCAGATTCTTTGCATTTGTTAATAGTGTCCAGAATGATATGCCTGCCTGTTGCAGTTGTTGCCTCTGCCGCAGGCAAAAAGTATAATGGAAAAATCTCTGCGCCCATAACTCCATAGCTTGCATTTAGTATTACCTTAAGCGCTTGGCTTACAACAGTAAAAAGTTGCTTCTCCTCAACCGTGAGCGTATCCTTTTTTGCCATATTTTTGTAATAGTTTACTCTCAAATCCCTCAATGAGCCAATTAGTACAGATGTTAAACCATTTTTTTTGGTGCAGACCCAGTGATTTGTTTGAGGTATAGTATTTTTCTTACACGCATCATGTGAGCATCTTACAGTTTCGTATGATAGATTTTTCACTTTTATAATACTGGGGTACAGGCTTGCAAAATCCATAACTGTAACGTCAAAATGTATTCCCACTACTGGCTCAACTACTAAACCACCTCGAAATTTCTTGTCTTTTATTATTGCCTCATTTGTCACATTAGATGATTTATTGTCAAGTTCTTGCCTTCTTGGAATTAAAATTCCATTCTGTCTGTGTTCATAATATAGTAAGCTACGAATCCATTGTGATACACCCATCCTAGATATGTCATCAATTGGCATTCTTGCAATTCTGCTAATTACAATAAGCAAATTCATCAACAAATCATTGTTAAAGGCAGTTAGGTTGTACGTTAACCTAGCATCATTTTGGCAATAGTTTGCAGTTTGATATAGCGTTAAATCATTAAGTTCAACACCATAATCGATTTTCTCCTCACCAAGTAAGCCTTTTGATACACTGTTGAGCGAAAAATCACTATACTTTTGACCAAAAGCATAGATTTGAAATGCTCGGTTGGACATAGTTCTATACAAATCAAGATGCACACCATCAGTTAGTGTAGCTGAGTCCCTCATCATGTATAGTGGATTTTTTTGTCTGTCAATTCCAAGTCTGCTAGCACGATTATACAGATACGGTAAATCAAATCCGTCACCATTGTATGTGATAAGTAATGGGTATTTTTTCATCAGTTCAAATGTATCTAATATCATTTCCTTTTCTTTTGTTTCTTCATAAAATACGATCTTGACACCTGGTAACAGTTCATTTACACCTTCTTCAATTCCACTTTTCCGTAAAACGAAAACTTGTTTTAATCCATCACTACCCTCAAAACCTACAGCTGTGATTCTTTTTTCCGCAATTTTTGGATCTGGGATACGGCCAATCTCTGATTCGACTTCAATATCTAGACTAATCCTCTTGATCTTTGGTATAGGCTGATTGAGAAGGTTTGCCCACTGTGAGACATGTTCATCAAATTGTTTTGGGTCTGGTAAGTTGGTATCACTCTGTTTATCTAATAACATACTCTTTAATGATAATTTAGTTTCATCAGAAATTTCTAAATCATATGGAACAACAACATCATTCTCAATTTTGTAATATTTACCAACAATCAGTGAACTATCGTAAAGATAACTTTCATAATATTTTATATCAGATTCCCAAGTATCGATTAAGTTTCTAATACTTTTGCTTGTTTGTGTGCCACCAATTGCTAAGGGATCCTTGACTAATATTTTTGATACATCAAATAGTTTATCATTTAATACGTCCATCAGTTTAACTTGTTTTATATCAATAACGTCATCCCGCTCAGAAATTTCAGTTGGTATCTCATCTGGTGATAATTTGGAATAACAGTATGGCTTGTGCCCTGATTTGTCTGCCCATAAAAAAATTCTTTGAGATACTGGTTCATAGAATTTTAAAATTGCTGCATTTTTTTGGCTATTGTACGCAGCAGAGATTAATAATCCATATGGCATATTTTCCGTTTTATTTTCTTCCAGTTGGTTTGACATTTTACGAGTTTAGTAACGATTTTGCCCAGTATTGAATTCTGTCTTTATCTAGCATTTCAATAGAAATACCTGATTCCTTAATCAGATCAAAATCAGTCTCAGGATAAGTATCAAGGCATATTATTTTTTTAATTCCAATGGTAATTGCCATTTTACTGCATTCTAAGCATGGAACAAATGTGCTATACAAAATTGCATCCTTATTACCTGCTTCAATGCCCAAAATTGCACAGTGCATTATTGCGTTAGATTCGGCATGGTTGCAAACGCATCGATCAAGTGAAGCACCAGATTCAATTTTTCCATCCATCCTATCTTGGCATCTTTTACATCCACCCTCAAAACAATTTTTGATTCCAGGTGGAGTTCCATTATAGCCCGTAGCAATTTGTCTGTGGTTCCGAACTATTACCGCACCAACCTTTCGTGTCATGCAGTTTGAACGTAATTTAGCCAATTCAGCTTGCAGCATGAAATATTCATCCCATGATGGTCTTTCAAACTGTGTTGGCACGAAGATGTTTTCATATTCTCCAATATATCATTATGAAAAGTAATGTTAGTAATTTCATATGTTATATAGGGCAAAAATATGAATCTGACCGTCAATGGGAAGAAGAGCAAGAGAAGAGAGACAAGAAAAACGAGAAGATTACGCTGCTAAAATATCTAAGAATAAGCGCAAAACCAATCTCATGGCTACTGGAATTTTAGCATTAATTGCAGTAATTGTTGGATATTCAGTATTTGTCTTCATGACACAAGTTGATACTAGTGGTGCACTTGGTGCGCCAGACGGTGCAGGAAGATTGGGTGATGAGCATGAACATGCTTCCTTACTTGTAAGAATTTTTGGCAATAAACTTGACTTTTCTAGTCCAGCCTACCAAATCAAAAGTAGTTGGATCCACTTTGAGGATAGTGATGGTACTACCATTCATAGACACTCATCAGGAGTAACGCTTGGTTATTTGTTCAACAGTATGGGTTTTACTGTTAACGATGAATGTTTTGCATTTCCAGATGGAAGAGAATTTTGTACTAACGAAGATTATTCACTCAAGTATTACATTAACCACAAGTCTGCAGGCAATATCTATGATTATGTTCTTGAAGATGATGATCGAATTTTAATTTCATTTGGTCCTGAAACACCTGAAGAAATTGAAGGACAATTAATTGAACTTGATTCACAAATAATTAAAGGCTAAATTATTAATAGACATAAAATAATTTTGTTTATAATCATTCAGACAATCTTTTTCTAATATATGGTAATTGTGCTCTAATAATTTCAAGAACATCTACACGTGTTAATTCATCAATTTCACAATTAAATTTGCTTTTAAAAAATTCACGATATCTCTGATCTAAAACTGTGATTACAGATCCTTCAAAAAAACTGGGTTCATCTTCAGGATTGAAAACAATGGTTCTAATATTATGATGGCCTAAAAAATCATAATAATCAATTAGGCTATCTAAATTGTTTAAATCATCCCTTACATCCTGAATAAAGGTTTGAAGTTCATTATAATCCATGTTTCTTGTATTTAACACTAGTTTATGAAATTTACATTTCTAGAATTTAAATTACAGTAACGTGTGTTGAAGATGTTTAAATTGGAAATATCAAGCAGGAATGTAGTAGAGGGAACAGCAAGAGCTCCGCATAGAGCGATGTACAAAGCCATGGGCTTGACTGATGATGATCTTAGCAAGCCATTCGTTGGTGTTTGCCACACAGGAAATGAAGCTACTCCTTGTAACATACATTTACCTGGACTTGCTCAAAAAGCAAAAGATGGTGTAAAGGATGCGGGTGCTACACCAAGAGAATTTAGTACTATTGCAGTAAGCGATGGAATTGCGATGGGCCATGAAGGCATGAAATCATCGTTAGTTAGTAGGGAAGTCATTGCCGATTCAATTGAATTAATGGTAAGGGCACACCAATATGATGCGTTAGTTGGTATTGCTGGCTGTGACAAAAGTTTACCAGGTACTATGATGGCTATGGCAAGACTGAACATTCCTTCAGTTTTTGTTTACGGTGGAACAATTATGCCTGGAATGTTAGATGGAAAGGAACTAACAGTTGTTGATGTTTATGAAGCAGTGGGCTCGTATGATGCGGGGAAGATTTCACTAGAAGAATTAAAAAATATAGAAAATACTGCATGTCCAAATGCTGGTTCATGTGGTGGAATGTTTACAGCTAATACAATGGCATCAATTTCTGAGGCAATGGGTATTGCATTACCTGGAAGTGCAAGTCCACCAGCTGAAGATGACAGAAGAGAAAAGATAGTATATGAAACAGGTAAAGCATGTACACAGTTACTGGAGCTTAATATCAAACCACGTGATATCTTAACATTTGAATCGTTTGAAAATGCTATTACAATGTTAAATGCTGTTGGTGGTTCTACTAATGGTATTTTACATTTACTTGCATTAGCAAATGAGGTTGGAATAAAATTAACATATGATGACTTTGAAAGAATAAGGAAAAAAACACCACACATAGCAGACATGAAACCCGGCGGCGGTTATGTTATGAACAGTCTAGATAAAATAGGCGGGATACCACTGATAATGAAAAAATTATTAGATAATAACCTAATTCATGGTAACACATTAACTGTCACTGGAAAAACAATCGAGGAAAATATCAAACAATATAAAATATCAAGTACTGCTGAGCAACAAATTGTAAGAGAAATTGAAAATCCGTTACATGGAGTTGGAACTGCTGTAATACTGAAGGGAACTTTGGCTCCAGAAGGCGCAGTAATTAAAACAGCAGGTGTAGAAATGACAAAGTTCACTGGTAAAGCAAGAGTATTTGATAGTGAAGAATCTGCATTTGATTCGGTTGCAAAAGGTGAAATCAATGAGGGAGATGTCTTAGTTATTAGATATGAAGGACCAAAAGGCGGTCCCGGAATGAGAGAAATGCTTGCTACAACTGCAGCAATTGTGGGACAAGGATTGGGTAAGAAAGTAGCAATGATAACTGATGGTAGATTTTCTGGTGGAACACGAGGATTTATGGTTGGGCATGTTGCACCTGAAGCATTTGTAGGTGGGCCAATTGCACTTGTCAAAGATGGGGACGAAATCAGTATTAACATTGAGGATAATAGCGTCAACTTGCACGTTTCAGAGGAGGAACTCAAACAAAGAAGTACTGAATGGAGAATGCCAAAATCAAACTATACGTCGGGGGCGCTTGCTAAATACGCATTTCTAGTAGGATCAGCTGCACAAGGTGCAATAACAGATCCAAATAATGCGGATATTGATAGGGAGTAGAATCTCTGAAAATGACAGGCTATCTTCAGAAGAATGATCTGATAAGAAAAGACTAATTTTTACTGCACTCTTTGTGGTTCTCGAGTTTCCATTTACCTGTTAATTGATGGTATGATTGGTTCCATCCTAAATTGGTTGTACCACATCTATGACACGTCTTACTCATATCCTATTCTAGGCGCAATTTGCCTAATAAGTGTACCGTACATTACCGTAATATTGTTAAATTAGTCTAGTTGTTGATTCAGAATAGATTATTTCTTAATAATATCCGAAATTTTCAACGCTGCCTTAAGACCAATTATCTGTGAATGTATGGCTATCTTTTGCATTCCAACTCCTATTGAACTCATACAATTAATGCGAGAAATAGATCAAAGAGATGATCGATCGATTTTCATTGATTAACTGCTAAATTTGTATTTTCTATTGAATTATACAGTTTATGCATGTTTTTTAAACTCAGTAATCCATTTTTTATATTAAAAAACCCCAATTTAACACTCAAAAACCCATATTTTATCACTAATTTTGCTAATACCAAAATCATGGTTTAAATACAGTTCAATTTTGTTCAATTTCATGGGTGGACATATTTGGACACACTTGCATTCCTAGGATTATTTCTCTAGATTATACTGGCACCCAATTTGAAATTTATAACAAGATATCCCGAAATTATGAATACTCTTTTCTATTCGAATCTTTAACAGGTCCAGAAGAACTCTCAGAAACCTCGATTATGGGCTTTGACCCAGAATTTATCGTAAAGGGATACTATGACAAGGTGACGATACAAGGTAGAGATGGCTCAATTGAAACAATTGTTACAGATGAGCCACTTGTAGTAATAAAAAATTTAGTCAAAAAAACAGATGATCAAACGTATCGCTATCTTGGTGGCGCTGTAGGCGTAATTAATTACGATGCAATAAGATTGTGGGAAAAAATTCCAAAACGCCACAATACAACGGAACCTATAATGGAATTTGGAATTTACAACGACGGCATACTGTTTGATAACAAACAAAAAAAATCTCTATATTTCTATTATGAAGAAAATAGGGTAGACGAAATAAAAACATCTGAACCAATTTTTGACGATTTCAAAATGTCAAAAATTTCAACTAATTTAGACAAGGATGAATTTTCTAAAATAGTTGAAAAGGCAAAAAAATACATCTATGACGGAGATGTCTTTCAAGTTGTATTATCACGAAAATTTTCATTTGAAGCACATGGTGATTATCTAAAAGTTTACGAAAAACTTCGGTCACTAAACCCATCACCATATCTCTACCATCTAAAAATGGGTAAAAAAATAACAATTGGCTCTAGCCCTGAAATGCTTTTACGTGTTACGAATGAGCAAGTTGAAACATTTCCAATAGCTGGAACAAGAAAAATTTCAGATGATGAGACAAAAAACGAGAAATTACGACAAGAATTAGTTAGTGATGAAAAAGAATTAGCAGAGCATACAATGCTTGTAGATCTTGGACGTAATGATATTGGAAAAGTGTGTGATTATGGAACAGTTCATGTCAATAAACTCATGGAAGTAAAAAAATTCAGTCATGTTCAACACATGGTAACACATGTTATTGGAAAACTGAATAAAAATTATAATATGTATGATGCATTCAAGGCAGTTTTTCCAGCTGGTACTGTTTCAGGTGCACCAAAAGTTAGAGCGATGGAAATAATTGATGAGCTAGAACCGGAATCAAGGGGTCCATACGCTGGTGCAGTTGGATACTTTTCATTTAATGGATGTTGTGATTTTGCAATTGCAATAAGAAGTATTTTTGCAGATGATAAACACGGTTTTGTACAAGCTGGTGCAGGAATTGTGTTTGATTCAATACCTGATAATGAACTAAAAGAAACTGAACATAAGGCAAATGCAATGATAACTGCATTATTGGAGGCATCAAAATGAAGTTTTTAATTATAGATAATTATGATTCGTTTGTTTACAACATTGCACAAAGATTAGGAGAATTGGGAATAAGTTCTGATGTTATAAGAAATGACCAAATTACAATTGATGAAATAAAGAAAAGAGATTATAATGCAATAATTATTTCGCCAGGACCAGGAACCCCAGAAGACAAAAAATATTTTGGTATATGTAAGGATGTAATAATGGAACTTGGGAGCACAACACCAATCTTGGGAGTTTGCCTAGGTCACCAAGGAATTATTGCTTGCTTTGGCGGCAAGGTTGTAAATGCAGGAAATGTTAGACATGGCAAGACTAGTCTGATCAAACATTATGGTGATTCTCTTTTCAATGGAGTGAAAAACCCGTTTAGAGCTACACGTTATCATTCACTAGTTGGTGATAAAACAATAATCCCAGACTCGTTAAAAATTACCGCAATAGCTGAAGATGATGGAGAGATTATGGGTGTAAGTCATAAGAAATATCTCATTGAGGGAGTGCAATTCCATCCAGAATCCATCATGACAGACGAAGGCAAAAAAATCTTGGAAAATTTCATCATGAGGGTTAAAAATGATTAAAGAATTAGCAGAGCAACTTTCCCACGGAAATAACCTAACAATTGATCAAATGACTAACGTGATGGATGAAATACTCACCGGAACACAAAACGACGAAGATGTAGCAGAATTTTTAAAAAATTTGACGGAAAAAGGTGAATCTGACGATGAACTTTTGGCTATGCTAAACAAAATGGAAGAATTTGCATTACACATATCTCCAAATTGCCAAGGCAAAATTATTGATGTGTGTGGTACAGGTGGTGATAAATTAAAAACATTCAACATCTCAACTGCAGCTTCTTTTGTAATTGCTGGGGCTGGTGGAAATGTTGCTAAACATGGTAACCGTTCAATATCAGGCGTATCAGGAAGTGCAGATATTTTTGAATATTTTGGATTTGATTTGAATTCGGAACCAAGCAAAGTAAATGAAATAATAGAAAAATTTGGCATAGGTTTCATGTTTGCGCAAAAATTTCATCCCGCAATGAAAAATGTTGCAAACGCTAGAAAGGTTGTTGGCGGTAGAACTGCATTTAATCTTCTTGGGCCATTAACCAATCCAGCAATGGTGAAAAATCAGCTAATTGGAGTTTTTTCAGATGACTATCAAGAAAGAATTGTAAAAATTTTACAAAGAAAAAATGCGGAAACAATTATGACAGTTAGATCAGATGATGGAATGGATGAGTTATCAACCACATCCAAAAACAAAATTTGTTTACTAAAAAATAACATCATTACAAACATGGTTATTGATCCTCAAGATGTTGGTTTGCAAAGGGGTAACATTTCCGATATTCAAATAAACACAAAGGAAGATGCGATAAAGTCATTTGTAGATGTGTTGAATGATACAGCAAATAAAACAAAAATTGAGATAACCGCATTAAACGCAGCTGGCGGATTAATTGTATCAGATATTGCTAATAGTTTTGATGAAGCAGTTGAACTAGCATTGGATACAATTCATAGTGGTAAGGCATTTGATAAACTAAAAAACTTTGTAAAAAATTGTGGTGACATGGAAAAATTAGAGGAGGTTGAAAGATCATAGAAAATATACTACAAAAATTAGTTGAAAACTCACAAAATGCAATTGATGATGGCATTTATGATATTACTGAAACATTACCTAAATCAGAAATTGATTTACAGGAATCAATAAAGAATAACAGTCATGCATCTCTTATTACCGAAATAAAATTTTCATCACCTGCTGAAGGTGACATAAGGCAAATTTCTGACCCAATACAAATAGCAAAATCTATGATATCTGGTGGTGCACAGGCGCTTTCCATTTTAACACAGCCATATCTATTCAACGGTTCACCAGAATATTTTATCAAAATCAGAAAAAACGTGAAAATTCCATTATTAATGAAAGACATTATGATTGACAAAATACAGATAGATGCAGCAAAAAAAATGGGTGCAGACTATTTTTTACTTATTCAGGGATTATTTGATAACGGTTTTGTCAGTGATATTGACAAACTGATTGATTACGGTCATGAAAAAGATCTGAAAATTTTACTAGAGGCGCACACAAAGACAGAATTTGAAAATGCATTAAAAACAGATGCAGACATTATTGGAATCAATAATAGAAACTTGGATACTCTTGAAATTAATCTTGAAACCACAAAGCAACTTTTAGAAAATTTCCAGAAATCTAAAATAATATTATCCGAAAGTGGAATCAAGTCAGCAGAAGATGTAAAATTTTTACATGATTGTGGTGCAGATGCATTTCTTATAGGTACAAGTATAATGAAAAGCTCAGATATACAAAAGAGAGTGTCAGAATTGGTGAATGCAATATGAAAATAGGAATGCCAAAAGATGGAAGGTTTGGAGATTTTGGAGGAAAATACATTCCGGAAACACTAGTTCCAGCTGTTGAGGAGCTTGAAGAAAATTATCAAAAAATTAAAAGTGACAA
>OFDL01000036.1_pt1 | contig 11472 bp, 10 predicted proteins | sample 1520561 | NCBI WGS metagenome assembly OFDL01 (sample SAMEA3696448, study PRJEB22514) | metagenome | biome: water; feature: marine; material: hydrothermal vent | place: Pacific Ocean | collected 2014-08-15 | depth 1539 m | reverse complement strand
TTTTTTATGAATTTTTATATGATGTCCAGCACGAGTATGAATAACATGGATTGTCTGAATTAACTCAGCAATCATATCCTCTGAGTAATATTTTACATTGTATCTGGCAAGCGTTTTCTTACAATCATTACAATATATCTCTCTAAATTCCACTAAATTGATAGACATACTCGACTATTTTGTGTTTACTCACGAAAAAGAAACTTATTCTATGTTTTTTTCTTTCTTGTTGCGGGAGTCGCCCAGCCTGGTCAACGGCGTAAGGTTCAGATCCTTATCTCCTAGGAGTTCGTGGGTTCAAATCCCACTTCCCGCATTTTATTATAATTCTGAGACCTTTTTGCGCAGAAGATCATTGACCATTTTTCCGGAAGCTTTCCCTCTCACTTCTTTCATGGCAATTCCCATTAGTGTGACAACCGCATGTTCTCCACGTTCCTTCACGAGATCCATGTTATTTTGAATTATTTTATCTAAAATTCTATTTAACTCAGCTTCATCCATACTTGAAACATCTGTACTTTGCATAGCAATCGAAACATTTTCTGATTTGCCAGACATGATGCTTTCAAAAATAATTTCTAGTGATTCCTTGGGTATTTTACCAGATGCTAACAGTTCAAATGATTCTATAATATGTTCGGGTTTCAATAACATCGCATCAAGTCCTTTTCTTTCCAAGTTTGTTATACTAGAACAGAGTATTGAGGCCACAAAATTTGGTGAGTTTTTTTTATTTTCACAGATTTTTTCGAACATCTCCATGTATTCTGAGTCAAAAATTTGTTCAGACAACTGGAAATTTAGATCATATTTTTGTTGAATTTCAGCTATTGAATCATCCCATGATTTTGGAATATTTTCCCTTGCGAGTTTTACTTCTTCAGGCATTACACTAATCGAAGGGATGTCGGTTTCCGGATACATTCTTGACGCACCTGGTCGTGGTCTAAGAAAAACAGTTTCACCGTCTTGTGTTGCAGCTCTGGTCTCAGCTGGAACCCCATTTACTGCATCTTGAATTCTCTTTATTATAGAATCTATAGCATAATCCAACTTTGGATCCTCACCAGCTATAATCAGAAAACCATCTCCGTCTGCCAATTCAAGATGTTTTCTTACCTTACCAACATCAGAATCATTAATTCCGTAATTAGGGAGCTCATCTGAATGGAAAACTCCTCCAATGCCGAAAAATCTTACAAGCTGTCCAATTTCTTTTCCCAATCTAATTCCAGAGTATGGTTCAAAACCAAACATTCCTGAAAAATTTCTTACTCGTATCGCATTAATTTTTGCATTTGATTTTAATGCCTTTTGAATTATTTTTGATTCACAGTCTTTGAAAACTTCAGTAATGACAAAAATATCCTCGTTTGAGATTGTTATTGATAGTTTTTTGAGTTTTTCGGCAATTAGAATTAGTCCGTGTTGCCTTTTGGCTTCGTAACCAATTATTTTTTCCAGTTGGTCTAATTGTTGTACGCCCTTTACTTCTACAACTCCGCTGTTCATAACTGAAATATTTACATCCTGTCTTATGGAGCCAATTCCTCTTTTTACCATCCTTGTTGCTCTTAACAGTCTTCCAAGTGTCAATGCAATTTCTTTGACTTCAAAGGGTTTAGCGCTGACAGGTTCTAAGGCAATCTCAACTAATGGCACACCCAAACGATCTAAGCTGTAATCTCTTTCGTTTCGCTCATCCTTGAGAAGCTTTGCCGCATCCTCCTCAAGACAAATGGCCTGAACTCCGATATTTTTTCCATTTACCTTTAGATTTCCTCCTTGGGAAACAAGCATGGTCCTTTGAAAGCCAGACGTGTTAGAGCCATCAATGACGGTCTTTCTCATAACATGAATCTCGCTAAAAATTTTTGATTCAAGCATACTGCTAATCAATAACGAAATCTTCTTTGCATCATGATCTAGATCATGAGGAGGTTCATCATCTTTTTCAACTAGGCAACTACTTTGAGAATTTGCATAATAGTTGATTTTCTTTGATTTTGTTTTCTCAAATAATGCAGCTGGATCTAATTCACCAAGCTCACTTTTTGCTGTTCTTAGACTTCTAGAGAATTTTTCAGTATATTCATCACTCTCTATCGGTCTGCATCTGCAAAACAATTTTTTATGAGTGTCTAACTGTTGGTGAATCTCTAACCCAACTTTCAAACCAATTTTTTGAAAATCAATTTCCGTCATAATTAAAACTCTGAAGCAATATTTTCCAGCATTAACGACTTCATCTCATCAGCATTTTTTGAATTTCCTGAGGCCCACATTGCTTTTACTAGCGAAGTTTCTGGCGTCATATTCTCAAGAGGAGTGATTCCTAACTCTAACAAATCCCTGCCGCTTTCATAGACTGTCATCCTAACACTGCCGTCGATACACTGTGACGTCATTCCCAAAAACAGATCATTCTCCTTTGCCTTCTTTACCACATCGTACATTGTACGTCCAACATGTCCAAGTCCCGTTCCTTCAAAAATTATTGCCTTGCATCCAGTTTGTATCAGATTTTCAATTAACTTCGGGTCATAACCAGGATGATATTTTACAAGAGAGACTTTGGTGTCAATCTTCATCCTTGGGTTGTATTTTGCATCTTTAAAAAAATCATCTTGTATATTTTTCTGAATTTCCAGTGTTGGTGTAACTATGAACGCGGGGTCACCTCCAATTGTCTCAAACGCTCCACGCTTACTAGTATGATTTTTTCTAACCCTAGTTCCCGCATGACATGCAACAGTCTGATCATTATCATTATGGTGCATAACAAGAAAAATACCCTTGATATTAGATTCAACAAGAAACTTTGATGCCGCAATTAGGTTTATCGCCGCATCAGATGACGGTCTGTCAGATGATCTTTGTGAACCAACAAGTGCAACGGGAATAGGAAACCCGGCAAGCGCAAAAGACAAAAAAGAAGATGTGTAATGCATGGTATCTGTTCCGTGCGCAATCAATATTCCCTGATAGTCGGAGTTTGCAAGCGAATCAAGTTTTTCTGCAATTTTTGTCCAGTGTTCCGGCTGTAAATTTTCTGAATATTCTGAGAACAAAACTTCCGTATCAATATTAGCAATTTTTCCAAGCTCTGGAACTGCTTCATTAAGATCAGATGCACTGAGTGCAGGTGTAACAGCACCAGTTCTATAGTCAACCTTACTTGCGATGGTTCCTCCCGTAGAAAGAAGCAAAATTTTGGGAAGTGTTGGGTCCTCTTTTCTTTCTTTACTCTGCTTGGGTTTTACTTCAGAACTAGAAATTACTTGCATTTCTTGAATTTCATCGATATTAATTCCCGCATTGTAACCACTTCCTAATTTGATTACTAGGTGCTTATCATCACTCGACTCATACCTGGGCATTAAAATCCCAGAGTATGTCAAATCAGCTGTAATCTTGATTGAATCGCCTACTTTCACATTATTTTTTTTCAAACAATCAAGAGCGTTCCCAGAATATCCTTGGTCTTCTGACATTGAGGTGGTTTAAGCAGTTATTTTATTAAAACTACCTGAAAGCTGAAAGTTCAACTTTCTGTGTTATCTTCAAGTCTTTTTGCTCTCTTACTTTCTTTACGGCATCATCAAAGTGTTTCATTGTAATTTTAGCATTCTCAGCAGATTTTTCAACTTTTGCAATTTCCTTATCCTGCTTTGCTATGGTAACTTTTTCTTCTTCTGTCGTTGAATCTTTCTTGGCATGTATACCAGCCATTGAATATTTGTCTAGGTGTTCATGAATGACAAAAGATACAGCAGTATTTGCTATAGCCGCTACATCTGCACCGCTAAATCCATCAGTTGCCTCTGCTAATTTATTAAAATTCACATAGTCTGGACTGTTAGGATCTTTTTCGAATGGAATTTCCTCTGCATTGATTTCCAAAATCTTTTTTCTGGATTCCTTATCTGGTAAAGGAATCTGTATAATTTTATCAAACCTGCCAGGTCTAAGTAAGGCCGGATCAATCATATCTGCTCTGTTTGTGGCGGCAAGTACTACAACACCGTGCATCTCTTGCATACCGTCTAGTTCAGTTAACAATTGACTTACTACTCTTTCAGTAACTTGTGTCTCCGCACCAGCTCCTCTAATTGGTGCTATTGAATCAATCTCATCAAAGAATACTACACATGGCGATGATTGTCTTGCTCTTTTGAAAATTTCTCTAATTCCTCTCTCAGATTCTCCTACCCACTTTGATAACAATTCAGGACCACGTACAGAAACAAAGTTTGCCTCACTTTCAGTAGCAACTGCTTTCGCCAACATTGTCTTTCCTGTACCGCTTGCACCATGAAGCAAAATACCATGTGGCATTTTATGTCCCAACTTTTCATAGAGTGTAGGATATTTCATTGGCCATTCAATTGCCTCTTGAAGTTCTTGCTTAGTATCATCTAGACCACCAACATCAGCCCATTGTACATCTGGGTTTTCAATATACACTTCCCTCATGCCAGACGGTGTAACTTCCATCAACGCTTTTTTGTAATCTCCTCCATTAACAATTAACTTGTCAAGTGTTTCAGGATCCAACTTTTCATCGTCTAAGTTAATCTCAGGTAGCAACCTGCGTAAACATTTCATGGCTGCTTCCTTACACAAATATTCCAAGTCAGCACCAACATATCCATGGCTAACTGAAGCTATACGTTTAATGTCTACATCATCAGCCAATGGCATATTTCGTGTGTGAATATTAAGAATGTCAGTTCGTCCCTTTTTATCAGGAACCTTGATCTCAATCTCTCTGTCAAACCGTCCAGGTCTTCTTAATGCTGGATCAATTGCATTTGGTCTGTTTGTTGCTGAAATTACTATTACCTTACCCCTCGCTTCTAATCCATCCATAAGTGAAAGCATTTGTGATACAACTCTTCGTTCAACTTCCCCAGTAACCTCTTCTCGTTTAGGAGCTATAGAGTCAATTTCATCAACGAAAACAATTGATGGTGCCTTTTCTCTGGCTTCCTTGAATATCTCTCGTAACCTAGCTTCACTTTCACCATAGAACTTGCTCATAATTTCAGGACCTGAAATACTAATGAAGTGTGCATTACTTTCATTTGCCACTGCCTTTGCTAACAACGTCTTTCCTGTTCCAGGTGGTCCATAAAGTAACACTCCTTTTGGTGCTTCTATTCCTAATTTTTCAAATATCTCTGGATGGCGTAGTGGAAGTTCAATCATTTCCCTAACTTTCTTAATTTCGTCAGTCAAACCACCAATGTCTTCATAAGAAACTTGTGGAACACCTCTTAACGTCTCACCCTTTTCAGCTATAGTGAAAACTGTTTTTTGTGTTACAAGTACAGCATCAGCATTAGGTGTTACTCCAATTATCTGAAATGTTAGCCTGCCACCAAAATATGGTACCATTACATTATCACCCTTAATCAAAGGCACACTTTCTAATGCGTCTGCAAGATATCGTTCATCAATTGGTGGTATGGCTTCTAGTGGTGCTACAATAATTTTTTCTGCTGCAACAGCTTTGATCTTTTTTACCGAAATACTATCTCCGATTGCAATTCCTGAGTTGTTTCGTCCCAACCCATCGATTCTGATAATGCCTTTTCCTTCATCAGATGGATAAAGAGGTAAACATTTTGCAACAGTTCTTCGTTTTCCTTTAACTTCAATAACATCTCCAGTTGATGCACTTAACGTGTCCATAGAATCATAATCAATTCTTGCTACACCACGCCCAACATCCCGTGTATATGCCTCCAAAACTTTGAGAGAGATCTCATTTTCGCTCATAATTAATCCATTTTTACGTATCGTTTATACCTTTGTCGTTGAATTTCTCTAATTCTATTTTACTTAATCCGAAGCTTAAAATCTGTTGAATGGTCAAAAATTTTCACATTGGGAAAAAGACCTCTTGTTCGAAGACGTGGCCGTGGAGGAATGCAGTATAGAGTATCTGCTACAGGAAAGGTCGCACCTGCAAAATATCCTAGTTTTGAACTTTCAGAGAATCATGAGGGAAAGATAATTGATCTTGTTCACGAACGAGGTCGAGATGTTCCATTGGCTAAAGTGAGATTTAATGATGGATCTACTTCATTTATTCCAGCAGTACTTGGTACTAAGGTAGGTTCACATATTCAGTTTGGATTAAAATCTAAAATTGCTGACGGTAATGTAATAAGCATTCAGAATATTCCTGACGGTACAACTGTATGCAATGTAGAAAAACAATTTGGGGACGGCGGTTCTTTTATGAAATCTGCTGGTACAAGTGCTACAGTGTTTTCACATGAAGATAAGGGTGTTACAATAAAACTTCGTTCTGGAAAATTTACTACTCTCAATCCAAAAAATAGGGCAATGATAGGAACTTTGTCTGGCGGTGGTGTTGGCGATAGACCATTGATGCGTGCTGGAGTAGCATGGAGACGATTTAGATCAAAAGGACAAAAATATCCAATTGTTAGAGGTGTAGCTCAGGGAGCATATAATCATCCACATGGTGGAGGCAGACATCAACATGTTGGTCAAAGCTCAACTGTTTCACGTGATGCACCACCAGGAGCAAAGGTTGGAAGTATTGCAGCTAGAAAAACTGGAAGAGCAAGAATTAAGGAAAGAAAGAAATAATCTTATTTTATTAAAACTGATTAGCATCTTTATTTTTGTATATATATGAAACAACAACGTATACGCGTTTTGGTTAGTGGTAAAGTACAAGGAGTTTTTTTTAGACAGGCTCTAAAAGTTGTTGCTAAAAAGAATAATGTATCAGGTTGGGTTAGAAATCTAAACGATAGACGTGTGGAAGCAGTACTTGAAGGCGATAGTAAATCTATCAATTCAGTTATTGAATGGACACGTATCGGTCCTGCAAATTCACGTGTGGATGATATTGAAGTGAGTAATGAAGAATTCAAAAATGAATTTTCAATGTTTGATGTTTTGTATTAAAATTTGTTAAAATAAAATACGGTAGTAGCTCTGCTGGTTCTAGACTAGATCGATAACCCCATTTCAAGGCATACAAGATCCGCCACGTTGACGAGGAAGCGTGAATGTTCGACCTTAGGATTGCTCCCTCCCGGACCTGATCCCTTTCGATCGTTCGGTCTTAGAAATTATCCCTTCGGATAATTCTAGTCCTACAACCACCCGCCTCGGCGTGATTTCATTTCCGCACACCAAGTGGGAATCACCATTCTAGAGATTTACCCAGCAGTTGCTGACCTCTGCGTATAGCCGGTTTCAGAATAGGGCACGGCTAGCACCCCAGTCCTACCTACTACCGCTCATAATTCAAACTAGTGTTATATTTGAATTAGGGTCATTCACTAGTCAAACGTGTTATCATCTTACACACAGAACAAACATTACCACTGCATTCATTACCACAAACTGAACAGTTTCGCTTTTCTTTATGATTTGCATTCTTAGCAAATTTGGAAATTTTCAAAACTGAATTGTACATATTATTTTTTATTCCATTATGGTTTGATTCAAGCGAATTCAGAAATTCACGTATCTCCGTTCTTATTCCTTCATCCATATGCGGACATGGTTCTGTTTGAAAAGGAAGGTTATTTGTAAACGCATAAAATACAATTTCAGACTCGTAGATTTCAGATAACGGTTTAATCTTTCTCAGTTTATTTGAAGATGTATCTGGGTGCATCCAACCTATTTTTGTGGTATCTCCAGAAAGTGTATTTATGATAAACGTTTGAAGGACATCATCTAAGTTATGACCAGTTGCAATGACATCTGCGTTAATTGATTTTGCTGCATGATCTAACGCTCTTCGCCTAAATGTGCCACAAATTGAACAGGAAGAAAGTTTCTGATCATTTCTCAGTTCTAATGATTCCTCCAATGTCAGATCAAAGAGTTTTTTGTACGAGAAAACTTTATGTTGTATCTTCAGCTGTGCACAAAAGTTTTCAACAATTTTTAGTGCCTCATCTCGGTATCCGGGGATTCCCTCATCAATTGTAACAGCGAATAGTCTAAAATTATGAGTTTTTGACATTTTATTTAAAACGTCTAATAATACCAGAGAATCTTTTCCACCAGAAACAGCAACGCAAACAAGTTCATTATTTTTAATCATTTTGTACTTTGAGATTGTTTTAGCTGCCTTGCGTAAAATAGAATTAGAAAAACATTCAGAACAAAGTGTTTCTCCAGAATACTTTCTTGAATAAGTTGCTTGTCTTTGGCATTTGTCACAAATCATATATCTTCTAATTAATTTTTTAGTAATTTAGGTTTTAACGTAAATCAAGTTCATTGTTTTTGTTACCTTAGATAGTAAACCATCCGGATTTTACGTAAGATAATGCTATGTTGAGAGCAAATACAATTAAAGTGAAAGCATAGATAGACCACATTATTATGTTAATTTTTTTCTCCGAAGCGTTTTTCTCAATAATGGTATAGAGAAACTTCCCCCCATCCAGTATGGGTAAGGGAAGCATGTTGATAATCCCAATGAAAAATGAAATCATCCATAGCCAAAGAAGAAACATCGATATCTGAGGATCCCATTCTATGAAATTGAAAACTGGTTTGTAAGACATTGCATTATCTCTCATGATCCCAATTAGACCTCTGTCGGGATCATCTGGTGATGGCATAATCTCTACAGGCAATTGGAGCTGTTGTCCATCTCTCTGAACTGTAACAGTAACAGTATCTCCCGGTTTCAGATCAATCTTTTGTAAATCAAAGAAAGTTACTACTACCACACCATTTATTCCTGTTATCACATCATCTTTTTGTAAACCTGCCTTTTCAGCACCGCTGTCTTCGATAATTGAAATAATGAGCACACCGTCAGGTGCTTCATAAAACCATCCCAAGATAGGTTCTGGTACAACCATCGCAAAAATTGGATTTGTTAATAATAATGCCCCTAGGGCAAATGCAAAGATTACATTTGAAGTGGCACCTGCTCCTATGACCCTAAGCTTTGATATTTTTTTTGCATTATCAAATTCCTTTTCGTCCGGTTCTACAAATCCTGCAAACAATGCAATAAAAACTGCAAATCCTCCCGTCTTGATCTTTATTTTTTCCAGAGTAGCCACTATACCATGAGCACCTTCATGAATGACAAGAACTATTGGAATGGATAACAGAAAATACATTATAGCCGGAGCAGAAGTTAGTGTAACACCCGGTATCAGTACTGTTAACTCGGCAAATTCAGTTGGTTCTACAAAAAAGTTCAAGAGGTTGTTCAACAGAAACCAGAATGCAAATCCCATCATTAGAAATCCTGCAACAACACTAACATCTGCAAAAACCCGAATTCCACGCTTAGTTCTAGTTAGCATTTTTGAAAGTGCAGACTGGACTTGAGTATTTTTGTACGTAAGGCTGTAGGCAGTTATTTTAAAACCATGTTTTTCCAGTTTTAGAGACTTTGCAATAATCAAGATAACAACCCAGGCTATCAGGACGTAAATTATCGCATTGTCAGTAAGGAAATCAAGAGCCAAATCGATTGGTACTTTTTTTATTCACGTAAATTTATCGGTTACTGTGAAACCCGTGATTATTGTATCAACATTTCCTAGTAAACAGTCAGTCACAAGCATTGCCAATCAGATAGTAAAGAAAAAACTAGCTGCTTGTGTTAATATCACAAAGATTTCGTCTGTTTATACTTGGAAGGGAAAAATTGAAAACCAGGATGAGTATCTTGCACTTTTCAAAACTACCAAAAAAAACCAACTTACTCTAAAAAAAGAACTGGAAAAGCTTCATCCGTACGACGTGCCAGAAATTGCAGAAATTAATGTCGAGTCTATTAATCAACCGTATATGAAATGGCTTGTGGATTCTACTAACTAACCTTCTACTGAAAATCTAAGAAGTGAAATAATTCCACCCAGCCCTGTTACTCTTAGACCAACATCAGTAGTTGTATCTATGCTGTATACTTTGGCACCCTTTAACTCTGCATCATTTAGAAAATTGATAACTTCTTGTTCATCGTTGCTTTGAATTGCTTTTTCGGAAAAAATGAGCGAATCAATCGCACCATATTGATTTGCCCTTTTTGTTTCTTCCAAACCCATCGTAAATTTGTGGCCTTTTTTGTTGGCAAGAAACATTATCTGGTCTATGATATCAGATACCCTAGCCAGCTTACTATTCGAAATTATTTCTTTCATTGATTGAGATTTGGTAAATATATGAATCCCATCTTCACCGCTGGAATCAATTCCTTCAACAATCTTAATTTGATGATTTTGTGTAATCTGAGTACCTGCAAGAAAGTTTGCAAACTTCTTTTTAGTTTCACCCGGCCCAAAGATTATGATCTGCTCGTGAGCTTTTACGACAGAAAGCAAAGCTTTTGTAACTTCGTTGAAGAAATTTTCAATTTTAAAGTTGGTCTTGTATTGTTTTCCGCTTGCTCCTGAATAGATGTTTGGAACTATCTGTAGATGTGTACCCTTTAGTTTTGCAATTCCACAATCGCTAGTATCTATTGCTACAAGGACAAATGTTAGTCGCTGGCCATGAGTTTTTGCAAGTTTTTTTTCTATACTTGTCCATTTCTTTTTGACTAGGTTAAACGGCTGGTCAACTTTGATGATGAATGAATGGTGAGAACCATGAGGAACTGATTCGTTATTAGACTCTTTGATTATTCCACTTACTCGTAATCTTTCCAGTACGTTATCAAGTGATATCTTTTCAACTTCAAGTAACAGCCTAATCTTGATTCGCTCTCCCTTGTCTGGTCTTGCAAACTCCTTTTCCTGTTTGATGACTCTGACAGTTTCTCCCACAACTCTGTCACCCTTTTTAATAATTCTACGAAGTATTATCAGATCATCAGAATCTTCTGGTATATAGGAAATTGTATTATCATCTATAATTTTGGAAATCATGTTGCGTTTATTTGTCTAAAACAAGAAAACCTATCAATTTTCCTGAATCTTTTTTTTAACATAATTTTCAACCCAATCCAGTGTAATAACTCCACTTTGTGCTAGATTTACAAGAGAATTTGTTGATGCCTCTCCAGAAGCCTTACCACTATTGTGTCTAATCTGTCTCCACTTGAGGCTTGTATTTCCACTCTTTGAATTATAGATAATTCCTAAAACATCCTTTGCATTAACAAATGTAATATCTCTGACTTTTTTTAGAGTTACTTTATCTGCTGCTTCAACATATATCGAGCCAAGTGCATCCTCACGCTCTGGAAAAACTTCTTCATCATCTCTATAACTTTCTGGAATAAACGAACTACACGTACTTGCAATAGTAAATCGCCTAAAACTTTCCAATGATGAGGGCGCATCTATTTTTACCATATTTCTGTTTTAATGCATGAGTTATTTATCAAGCTTCTTGAAAAGTTCATTTAGTATTTCTACGAGCATAATACGTAGGCGTTGATGATCTTATCCCTTTGACTTGATGATGAGGATCTTGAGTTCTGAGCCTGCA
>OFDL01000034.1_pt1 | contig 11929 bp, 13 predicted proteins | sample 1520561 | NCBI WGS metagenome assembly OFDL01 (sample SAMEA3696448, study PRJEB22514) | metagenome | biome: water; feature: marine; material: hydrothermal vent | place: Pacific Ocean | collected 2014-08-15 | depth 1539 m | reverse complement strand
ATTCTAAATATGACATAAATAATAGCATAAAAATAAATCATGAGTAATGCTGACATGACAAAACAGAGATTCACTCAATTATATAACACAACAACTACATCAATTCTAATAAACAATTCTCTGAGGCTTCTAATTTATGACTTCTTAATTTTATTCAGCTTCTCATAGTTATTGATTAACCTCCTCTTCTTATCATTGACAAACAAAAATCAACTTTTGGAGAAAGAGATGATCGCTCACTTGTCAACACATTCTTGTTATGAGAGAGGGATCTCTCTACATCTGGATTCCCATGTGATATAGTCAGGAGACAAAGAATGAAGTTTTGAAGTTTCGTGAACTTTGGCTGTCCTGAAGAGTTCCTTAGCTGGAAGACATTTTTCCAGTAGTGGTAGGTAGGTAGTCTTGTCTGTGGCCTGCTCCTAAAAGTACCAGTTCTCAGGTATATCTTCGTGTGTATATACTATCCACTCTTCCAATGCGGAATCCACCTTTATGTTGGTTAGAATTTGAGGAACAGCTGCAATGAGTTTCTTCAGTCGTCTTATTGTTCCATGTTGGTGTTGCATCAATGGATGTAAAATCTCAGATGTTTCAGGATATCATCATCAATGGGCAAGTGGCTGATCAGATACCTGGAGATGGTGACATAACATTCTCTCATCGTCTTGATCTCTAGCTCCGGTGGCATCTTTTTTGAAGCAGCAGTGCCACGTTTTACCTCAGAATTGGGAAGTTGGTTATCCCCCTTCTTATAATCAAACGCTTTAATCTTTTTGTTGAGCATATCTGCCTTTAGCTATCTACCAAACACCTTCCTAACCAAATAACAGCATTAATTGTGGAAAATATGAACAACAGGGCCTTCAGTCTGGAATAACTTTAGGAAAGGTGCAAAGATATTGGCCAGTGATGCTACAAATTTAAGCTTGGTGAATGTGTTCTTGTCTTTCAAGCAGGCACATATACTGCAGTAATTATCATTCTTCTCATGCTCCTTTGACAATAGTTGTTTCAAGAAGTAGTCACAGACTGAACATGCCGAATGAAATACTTTTCCTCCAGTTTAATCTGTTCAAGGACTTCTAGGAAATCCCCCACTTAGAGGGTGACTGTTTGAACCAATAGAAAAAGTCTAGGCAGAATTGGTTCACTTCATTTCCATATTCTTAAAGCACATAACAAAAGGTATTGTGAGCAACAAGTAGGCTGCAGGGGATAAAAGGAAAGAGACCATGAAGATCCTCCACCTTCAAACGCTAATCAATGATCTTCCACACAACCTTTTTGACATTTGGTCCAACAGACGACAGACTCAAGAGTTTTCCAAGATCAATCTTGTAGTCTGGCTGGTTCAGGGTATCAAGTAATGCACGAGCAACATCAACAGCTTTGGCATGATTGAAAAATGAAGCTGACAGGAAATGCACTACAATCTCCTTTCGGGAGTGTGACCAGTATCGTACAATTACATCCATTTGCTTCTTCATCGGTTGTGTTCTCATCATATTGGATTGTGAAACAAGTTCCACTTTCATTAATGTCCTCGACTAACCTTTTTTTGAAATATGGACCTAACCCATCAGATATAAGATATGTAGCCTTTGTTCTGCTTAGGGAAAAATTTGACCAGGAAACATTGTTCTAAAGATATCACTGATACCATCACTGGAAGAAAATAAACAATCTTCTACACACATTTTAATCATCCACAAAATCTCAGTTTTGTAAATCTTCATCTCAGAATGCCACAAGTGTATTGGTAGTTTTAGAGGTAGACGGTGAACTGCTGGCACATGATTTAGAAATTTGTACATCTAATATTTTCTGTCCTTTCTTACTCTTTTGAAGAACAATATGTTTAGCTCCCTTTGCCAGAATTACTGCAGGAGAATCTTTTGTTGCACACCAAACACAGTGTTTTGTAAGGATCTGTCAGATCTGGTTCACACCATGTAGCCAAGAGGTTTCCTTGAGAGCCTTTCTCCGACAACCACCTTTCTTGGAAATTGGTATTTCCATGAGGCATGGCTATTTAAACAGTTTAGTTCATATAAATATTTATATAACCTATTTGGTAACTAGTAGACTACATATAAGTGGATACACTGGTACACAGGAGCTGAAATAAAAACAATTTAAACTTGTGTGAACATGCAAACAAAGATATCCGAGCATAGTGTACCATTTCCTCAATTTGTCCAAGAAAAGGGTTCACTTATACACTGAAGTATCTAGTTTACATATGCTACACATTTTCATGCTGAATAAAAAAGGAGCAAAATCCCTGTTGTATCTTCGTTGGGAATCGCAATGATTGATAATAAAATGAAGAGAAATACTCACCCAAAATTGACTCCATGATGTGTTGTGGTCAATGAGGAGCAAGGAGTCATTTTTGGGTAGAATCAAGGGAACACTCTCCAGCTAACTCAACCAATCTGGAAATCTTGAAAAAACTAATTAAAAAATAGGGATAATACCAAAAAAGAAGGGAAAATTACCGAAAATAGGGAGGAGGTGAAAAAGTAGGGAAAATGGGGATCAGTGGCAGGCCTGCAATACATGTCATTTGCAGAACAAACCGACATGACGAAAATGGAATCTGACCGCTGTTCTATAACTGAACATTAAACACAGTCATCTATTCTGAGTATGTAGAATTAGTGTGATATGACAATATTTTCTAGTATTTTTCATTATGTGACCAGTGCCATTCTGAATTCACTGAAGCTGATTGATGGTATAACATTAGCTATGCCATACAACAGGGAGTTGCATTAGCATACTTGAGATGTATGAGACAAAGGCATAGACACAGTAACAGGTACTTCATGTGTCAATAATACTTTTAGATCATGAATATTCTTACAATAATAGTACAGAGCTGGCATGTACAAATATATTAATATAATGGTCTAAATTCTTCAAGGAAGAGAAGAAACTCTTTTTGGGGATTCAATGATCATCTTTGTGTCATCATTATACAAATGACATCTTATGATGTATTAATAACTACATAGTGTACATGTTTAAATCCATTAGTACACAATGATATGGGTTTCTGGCTGACTGGTTAATTAATGTTACCCTTTTTTATATTGTAACCTGTACTTCATTTGCATGTAGCTAGTCTACATTATTTATGGTATCTAAGAAAGAAATTATTTATTTTCTTATCAAAGACCATAATATTGTTGTGTTTTTAGCCTCAGCAATAGTCACACATAAGACATCTGGATGAGAGAAAACTCCATTTCCAAGAAAACCAAAATAGGTTTAATTTCTTCAGTTTTCAACAACAAAGCCATTTTAGGCAGGATCAAATGCAACTGCGCTTCTATTGCAAATTCTGGTGAGTTTTTGAGGACATTTATTAATTGATAACAACATTTCACAAGAAGGTTTGCATGTAGCTAGTCTATATTATTTGTAGATATAAATATAATACATATAAAATAAACTGTATTACCTGTCCTTTGACCAGAAGCAGAATGTTATCAAATGTTACTTAATGGCTGATAGATTGTTGCTATTACTGTCTTGTCTGAGTTCTTGGTGTATCTCTCCATTATTTTCATCAAACTGTAAGCAATAACTGACTCCAAAACTGATATGTTGGCTCCTAAAATATGTAATAGGTAAATATAAATATAATTTACCCAGAAGAGCTTTTGTCAACTTGGCTCAATAAAATATTCTGTCATTCACCCCAACAGTCATCATGCAGGTGATTGCAGCTGATCAGCCTCGATTCACAGTCCATCTATAATATGGTCAACAGCTTGTGGACCCCAAATCTATGTGTTATAGCTGAGCTATACTGTATATATATATATATATATATATATATATATATAGGTATGGAATATATTTTCTTCAAAATAATCAATCTGGATGAAGACCAGAAATATTACTTAGCCAAAACTGACTTCTTTGATATATAACATTAATATAATCCACTAGCATTGAAAATTAACCCAGTTGGCCAAAGACATAAAATCTCAGTTAGCTGAAACCGATTTTACTGATTAAGGCAATTAGACAAAAAAGAAGAGAAAAAAACTGAAATAAACTAAACCAACAAAATAACATAAATAAATTAAGAATCAATCACAGTAATTGTTCTGTTGTGTTATTAAGACAATTAATAAAATGACACAGACTCTTATTACAATTATTTAGTTAACACCCACACAGACTTACACACACACACACACACACACATCATGTGTCTGTGTGCATATATCACATTTAGAATTAATCTACTGTGGGGGGTTTTGTCAATAAATTATTTTAAAATAATAAAATCAATTAAAATATTGAGATGGCTTTTTAAATATGACTTATGTTTGAAATTGCTATGTTACTGAACAATCTCAGATTGATGTTGATTTTTTTTTACTAAGGACTTTCAGACCAGACAGCTTTTGACTGGATCCTGTATGTGCTCAATTCACATAAACATTACCTGTATTGGCACAGTCCCTGATGTCTATAATATCATTATATACTGTATTTTTTATTTCCTAGGCTGGTACCCTAAGCAAAGCTGTATTCTGAAATAGAAATATGTATATATGTAGAACACATGCACACACACAGACACACACACAGACACACACAGAGGGGAGGGGGATAGCACATAAAGAAAATAATTTAAAAATGTTGAAGTCATGATTTGATGTAAACACAGTATTTAATATCAATAATCAAAACTATGACCATGACTATTTAAAATACCACATGTGGCCAAAGATTTAAATATATTTGTGATATTTTCCCAAAGGTCAGTCAGAAAAAGGTACACAATTCTTCAATTTAATATCATGTACACAATGTTGATACCAAGGCATGACAATCCAGTGGTATTATTTGCCATTTTGGTGAGTTTGATAGATTCCAAAATATCTCAATATATGTTAAACAATCAAATGTTTTCACTAAATGCATATTCCACAGATAAAGTAAACACACAGCTAGAGTACTTTACAAGGTAAAAATATACTTTTCAGGTAGTTTGCACATAAACCCCCCAATACACAAATTAACTGAAGATTAATACAAATATCTAAAAATGATGTTTAACAAAACAAATTGTGTGTGTGTGTGGGGGGGGGGATATGACTGCATTTATATTATAACATATTACATATTAAAAAATAATCAGTATATGTTTATGCAGATATAAATTTTGCTACATTATATATTGTTTTTGCCCAAACAAGGTTTCTTACATATTTTATATCACCATAAGAGGATAGCCATGGATTTATTGCTTTAATCACCATCTGCTGAAATGTCCTCCATTCTGGAGCTCTGTGCTGTGCCAATTTCCCCCATTTACAAAATGTTTATCATCTTTTAATATACTCATTATGTGTCAAGTCCAACACAATATTGTAATTAGCAAAGATATAAATGGCACACATTTTACCTTCTGACACTTTATTAAATGACCAAAGATGACTTAACTACTTTTATTTTGTATTTGAGTAGAAGTAAGCCTCTTCAAACCTAATTGAGTGAAAGTAAAATTACTTTCTAAAAGTAATTAAAATAAAAGTAGAAATAGAAGATAAATTTACTACAACACATTATATGATAATTGAATACAGAGTGCAAGATTCACCATGTTCACAGACATGTACTACAATGTTAAGCTCATGCCATGTCTCCACTTGATAAACCTTAGACCTGCAAACAGACAATAATTTCATTCAAATATTATCAAACTACACAATAAAAATAACTAATCTTTTTGTTTCAGCTTTTCCTAGCGGAATAATCATGTATTTCGCTGGGAAGAATTATGTATTTTTAAAGATGTAAATCTGTTACATCCATATGAATTATTTATTGTCAAGTGCCTTAGAGTAACCTTCTTACAGGTTATATAGGATGCTATATAAATTTTTTATATTATTATTAATATTGACAATCCCAGATTTTACCAGTATTAAAAATGTAATTATGATGAATCTTTAAAAAAAACAATTGGCTTCAGCTGCAAATTGCATAACAAAGTAAACTTTCAAAAAAAAACAGGTCGACAAAATTATGACAAGTCTTGAATACCATTGAGCTTCAGGTGAAACATGTATACCAAATATTAGCATTCTTACAAATCTCTTTCCAATATCACACCATATTAAAATATATTTGTTTACCTTAAATCCATCAAAGATACATAAGTTGGTGACAACTTGTAATAATAATTTGCAGCAACTTTATCAATTGTCTCTTAAATTACATACCGTGTTATGACTAAATAAATAATGAAAATATCGCAAAGTAGATGTAAGTAACAAAGTAAAAAGTAGCATTAACAAAAATAAAACTACTTCATTATAAGTAGGGGAAATTCATCGAATGTCGGGTGGGTTCAGACATTTCTATCCTATGCTCACTCACCTGTGAAGCCGGCAGTACAAATCTATCCTTTTTTAGTATGGGGAAAGTCTCCTCCGCACATAAGCAAAACTAAAACAAGGCAAGTAGTCACGTCACTTCTGTAGAATAAAAAGAAATCCATTATTTGAATGTGGAGTAATGACAGGCATGAGGGGCAATCAATGGCACCTTATTGGGTAATAACAGGCACCATTTTTTTTAAATCACAGTGAGTAACATATTGTTCTGATATGATTAATGGATAATACATTAAAACAATGTTCAATGTACGATTCATATAAAATTTATAGGGCTTACTTAGTGTTCTTCTGTGCTGACCTGTGGCCGCCTTGTCAACATTAACCAAATGCATGTTCCACAGCAGCTACTAAATCCATCCAATATTTAGGAACAATATTGTTTGCACTTGATGTACTATCATGTCTATCTATACATAAATTTAACTCATGACATTTTTCACAATATTACACCAATTGATAACAAGCTATATCCAGATCTATGTTATTGGACATTTTATTTTCGTTTATTATTAATAATAATATACTTCAGTGATGTTCCCATCACATTGTCTAGATTTGGATTATAGTTTGAACCCTAGTGTCTGCTTAGCCATATCAGAAGAACTTGTTTGGGTGATGCTTTTTTCAAATTACAACTTCTCTGCACATGACATGAATAGGAATATTAAATGCATCGTTGATCAACATGAAATTGAACAATACAAGGAACTGTTATTAAACTTGTAAAGTGCACTACATTATATTTTTAATAACCAAATTTAGTTAAGTCAAATGTTTTGTTATCGTCATTTCTGGGTTATTATTATTGTTGTCGTTATGCTCAATCTTGGTGAACAATTAAAGCACTATAACTTATATAAAAATATGTGTAGTGTTAGAACATTCATTCTGTGACAAGTAGAATCAAGTGAAATTTGATTTGAAATAATGTATTAGTGTATTAACTTCACTATGTCAATAAAACGATCTGAAGAATAATTAACATGGACTTTGTAGTCTACACAATATTATATCAAACAATAACAACTTATTCTGGTAACTTCTGTAATTTATCTGCCTTTCTAATTTTCTTAGTCTTAGGCCTAACATGATCCTGTTTAATTTTACGTTTTTCAGCCCTGAGTTTCATCCTTTCAACCTTTTCTCGTTCTTGTTTTAGTTAAATTTTTAACTTTTATTATTTATTTTTTCATCATAAATGAGTAGTCTGGAACCAGATGGGTTTGACTTATTTAATTTAGCTGCAGACCTTATCGCTGCAGTTGGGATTGAGAAAATGGAACTGACTGCCGAATCTATATTGCCTAGGTCTAATGAAGTAATATACACTAGATCTAATGATGTATTCTCATCTGTATGTAATACTTTGGCTGATTCATGAGGTTGTGGGGTATGACAAATAGAGCTCAACAGATCAATTGCTGAGCACTGATTCTCCACTGGGTTGATAATCAGTGTCATTTTGGGTGCATACATTATCGGTTGATTAAACAATTTCAACCATGACATCATCAAGCACATACCCTCTGGATGTCAAGTTTTTACCATTTTGTGATAATGTTCCCTCTGTGTGTGCACGTATGTGTGTGTGTGTGTTTTGTGGGTGTGAGTATATGTGTATAAATGTGTGCACAATACAGCTGAGAGACAGTACAACATAATGATATCTCCACTCACCTGTGAGGTGATATCATGTTCTAAAAAGTGGGCTAACAAAACCTTGTCATGGAAGGCGAGTACATTCTCTATGACACTGAGTACGTTTACTGGTGGATTAGGGAAGTACTCGAACCAGTGCTAACACCAATTGGCTGCAACGAGAACAGACATAATTACAATACAACACTGTTGGGGGAAAGGAGTGAGTATACATGAATATGGAATTATATGAATGATGATTGAAACATTGTTAGCATTACAGAAAGGCAATATGTCATCCTATGAATTAATCTTCTGTCCACTGCTAAGTTTAAATGAGTGAATATGAAGTAAAATAATTTAAGGCTTGGTCATATTATGGAAATATACAATGAACAGAACATCCATACCAGACTAAGGATTTGTTGACAGACTGTGTGTAATATTACTATCATAACTCATTCTGGTGAGCAACAGCTTCTTCGATGAATCCACAAAATTGGAAGGTTTGTTTTTGCTGATGGCTAGGCTGTCACCCAAATTATCAGAAATGGAGTGACTTTATTTCTAGTAGAACTCTCACAAAACGTGTTACATCAGAGTGTATTAAATTTTCCAGAAATCAAGCAAAAATACACAGATACAATTAAGTCTTTAGATAAACGCTCCAATGAGAAATGAAAAATGTTTTTGTATTTTGTTGGAGGGCACCTCCTCTAACTGGTAGCAAGTTGGATCACAGATCACTACCCGCTGAGTTCGAATCTCGGCACGGGCATACCTGAAGGGTGTTTCATCTTTGACTTGGCTTCATTACCTTTGATGTCACTCGCCTCATTTAGTCTACCATGTACACAAAAGTGGCTGTAAAACCTCAATCTTTAGTCATGGTATTTTGTTGGTTAGAGTTGGTTGTCATATAAAGTTCTGTCTCAGCAGGTTTATAGTTAATACTGGCCATAACTATTATCTGCATGTTATATGAGATGGTGACTAAAAGTAGCCTATGCTCAATGATGTTGTATGTGCTGATGTGTTGTCACTCGCTCACTCCCTCCCTCCCTCGCTCACTTTCACTCACTCACTCACTCACTAACCCAACAGCAATCACTTCAAATCACACAAGCTGATTGTTCTGGAACAGTTTTACAAATGGGAATCCCAGGAGTGGCAGGTAATCTGTCTCTCCAAATATTGGTGACCAGTGAGCTAATGACGATAATACCCTGTAAATAAATAATTATTAAATAGCATAAACAAAATTGCATTCAAAACTGAAAATTCTAAACATCATATTTTTGGATAGCCTTCCATTGTGTGCTATTGACGTTTACCACAGAAATGTGTAGATTCCTTCAAACTTTTATCAACATACATAACTACAATATGTCACATGTTTCATTGCATTTAATTATCTCTACATAAACATCCTGTAACATTTTATTCAATTTGAGTTTAGTCCATCAAATATTTAGAACTAGTACGTATGTGATATCAAATTCTAGTTTTACAAGTATACAGGCATATCTCTACAATTATTTACAAAATGACCTTCATATGATAACTAAGAGTATCATTTCTTGTTTATCCTATCACCATACTGTACCTCTGTAAAACACGCAGTAGTTTTTGACTCTTGATTGAATAAGTCTCGTGCAGCTTCTCATAACTTGGAGGTGTACCTTTGTCCACGCGAGTGCCATAAGCAGCGTGATTGTCTGGTAGCTGTATTAACAAATGCCATAAATGTAAACAAAAATTAGTTTTTTGCACCATTATGACTAAAGATGATATGTTCCTTCCACACAGGTATTGAATCATTATTGTTATTATTATTATTATTAAATATATTTATCAATTTATAGTCTGAAACCAGTTTTGCTATTCTAAGGATCTTTAAAACTTTTCATTAGGTTAAGGGCTCCATTACTCCATGGTGTGCATTTGTATAGTCAGAAGCAATCTTTAACATCTGAGCTAACATGTTGTTTATATATGTCAGCTATGACATACACAGATAATTCACCATAATAAATCACTGTCCGACTGGATCCTCCACATTTTTACTCCGTCTTTTAAAATGTAACTCTCACGACTAACAACTCAAGAGGTTAAATGGCAAAAAGGTTTGCATTTCCAATAACATAAAGTACGATGTTTTCAAATAGATGAAAATATGTAGCAAACACCAATATAAATGACAATATTTAAATGTCTGTGGTTATTTATCTCACAGGAATCATGGATCAAAATGGATCTAAGACCAGTTCTTGTGCAGAGATTAAACCATCTCATACTCAAAGCAGTGCAGTGTGCACAGCTTTCAATACAATCATACATGCTAAAAATAGATCAAAATAAGTGGCCAGGAATACGTTCTGTGAAACACTTATTTTGAGTACATACGGCCATTCCCGCACTGATCAACCACAAATGCACTGACCTGTACTTGCTGGGATATTCCCCATACCCGCGCAGAATGTTGTACAGCTTTTCCACATTTAAACCATCTGGCAACTCAGACTTCAGGGGATCAAGAGAACAAGATCACACACGATTAAACAGAGTTATCCACACATCTGACCAAACATTATGATTAGAAGCTCTTTCAATAACATGTCAGTAACATACAAACTTAATCCTCATTCAATAGCAACTTTATCAGCATATAGATTTTGGTTGAGCATGCATCACAACAACCAATATAATATTAATGTTGTGTTTAGTGTTGCAGACCCCACTTTGTGGAATAGGCAGATATTAGAAATGTGTCGTCTCTTTAAAATTTTAAATCTCTTCTAAAAACAAACCTATTCCAGGTCACTTTCACAGATAAATAATTAATATCTTTTCAATCATTAGAGGGTTTTTTACAGACATATTATCTGGGGTATTATTATATTACAAAATATTTGTACAGCGCCTTTGAATGGCTCCTGCTAGTAACGGCGCTTTATTAAATATACATTATTATTATTATAAATGTTCCAAATTTATTATTATTCTTATTAACATTATTATAATTATTAACACTTATATATCAACAAAGAGATATGTTAACAATGCTGTTTGGTATATTTGCCACACATTTGGAGTTCCAATATTTGATAAAGGGATGTGAAGAACCACGCTAATCAATTATGTTGTATTTAGAAGACCAGTTTTAAAAGTTTTGATGCACTGATACAATTTCTGGAAAGATCCCAAGTTTTATGGTAAAGTATTACCAGTCATATTTTGAAAAACTCATCAAAACAGAATTGGTACACTAGAAGAAGATTAGATAAACACAACACATCTCTTCTATTATCTCTGGCAGACATCTAGGGCATTTTGGATCAATTAAGAAGCATCATAAATTATTATTATTAATATTATTAACAGCTCATCATCTGTCTTATGCTGATAACTATTGAAATAGTATATAGGAACATTTGGAAAACAATCGTGAATATAAATGATACAACATTTTGAGGTTAAAAACATATAATTAGTTCAAATTTATTATTTGGAATTTTTTGTCTCAGCTAATAATAATAATAATAACAGAAAAAGAAAATAAATTTCCTTTCCCTACATACCACATTACTACCAGACAGCATGCCAGTTGACCTTTGACCTGTATCTGAACCAAGACGACCTTTCCGGGTAGCTTTTCGTCTGGTAGTTAATCCAGTTTCATCTTGTGTATCTAAAGACATTTTGTTAGATTTGAGCACCTTAACCAGTGGAGCTGGAGGCTAAAAATAAAAATTATATAAAACAATGTTAGTATTGCATCGAAATAAAATAACATAATAAAGTGCTTATCCTTCAAACATTCTTATAATTACAAATTGAGTTTATATATATATATA
>OFDL01000033.1_pt1 | contig 12048 bp, 14 predicted proteins | sample 1520561 | NCBI WGS metagenome assembly OFDL01 (sample SAMEA3696448, study PRJEB22514) | metagenome | biome: water; feature: marine; material: hydrothermal vent | place: Pacific Ocean | collected 2014-08-15 | depth 1539 m | reverse complement strand
GGAAATCTGTCCATCTCATACTTTCGCCTAGATCGTAATGGATGTCTACGCCCTCCTGTCACTTTGCTTGTACCTAAATTCTCAATTGACTTTTTCACGAACTGAGTCTAATTAACTCTAATTTATACAAATCGAAAGAATTATGCTATTTTTGATTATTTTCTTATTTTTTTGAATAGTTTTTGTTTAAGCGCAGTAACATCACCTTCAATCCCAAAATATTTTTGAAATTTTTCAGTTGTTGAGTAAATCCTTAATCTCCCAACCGATTGATGTTCAATAAAATTAAGCTGTCGTAATTCTTTCAGCTGTGCATAAACACCAGATCCTCTAACTTCCAAGAGCTGTTTTGAGCTTATCGGTTGTTCTAATGCGATATATGATAATGTTTTTTGTGTAGCTCTGGATAAAAGTGGTTTTGATGCATATTTTCTAATGCTTGAACTGTATTCTGGTTTTAACTGAAAAACATAGCTACCATCTGGTAAAATAACTACTTCAATAGCTTTGAACACATTTTTCATTTTTTTAATAATAGAATCCAACGTGGATGTAGTTTTTTGTCGTGATTCTGTTCCAGACGCTTTGATTAATTCTTCTAGAGTTAGTGGTCTTCCTGCAGAATACAATGCAGATTCAAGTCGTGCTGCTACGTCATTCTCATTTTGAATTTTGATCATACTTTTTCTCCTTTTTTGTCCCATCATTGATTAGGGTAATTTGAATATCATCGTCAATCTGAGATAACTCAACTTTTTGATCACGTGCTAGGAATAAAACTGCGAAAAAGCATCTTACTGAATCTAAACTATCCAAATCTATCACAATTTCCTTTAACAATCCACTTCCCGTACCTCTAATTTTGCGAATAATCAGGTCTTCATATTTTCCAACTAAATTTTCAAATGGAAGCAAATATTCTTTGAAATCTGGCGGTTCAGAATCAAAATCTAATTGTCCTCTCCTTCGTGAACGAGGATTTGCAATGGAACCAATCAAGTTCTCAAGTAAATCCAGTAATTCATCAAGTGAGACGGGATATGTGGATTCGTGCCTATATGGTATATCTAAAATGTCAATATCAACATCACGTCTATTAATTAATGGCTTTTTCTCCATTGCAGCCTTTTGTAGAGCGAAAATACTTTCTACTTTCATTCGATAAATCAGAGACGAAGAAAGTGCTGCCATACCTGCAACCTTCAAGTCTTTTTTGCCAGTCTCCTCTAGTATTTTTATTAATAGTTTCAAAATTTCTATTAGGTTAATTTGCCAAACGTCTTTTTTTTGAATTACAGATGGGTTAAACAAAATGTTTACAGGGTCTTGGGAAATGCTAGAAATTTCTTCGCCATCACTCATAGATTTAGTATAATAACGATTCACTAATACTATCAAATCTATTTTTTTGTTGCTTCCAGTCAACTCTTATATTATAATAAACAGAAAAATCCGACATTGAAGGCAGCACAAATCATAGAGCCTAATAAGCCCTTGAAAATATCTGAGATTGATACTCCAACTCCTACTGGTAAACAAGTTTTAGTTAAAGTCAAAGCAGTGGGTGTTTGTCACAGCGATTTGCATCTTTGGGAAGGCGGTTATGATACTGGAGATGGTTTTATGAAAGTTACAGACAGGGGAGTAAGATTTCCTGTCATTCCAGGTCATGAAATTGTTGGAACCGTAGCAGAGATTGGAGATTCTGTCGAGGGAGTCAAAGTAGGTGATGATGTATTAGTATATCCTTGGATAGGCTGTGGTAATTGTCCTACGTGCGAAAAAGGTGATACCAATTTATGCGAGGCTCCACAATCACTTGGTGTATTCCAAGATGGCGGATACGCTGAATATTCACTAATTCCAGATTACAAATTCTTGGCTAAAATTTCAGGAATTGATCTAGAGGGTGCTGCATCATTGGCATGTTCTGGTTTGACAGCTTACACTGCAGTAAAAAAGGCAATTTCAAATTCTCCGGAGAATATTTTGATAGTTGGAGCTGGAGGACTTGGATTAATGGCAGTTCAAATCACGAAAGCACTTAGTAATGCAAATATTATCTGTGCTGATTTAGATGATGAGAGATTAAAGAAAGCTAAGGAATTTGGTGCTGATAATATTATAAACACTAACGCAATCGGGTATGGACAGCCTGAGGCTTCAAAAAATATAATGTCAATTTGTAATGAAAAAGGTGCAGATAGTATAATTGATTTTGTTAATGCACCTCCTACTGTTAAGTTGGATCTCTCTGTTATTAGAAAACGAGGTAATATTGTTCTAGTTGGTTTATTTGGCGGTTCGATAGATTTGTCATTGGTCTCAATCCCATTAAAAGCGATAACAATACAGGGCGCGTACACTGGAAATTACAATGATATGATTGAACTTCTTGATTTGGCTAAGCGTGGTGTCATAAAACCAATTGTTTCAAAACGTTATTCTCTAGATGAAGTAAACAATGCTTTAGAAGATCTAAAAAATAGAAAAATTATTGGTCGTAGCGTAATTACTCCTTGAATTGGGTTGTAAGTCCCAAGCGAAGGAATTGAACCTTCGACAACCCGGTTTCTGTATGCCTGATAGGCTGGAATTCAGTTTAGCCTAAAGCCAACTACTACAGCCGGAAGCTCTACCAGGCTGAGCTAGCTTGGGACAATATCACCGAAACATTTAGGCGTTAAATAACTATCGGACTAATCTTTTCTTAATTATACCGGACAAAAAATTATGAAAAATTAAGTATGGGTGAAATATTACACATATGTTGAATTCAACACCAAAAAAATCTGGATATGTTTGTGTACCATATCAGCATGACAAATTCTCAATTGATGTAAAGGACATGTGGATTTCTTCAAGAAACATAAAATCCATATATTTTGTCACTGCAACTTTTTCAGATGAGTGTAAACCATACTTTCCATTCTCAACTAATCATTATCTATTAGCAAAATTTGATGATGAGGAAAAACTAGTAAAAGATGCGGCAAAATTTACTAATTCTAAACCTACGTTCGTTTTTACTGTTGACAATGAGCTTTTTGAAAGAGATTTTGATAACGAACAGAGTTTCATATCTACATATTATCTAGAATATAATGATTCTGAGGCTATAGCGGATGTTGCAAAAATTATCGTAAAAAAAGACAAGATACGGCAAGCTGGGTTTGCCCATTTGAGTTTGTTTTGTAGTGAGAAACCCAAGTTTGTATTTCCTCATACAGAAAAAATTGTTGTTATAGAGGTATCTGATGATCGCAGCCCGCAAAGCATAAATCAGTATTGTGAGAAAGCACGCCAGAACATTTCTCGTAAGGGTGTTGTAATGAATAACTTTGTGAGCCTTTCTCTTCTTGAAAAATTAAAATAGAAAAGTTCAAAAGCTCCTCATAGTTCTTTTTTCATCATGAGTAAGCCCACTGAGTTAGGAACACTGAAAATTGGATCTTATATTTTACTTCCAGTATCTGATCAACCGACAGGTGATCCATGTAGGATAACTGAGTATGATACCAGTAAACCAGGAAAGCATGGCTCAGCTAAGGCAAGAATAGTGGGAGTAGGAATATTTGATGGGCAAAAACGTCCTCATGTAGGTCCGGTTAACATGCAGATACATGTGCCTTTAATTGATAAAAGAGCAGGTCAGATAATCTCTATTGTAGGTTCTAAGATACAGGTTATGGATTCAGAGACATTTGAAACTATTGATGTTGATATGATTGAAGAAGAACTTGAGGGAACATTAGAGCAGGGTAATGATATTGAATATTGGAACGTTATGGGCAGAACTAAAATAATGCGCAAAAAATCATCATAACCAGGATGCTGATGATAATTGGAAAAGCCGTCTGAAATTTGATGAAGATTATGAGAATTGAGGTATCCTTCATTTTATCCCTTGGTAAAAAATAAAATATTTTTAATCGTACACTATACATGAAACTAGCGGCATTATTCTCCGGAGGAAAGGACAGCACATATTCAATTTATAAAGTAAAACAAATGGGGCATGATGTAAAATGCTTGGTAACTGTTTTCCCTAAATCTTCGGACAGCCAACTGTTACATTTTCCTGCCATAGAATTAACAAAATTACAGTCCAAGACTTTGAAAATTTCCCAAATTACTTCAACTTTAGATTCTAATGAATTAGCAGAAGAAATGGATGCTCTTAAAATATTATTGAAAAGGGCTAAGCAAGATTTTCAAATTGAAGGCTTGGTACATGGTGGTATATCTAGCGAATTTCAGAAAAAACATTTTGAAAAAATCTGTAAGGAAAATGATTTGAAAATAATTACTCCGTTATGGAAAATAAACGCAAAAGAATACATGAATGATCTAATCGTTTCTAATTTTAAATTTATTTTAACTAGTGTATCATCTGACGGCTTGGATGAAAGATGGTTGGGAAAAATTATTTCCGCACATGATATATTGCAATTAAATAAATTATCTGACAAATATGGATTCAACCTAAATTTTGAAGGTGGGGAGGCTGAAACCTTTGTTGTTGACTGTCCTCTTTATTCACATCCTATTAACATAAACAAGTCAAAAACAATATGGGATGGCTATAGAGGAAGGTTTGAAATAGAGGATGCTGGTTTAGATTCTAATGCTAGATAATCTAAAATCTAGTCTGAGGGCTGCTATTAAAAAAATAGTAAGTTCTTCAGGTGTTGATGAGGAACTTATCAAAGAATTATCCAAGGATGTTCAACGTTCATTATTACAATCTGATGTTAATGTCAAGTTAGTATTCGAAATCACTAAAAACATTGAGAATCGTTCATTAAATGAGAAACCTCCACCAGGATTGTCAAGAAAGGATCATATTGTAAAAATATTATATGATGAACTTGCGAAGATGTTAGGCAATGATACTGAATTTCATTTTAAATCTGGAAAAATCAACAAAGTTCTCCTGTTAGGAATTCAAGGCAGTGGAAAGACTACCGTCACATCAAAACTTGCCAGATTCTTGTCAAAGCAGGGTTACCGCATAGGCGTAATTGGTGCTGATACATTTAGACCTGGAGCTTTGGTCCAATTGCGAACAATGTGTGAAAAATCTGATGTTGAAGTTTATGGTGATGAAAAAAACAAAGATTCACCTCAAATTGTTAAAAACGGTTTAAAACATTTTGAAAGTTCTAACCTTGATATAATTTTGATCGATACTGCTGGAAGGCACAAGGAGGAAAAAGATTTGCTAGATGAGATGAAGCAAATCAATAAAGTTGCTTCGCCTGATCTTGCACTGTTGATAATTGATGGAACAATTGGTCAACAGTGTCATGCTCAGGCCGAAGCATTTCATAAAATAGTTCCAGTTGGGGGAATAATAATTACCAAACTTGATAGTTCCGCTAAAGGAGGAGGAGCATTGGCTGCCTCAGCAGCTACTGGCGCACAAGTAATGTACATTGGTACGGGCGAACGTATCGATGATTTGGAAACATTCTCTCCAACTCGTTTTGTAGGTAGATTGCTAGGTATGGGCGACATTCAAGCAGTATTGGACTTGGCTAAGAGATTAGAAAATGAGGCTGACGACGTTCGTATGAAAAGAATATCAAGCGGTAAGATGAACATGGAAGACTTCTATTATCAACTTGAAGAGGTTACAAAAGTTGGTTCGTTTCAAGGATTACTTGATAGTATGCCAGGTTTATCGGGCATGGTCAAAGAAGATCAGCTTGATAAAATGGAAGAGAGAATAGACAAATGGCGATTTATCATTCAAAGTATGAACAAAGATGAGAAGGCTGATCCTGATCTTCTCAATGCTTCTAGGGTTAAGAGAATTGCACGAGGCTCTGGCTGGCCTGAGCATGAAGTTAAGGAACTAATAAAAAATTATAAAAATTCAAAAAATATGATGAAGGCATCTAAAGGAAGACAGATGCAAGGTTTCCTTCGTAAACTTGGAATGGGTTAATCGTTTGTTTATTATTTTCAATTAAGCTACATTTTTTATGCAAAAGTATGGCATGTCGGAAGAACACGATAAAATCATACATCAATCAAAATCCATTCTTAAGGAATGTGATTTATGTGATAATTGTTTAGGAAGATTTTTCATTAATTTTACCCATCTCTCATCAGGGAAAAGGCTGGGTAATAAAATTAGAAATTCAATAAATTCTAGAGCTGTAACAAAATGCTACATTTGTAAAAACTTACTCTCTAACGCGGATCTTTATGTAAAAATGATGCAGAACGCGTCAATGGGATATGAATTCTCTACTTTCACAGTTGGTGCAATCTTAAAACAATCTATTATTGAAAGGGATGATAAACTACGATCAAAGTTTCATCTTCATGGTGTTGATGGGATAAAAACAGCGGTAACAAGAGAACTTGGGAAAAAATTTGTAAGTAAAACAAAGAAACGCATTGATCATCTTTTAGCTGATATCACATTTACAATTAATTTTAAAACTGAACAATGTAATGTGAAAACAAAACCCATATTTTTGTATGGAAAATATATTAAAGATAAGAGAGGCTTACCTCAAAAAGAGGAATCATGTCAAGACTGTAAAGGTAAGGGATGTATTTTTTGCAATAATCATGGGATAGTTTCATTTGATAGCGTTGAAGGTAAAATATCTAAATTTCTTTATGAAAAATTTGAGACAGATCAAGTCAAGTTTACTTGGATAGGCGGCGAAGATAAAACAAGCCTTGTTATGGGTAATGGAAGACCGTTTTTTGCGAAATTACTGTCTCCAAAAAAACGAAATGTTAGACTAGCAAAAAAATCTAACCTTGATGAAATTATGATCCATGCATTAAGGAAGATAGATCATATTCCAAATGGCTCAATTCGCTTTAAATCTAAAATAAAGATGCTAGTCTTGGCAAAAAATGGCATTTCATCCAATAAACTGAAAAGGTTAAAACAACTTGTTACTGTCCCAATTGAAATTACTGACTCTAATAATAAACAGCATAAAAGGACAATTCACAAATTAAAATATAAAAAAAATTCTTTACAATCATTTACTGTTGAGATAGAGGCTGATGGTGGTATACCCATAAAGCGTTTTGTTGACGGATTTAACATTATTCCTAACATAAGCAGTATTTTAGGTACACAATGCTCTTGCGAAAAATTTGATATTAATCAAATCTACTTGTCAAAATAATTAATCATAGATTATGATTAACATTTTTCTAGTTAAAATAATGATTTTCAACATTGAACCCCTTACTAAAAGTTAGAAACGCACTTCAGAATGGCATTTTGCCAAAAAAAGAATATTCCTTAATAGTCAAACGGTTTTCAAATGTAGTTTCTGGCATTTCTAGAATAGAGAAAGCTTCTGGCGTTGATTTTCCTCTAGCATATGTTGAACCTTCTGTAACTATATCTTCATCGGGTACAAATTCGTTCGAATATGGCATATTATTTGCAAGAACAATTCCTGTCGTTGCGAAAAATACTTTACAAGTTGTTATTCAGATATCTGCACCGCTAGTGGCATATGGTTTGAAGGGGACAATACATGCAATTTTGGCACACGAATTTTTACATTATTTAGAATTAATGCGTAAAATTTCTAATATGGAATTAATCTCTGATGAAATTTCGGCAAATCTTTTTGAAAATGTTTATACAGATAGTGAAAGATTATTTGAGCCACGTGCAGTATTTAGTGATAAGACATTACTTTCACATATAACAAAAAAATTTCCATCAGGATTTAGAGATTATAAACTTGAGGATAAGGTGATAAAACACTGGATTGAAAAAAATCTACCTGTAACAAATATCACATTAGATACTAACATTACAAAATTATCACCAGATTTAATTTCAAAAATGAGACTGGCGCCTAACCTTATCTCAAAAATTGAAAGTTTTGAATTAAAGGCATCAAAGTTAAGAAAAAAAAGACTTTATTAGAGAAATTCTGTCAAACCGCATTTACCGCACGTTCTTCTGTCTTTGTGTTCTGACATGAAAACGCCCTTGCCACAGCGAGAACAATTCTTATGTGTTTTAGATATTTTTTCACCATCTATTTTATAGTATTTGTAAACACTTGGACTAGTTCCTTTTTTTCCAGCCATTAGTTATCTTCACTTTTGTCTTTTGTTTTTGTATCTGATTTATCAGTAGGTGCATCTGCCTTTGCTGGTTTTGCATCTGCAGCCTTATCATCTTTTTCTTCTTCTTTAGGATTTTTAGCTTTATCCAAACGAGCAAAAATAGTAGGATCTACATGTTCTCTTGCAAGTTTTTCATCATCATATACATAAAATATACCAGTAATTTTTGGCTGACCAGTATGATTTTGTAATTTAATTGGAATTACAATCTTTCCGACTAATTTGAGTTCTTTAGTAATCATTTCTACAGCTTCTAGTTTTTTGAGTTTTCCACCTAGCGCCTTAAAATCACAAATGATCTCTCGTCTAGATAAAAATGAGTTATTTTCATCACTTAATATCTCAATCATGGACATGTTTCAAATCCTTTGAGTATTTCATATAAATCTTCAACCTAATATCAACAAATTTATGAAATCATCACAGAAAAAAAATTATGGACAGATTTATGATACACTTGAAAAATTCTGATTATACACCAAAAGATGCAAAAACTATTCATTCCAATTCACGTGATCTAACTTATGGAATGACTGTAACCATTCGTGATTGTAGGGTATCTAGTAAATTCATTGAATTAGATGTCTCAGTGCATAAAGACAACCTTGAATTGTTGTTAGAAAAACTAGTTTCAATTGGACAGATTGATCATTCTAGGCATATTGTTGAAGAAGAAATTGAAAAAAATCAATCGATTAAAGATGGAATTTTTTATTTTAATAATGAAAGATTTTGGGAATGCCATGAAGCGTTAGAGGGTGCATGGAAACAATGTACAGGTGATGAAAAAGAGCTAATTCAAGGATTAATACTAGTTGCTGCAGCACTTGTGCATTATCAGAAATATGAAAATGTAGTATGTCTTTCAGTACTTGGTCGTGCGCTGAAAAAATTACATAACAAATCAGGTGAGTATTATAAAATTAATGTTGATAGGGTTAAACAAAAAATCATTGAAATGTTAGATAAAAAAGAAATCTTCACTTTTACGTTTTAAACAGATCTATTCCAGTTTTTACTACTTGCACGCCATCAATTAATCCAATCGCGCCTTTTTTTGCTTCTGTCTCAGTAAAACGCTGTGTATCATCATTTGTTATCATATTTCCAGAAATTAGTAAAGGAACTGGATCATCACTATGCCCCTTATGGATACTTGGTGTAGAATGATCTGCTGATATCATTACTGCAACCTTTGATACGTCTATATGATCTAGCAAGGTTCCAAAAAATCGCTTATCAATCTCTTCAATATTTTTCATTTTACCAATTGCATCACCATCATGTCCAAACTCGTCAGGTCCCTTCAAGTGTACATATATGGCATTCTCAGTTTCCATTGCCTGTGCTGCAACACTAGCTTTCTCTTCATAATCAGTTAGACCACCAGCATTGAATGTCCTCATTTTAAGAATATTGGAAATACCAATCTCTACTGGCATGTCAACTATACATGCAAAATTCATAGAATGCAAATCATTGATTGGTTTTACATTTGGATATTTGTTACCAGCATCCCTTAACAATATACTATTTAGTAATTTTTTATTTTTTTGTGATCTCCTTTTATTAACATCACTTTTTTTCATTATTTCTAATGATTGTTCAGTAAACTCATTTACCAAATTTGCCGCACTAATTGCATTTTCTGTCTGTTCTAGAGGAATACATTTTTCTATTTTCATAAAATCACTCACTGCCTTTGCAATTCCCATTCCATCTATTCGCCCATAAGCTGGATCAGTATTAGAAATTTCTGAGGAAAGTGGTTTGCCGTCTCTCAACCTTACAGTAACTCTATGTCCAACTGTTGGGGCTACGACTACAGATGCATTAGGGTTTGAAAATTTGATTTCTTTTTCAATTTCTTTTGAAATTTCTTCTACGTCTTCTCTCTCAATTTTTCTACCTGCTCGCCGATCAATAATTTTTCCCTCATTGTCTAATGTAGCGAAATTACCACGCAATGCCAAATCACCATCCTTAAAATCAATCCCAATTCCAATTGCCTCAACTACACCTCTTCCCGCATAGTCAGAATGTTGAAACTTGTACCCTAGCATGTTAAAGACAGCAATGTCTGATTCTGGTGCTATACCCTTTCCAACTGATATAACCTGACCCATAATACCATTTTTTGCTAACATATCCATGTTTTTTGTCGTTGCAGCCTCAAGCGGTGTCTTCCCTGCCAAGTCTGGATGTGGTAGATCACCAACACCATCTAACAAAACATAGATTATCTTAACATGATTATTATCAGCGATTTTTCTCCACCCCTATTTTCATGAAATCGATGTGATGCTTAAAAACTTGTAATTAAGACAGCGATCTTAGAAATAATTATCTACATACAATCTTTTGAAAAGATTTTAACCCTCAAAAATTGCATTATTTCTTATGGGAGATATGAGGAAAGATTATGTTCTTGAACGTGAGGTCATAGTTCACCCAACTACAAAAAAAAATACCAAGACCAAAAAATGCCCATATTGTCCTGGTAACGAATCTATGACTAATCCATCATTATTGTCACTTGTTGCAAAAGATGGAATGTTACAAAGGTTACAGGACAGCGAGGATTTTTTTGTGGACGATTGGTCTGTTCGTGTATTTGAAAGTAAAGAACCAACTGTTTCAATATCCACTAAAAATTCATATAGTGATAGACCACTGTATAGCGAACCTGCATATGGCTATCATTACATTGTAGTTGTATCTCCTAAACATAAAGACACTCTTGCCACTATAAGCACTGAACAATTGTCAAATGTTTTGGTTGTGGTTCAGGATAGACTTAGGTGGCTATACACACAAAAAGGAGTCACATATGTAACTATTTTCGTTAATCATGGCAAAGAGTCTGGAAGTAATGTGGAACACTCACACATCAATATGGTAAGTTTTTCAACTTTACCTCCAAGAATTGATGAAGAAGCTGAAGCCTCGCATCAAATCGTTAATGAGAAGGGTGTATGTCCTATGTGTCAGGTAGTAAATACTGAAACTAGTGGACCAAGACAAATCTTACAAACTGAAGGATTTATAGCATTTTGTCCTTGGGCACCTTCTTACCCTTTTGAATTTTGGATATGTCCTAAAAAGCATAACACTAGTTTCTCAAAAATAACCCAAAAAGAAATCAACGATGTATCGTTAATTTTAAGGGCTACGCTTGGCGGTTTGGCGAATGAGATTAAAGATGTGTCAGAAAAAATGAAAAAATTAGGTTTATTTTCAATGTTTGCCATCCTCACATTTACGACTGGCAGTGAATATTTGATGGCCTGTCACGAGGAAGCGAGTGGAGGTGATGGTGGGATGTGGCCGACTCTTAGAGGTCACAACCCAACGTCTCGTCAAAGTGGTTTTTTAACTAGTTTTGAAGGAACTACAGCATTTTCATTTACATCCACCAAATGCGATGAATACACTAGTTTTATAGAGCTTAGTTATGATCAAATCGCTGAAAACGCTGCTGTATCAAGCACGCAAGCGGTCAAACAGAAAATTAAGATGATTGTATACTTCATTCTGAAAAATACTAATAACAAACAAAGTTAGAAAAATACAGATACACAAGCATCCCATAACAGCCATATATGTATTCGTATGCATAGTTTAATCTGATTAAGACTACGCCTTCCAAACTGTTATGACAACATATCACCCATCATTTGTGTAAATAGACAAAGTCCATTGGTTTTAATATAGATGGCAGACTAACATTAGCCCACGGATAAAATATCAGTTGAGATAACAGATGATGATCATAACCTTCATTATGTAAGACATTGCTCATCGTAGAAAGTCACTTAATTTTACTTGATAGATAACACCCAAGTTATCTGCATTTGTACATTATTTGTGTACATGTGTGTTTGTGTGTTTGTGTGTGTGTGTGTGTGTGTGTGT
>OFDL01000032.1_pt1 | contig 12057 bp, 14 predicted proteins | sample 1520561 | NCBI WGS metagenome assembly OFDL01 (sample SAMEA3696448, study PRJEB22514) | metagenome | biome: water; feature: marine; material: hydrothermal vent | place: Pacific Ocean | collected 2014-08-15 | depth 1539 m | reverse complement strand
TTTTTATGGATTATTTGAATTTAAATATTACACATATACCTAGATATAATAAATCAAATGATTTTTATACTATTCGTTATCGGTTTAATTGTTGGCAGCTTTGTTAATGTCGTAATTTATCGCTTGCCACAATCACTGATGGGTAAGTCAATCAACCTTAGCAATCCTGGTAGATCGTTTTGCCCTAAGTGTAAACACACGCTGAGTATTATTGAGTTAATTCCACTATTGAGTTACCTTTTTCAACGTGGCAAGTGCAAGCATTGTAAGCAGTCTATCTCTGTTCAATATCCAGTTGTTGAGCTTGCTTGCGGCCTATTAGTATCAGTTGCTTATCTAAAATTTGACTTAAATTTAGAGCTGTTGTTTATCCTATTTTTCATCTTTAGCTTAGTGGCACTATTTTGGATTGATGTGAAACACCAACTCTTACCCGATGCAATCACCCTGCCTTTAATTGCAATTGGCTTAGTATTTAACTACTTATTTGGATTTGTTGAATTTTCTGATGCAGTGATTGGTGCCGCTGTTGGCTATTTAACCTTGTGGAGTATTTTTTGGGCGTACAAACTCATCCGAAAAGTCGATGGCATGGGCTATGGTGATTTTAAGCTTGTGGCCGCTCTAGGCGCTTGGTTTGGCTGGCAAAGCTTACCAATACTGCTTCTAGGTGCTTCAACATTAGGTATTGTTTATTTTTTACTAGCAATTAAAGATCGCAATCAAGCTTTTGCTTTTGGACCTTTTCTAATTATTTCAGCACTGGTGTGGCTGTTTCTTACTTATTAAAATAGACTACGATAAACCAACTTAACATCATTTGCTTGCCAATTAACCGCATTGAGTTTTTGAGCTGGATCGCTTGATAGTAAATGGAAAGTATGTACGCCGCTAGCTGAATAATTGTATCGACTCAGTGTCAAACTTAAGCTGCTAAAATCAGACACTGCATGCTCATAGCCGACGACAATTTTTTTGCCATTGCCACTACCTGCTTGTGTCATGCTCACTGGATGCTTTAGATCTGAACGCAAGTTCCAATTGGTATGGCCATTCAAATCGATATCTTGATGTGTGTAATTTAATGAATACACATCATCTTTATTTTTATAACTCATGCCTACGCTTGCTTGTGGCCCTTCCCAATTTGACTGATACAAACTATCAAGCCCTTCAAGACTGGCTGATCCAATCAATTGATTGCCGCCGTACATTTTTAGATGTTGTCTATGGATGCTATAGCCAAAACTTGCATCAATCTTTAGTTTGGGAGAAACAACATGACTTTTGCCATAATTTAACTCTAAATCAAGCATGTAGCCTTTACCAGCATTATTAACAGATCTAGAAAACTCCCCTTGTCTGTCATCTAAGCTGTAGTCAGAATCTTGATTTTCACCAGAATACACTTTGCCATATTCACCAGAGGCTTGCAGAAAATAATCACCTTCTGTCCAAATGCCACCGAGTGATAGCTGCTTGGATTTAATATTACGCCAAATCAATTCAGAAATAATATTGGGATTTTCACCCTGTAGATTTCCCGCAATATTCCAGTCAACTGTCGTATTGCGCTCACCAATGCCGTAAGTAATGGTAGACTCAACCTTTTTTGCAGTGGAATTTAATGAGTATAGTGACAAAAAGACTATAATAAAAAATTTACTCATTTTTAGCAATGCTCAAATTAAATTTAGTATAACAACCAACTATGTATATAAAAAATTATCAACAAATTAATAAAAAAATTGCACTGGCAAGCATTTTTATATTGATAATTTTTAGTGCATCGATTATATCTAATCTGGTCTGGCAGGTGTTAGAAAAAGACCCTGACAATAACCACCTTAGCAAGCCAATAATTCAGCATAATACCAAAGCGGTGCTTTTACCAAACAATCTTTTTGGCTTGCCTAAATCAGCTGTAAAACAACAACATAATAATATTAAAGGAACTAAGCTAAATTTAACACTAATAGGTATATTGGGTCAGAATCAGCAATCGCTCGCCATTATTAGACAAGGTGGTGGCAAAGATAAAATATACAAAGTAAACGATTTTATTGACGCATCAACGCTAATTACAGAGATCCATACAAAATATGTAATTCTATCTCGAAATGATAACCTTGAAAAACTAACTATAGAACGTAATAAAATCAAGCTTTCGAACGATAAGACAACTTACAAACAACCTTCAATTAGCGCAGCTAACAAATCAAAGCTAACGGGGTATTTACAACAATTAAATACCAATCCTAAACAATTGCTATCAATTGTTTCTGTTAAGCCAAACTATACTAAGAATGGCATGCGTGGCTTTATTGTTTCATCTGGCGCTGAGCGTAAATTATTTACCAAACTTGGTTTTAAAAATAATGATATTATCACTAGTATAAACAACATTGAACTGAACAACATTTCTCAAGCCATTAAGCTAAGAAAAGAACTCTCCAAACAAACATACTTTGACTTTATGATTGAACGCAAAGGTCAAATACTTCCTTTATCTATAAATTTAAATTAATCACCTTATGAAAAACATATTAATAGCAATTATCACGCTCCTTTCTTTAAGTGCTAACGCATTAACACTTAACCTAAAAAATATGGAAATGGTGACATTAATCAATACCGTTTCTCAAGTTACTGGGAAAAATTTTATTGTAGACCCTAGAGTTAAAGGCAAGGTTAATGTTGTTAGCACTACCGAGATTGATAATGATGAATTCTATCATTTGTTTTTATCAATTTTACAGGTACATGGCTACATTGCTGTTGAGGGTGATGGTTTTGCTAAGATATTACCGCAAACACACATAAAGAATAATAGCTCTAGGCTTTCTGCTACAGCAAGTGATCATATTGTAACCACTACCATTCCGGTGTTTAATGTTGCAGCAAACCAAATGATTCCAGTATTGCGCCCTATAATCTCTCAACATGGTCATTTAGCCTCGTACACACCCTCTAATACAATTATTGTAACTGACACACAAGCTAACATTGCACGCTTAAAAGACGTTATCAATGAATTAGACAAAGAAATTGATAAAGACTACGAAGTAATTACATTGAAAAACGCTTCAGCTGACGAGGTGGCAAAAGTTATTAAATCTTTACTGCCCACTAACAAAAACCAAACTGGCAACCCATTAACCATTGCTGTCGATCGTCACAACAATCAAATTATTGTAGGCGGTGCCTCTTCTAAACGCCTAAAAGTAAGGTTTTTAGCCAAAGAGCTTGATAAGCATCAAGATAAAGAAGGTGGTACCTCTGTTGTGTATCTAAGGTATGCCAATGCCAAAGACATACTGCCAACACTACAAAATATTGCCAAACAAACGATGTCAGATAATAAGGGCACTGCACAAAGTAACAACAACGTAAACATTCAGGCTGATGAATCTACTAACGCCATTATCATTACGGCGTCACCAGCAATTTCTAAAAACATTAAAAAAGTTATTAGCAAGCTTGACATACGAAAAGCACAAGTTCTAATCGAGGCGATTATTGCCGAAATCAGCTCTAGTGACTCAAACGAATTGGGTATTCAATGGCTTGGTCGTGGCAGTAGCGGTATTGGGATACTAAACTTTACCGGCCAAATTCCGGCGTTATTATCAGGCCTTGGTGGTGACGCTTCTAGTGTTGCTAGTGCAATTGGGAAAGGCGCTACTATTGGCGTAGGGTCTTTTGATTCTACTACCAAGAATGGATTTGGTGCTGTATTAAATGCACTAGAGGGCCAAGGAAAAGTAAACATCTTATCAACCCCATCAATTGTAACACTCGATAATGAAGAGGCTATGATTATGGTTGGACAAGAGGTGCCTTTTATTACAAATACAGAAATTAAATCAGTTGGCTCTAATCCGTTCCAAAATTATGAACGCAAAGATGTTGGATTAAAATTAATAGTTAAGCCACAAATCAATGAAGGAGATACTATTAAGCTTATTATTGATCTGGAAATATCTAACATCATTCCAGGCTCCAATGCCTCTGACTTGGTCACCTCTAAGCGCAAAATAAAAACCTCAGTTATGGTAGCCGACAACAAGATTCTGGTACTCGGCGGTCTAATGGATGATATTATTAGAGATAGTGAATCAAAGCTTCCAATATTGGGCGATATTCCGGTGTTAGGCGGCATATTTAGCTATAAAACAAAAAGCAAAGAAAAGCGCAATTTATTGATTTTTATCCACCCAACCACCTTAACAAATCAAAATACTGCCAACAAAGTTAGTGATCAAAAATATAAATACATTCGCGCTCAGCAACTACTTAATGACATGACCATCACCAAAGAGACTCCTACTAAAGATTCGGAACTTCCTCCTTGGATGAATTATGAGTAATAGCAATACATTATTGCCATTTTCCTTTGCTAAAGAGCTAAACGTTCTACTCGAGAAAATAGATGACGGAATGGTGCTAAACCATACCACTTCACTAAAGCCATCTACTTTTGGAGAAATTCAACGTAAATTTGGCGACTTTACACTGCAAAAAATTCCAAAAATAGAGCTACACGCTAAAATTCAACAACACTACGAAAGCAATTCTGCCCAAGGGTTAAACAGCTTCCAAGATGACGCTGAAAGTGATGAATCATTAGATGCGCTCGCCATGGACTTGCACGAACCGATGGAGCTGTTAAACAATGATGATGAGGCGCCTATTATTCGCCTGTTAAACGCTCTATTTGCCCAAGCAATTCTAGAAGAAGCGTCAGATATCCATATCGAATCCTATGAGGGTCGTATTCGTGTGCGCTTTAGGGTTAATGGCACACTAAAGCAAGTGCTACAACCTAGTGCAAAAATTGCACCACTACTAGTATCTAGAATTAAAGTTATGGCCAAACTTGATATCGCTGAAAAACGTCTACCTCAAGATGGTCGCATTGCTATCCAATTAGGTGGTCGTGCAGTTGATATGCGTGTATCCACTATTCCTTCCGGTAATGGGGAAAAAGTGGTTATGCGCTTATTAGACAAACAAGCTGGTCGATTACAACTCAAGCAGCTAGGCATGCAAGATGAGACATACAACACCATTCAAACTCTCATTCACAAGCCACATGGAATCTTATTAGTTACCGGCCCAACAGGGTCTGGAAAAACCACCACTTTATATGCCGCACTGACTGAATTAAATAGTAATGAGCTCAATATAACCACCGCCGAAGATCCGGTGGAATATTTTATTGATGGTATCAATCAAACTCAAATCAACACCAAAGTTGACATGACTTTTGCCAAAGGCTTACGAGCAATTTTAAGGCAAGATCCTGACATTGTTATGATTGGTGAAGTGCGTGACAGTGAAACTGCTCAAATCGCAGTACAAGCGAGTCTAACCGGGCATTTAGTACTCTCTACTTTACACACCAATACGGCAGTTGGTGCCATTACACGCTTAAGAGACATGGGCGTAGAGCCGTTTTTACTCTCTTCAAGTTTAAGCGGTGTACTAGCGCAACGCCTAATTAGAACGCTTTGTCCAGAGTGTAAAGTGGTGCACACAACTGGTGAAAAGGAGCAAGAAAAATTACAGTTAAATAAATCAATGGAAATTTACAACGCAGTTGGTTGTCATCATTGTAATAATACTGGCTATCAAGGAAGGACTGGCCTATATGAATTACTAACTATCAATGAAGAAATTAAAATACTCATTCATAATGAAGCAAGTGAATCAGAAATTCTTAAACGGGCTGCTCACTATTCAAAACTATCAGATCAAGCTATAGAGCTTGTAATCAGTGGACAAACAAGTCTAGATGAGGCAATACGTGTTGTGTCTTTATGAGTGTTTTTGAATATCAGGCCGTTAACCCTAGTGGCCAATCTGACAATGGTTTAATCGAAAGCGATACGCTTAAATCTGCACGCCAACAATTGCAGAAAAAAAACTTAACAGTTTTAGAAATTAAACAAAGTAGCAAAAGACGCGCCCAGGCTAAATCTTTTTTTGAGCAAAAATTAAGTATTAGTGATATCTCCATTATTACTCGCCAACTCGCCTCACTTCTTCAGGCAGCCATGCCTATTGATGAAGCCCTACAAACCATTGCTAAAAATAACAATAAAAAACACATTAAAACAATCGTAGGGCAAATACGCTCTTCAATAATTGAGGGAAAGAGTCTAGCCGAATCGTTACAAACAAATGCAAAAGAGTTGCCGTCATATTTTATATCTACAGTTGAAGCAGGAGAGCGATCTGGAGAGTTAGGCAATATTCTTGCTAAATTAGCACACGAGATACAACAGCAAGACAAATTTAAAAAGAAAATATCAGCTGCACTTATTTATCCAATAATGATTAGCATTGTGGCGATGATGGTGGTTGTTTCATTGTTAATTTTTGTCGTCCCTCAAATTGTCTCTGTATTTGATAACATGAACCAAGCGCTACCCCCTTTAACAATCGCTGTCATAAGTTTAAGTGATTTTCTAACCAACAATATTTGGCTTATTATTGTCACATTTATTACACTCATTACAGGTGTCAAATTCGCCCTAAAACAACCAGAAATTAAAACATCCTTTCAGGTAGTACTCGGCAAACTTCCTGTTGTTGGAAAATTAATGATTGAATCAAATGCAGCCCGTTTTGCACGAACATTGGCACTACTTCATGAAAGTGGCACTCCCATCCTGACCGCTTTAAAAAATTCTGCAGAATCTTTAAATTACCTGCCTATGAAAGATTCAATCTTAAAGGCGACAGAAAAAGTTAGAGAAGGCTCTAGCCTATTCAAAGCGCTTGAAACTCAAAACGCCCTACCTTCAATGACCCTCTATATGCTTGCCAGTGGCGAGACTAGTGGGCAGCTTAGTCAGATGTTAAATAAAGCGGCTGACAATCAAGAGGTTGAACTAGATGCTTACACTACAAAAATCACTAGTTTGTTTGAGCCTTTAATGATTTTATTAATGGGTGGCGTTGTATTACTTATTGTACTCGCTATACTATTGCCAATTTTTGAACTAAATCAAATCACCTTATAATGAAAAAAAATATCAAAAAACAAAAAGGCTTTACCCTAATTGAAATCATGATCGTTGTTGTGATTATTGGCATTCTAGCCTCTATTATTATGCCTAAAATTATGGACAAGCCCGGTCAGGCTCGCTTGCAAAAAGCCAAGCACGATATTCAAACTATTAGCTCATCTCTTAATCTTTACAAACTTGATAAGTTTAACTATCCAAGTACAGATGAAGGACTTGATGCGCTTATTGGTACTTACCTAGACAGAAAGCCCATGGATCCTTGGGGGCGCGAATATTACTATCTAAGCCCTGGGCAAAAAGGCGCTTTTGATTTATATAGTTACGGCGCTGATGGCAGAGCTGGTGGAAATGATGAAAATACAGACGTCAATAACTGGGAGTAAAGGCTTTACCCTAGTAGAGCTATTAATTGTTCTGCTAATTGTCGGCGTAATCACTTCAGTTGCTATGCTCAGTATTAATGCAGCGCGCCCTTCCCAAGCTCAATTATTATTCAATCAGCTAAAAAATCAAGTGATATCCTCACAAAAAACTGCACAACTTAAAAATGTTCAATTGCGTCTAATTATTACCAATGATCAAAGCAAAGTTGAGCGTCTCAATCCTCAAACTCAACAATGGATCCCTAGCAACATCCCCTCATTGAGATGGAAGAACATAACACTCACTTCTGAAGATTCAGAAATCTTCATCCTTCCAAATGGATTTGTCACCTCATCAGTTATCAGCCTCAATCAAGGCGAGATTAATTATCAATTTAATCCAAGCTTGTTATGAATCAAAAAGGTTTTACTTTAATTGTAGTATTGGTAGCACTCAGTATTGCCAGTGTTGGATTAATAAGCCTTGTTAAAGCACAAACACAAAGTACTCAAAATCTTAGCATTCTTCAACATAAAACTTTAGCAAATTTAGTAGTATCAAACCTTGCTGTTGAGATGCGCCTTAATAGCCAACACCCTTTAGGGTTTAAAAATGGTGAGTATCAATTGGGAAAACAACACTGGTATTGGCAATCAAAAACCAACCCAACACCCAATAAAGATATTGTTAAATTATCATTACTAGTCTTTACTAACAAGCAAAAAATGAGTGATAAGCAAGCATCTTCTCAATTAGATTTATACTTAAATAAGTGAAAAAACAGCAAGGATTTACCTTAATAGAACTATTGATCACCATGGCAATATTTTCAGTAATTGCGGTTATCTCATACTATGCACTAGGTAACTCTTTTAAAAATGAGTCTATACAAACCAAACATAGTGAAAGCCTTTTTGCACTGCAAAAAACGCTCAATTATTTTGAGCGTGACATTGCTCAAATATCCAACCAAAATATAACTCTTAACAATTCATATCTTAGCTTCACCAGCTTGCAGAATGAGCAATTACTTAAACTAAAGTATGTATTTAACTCTGGACATTTACAACGCCTAGATATAACTAAGGAAGAGTTACAGCCCGCCATAATCTTGCTTAATGATTTAAACAAGATTAGCATCCGAGCATTAACAGATAAGAACATTTGGACTATCAATTGGGTTAAAAAAGACAAAGCCTATTTAAAAGCTATTGAAATAAAATTTACTCATCCTTACTGGGGCAATATTACCAAATTGGTTATGATTGATGAATAGCTCTAACCAAAAAGGCATTGCGCTTATTAGCACCATGATTATTATTGCACTAATAAGCGCATCAGTTGCACTGATGTGGCAACGATTTGGGAGAGACCTAGAGCGAACAACTTATGTAATAACGCACACTCAAGCTGTCAACCATTTATACAGCATTGAAAGCTGGGCAAAATCTATACTACTTAAAGATGACAGTAAAATTGATTCACTGGATGATGACTGGGCGCAAGAAATACCACCCATTCCTGTACCTGGTGGGCTGCTATCTGGCCGATTAATTGACCTACACTCAAAACTGAATATCAATAATTTAATTGATCTTAAATCTGATCCTTACTCGCCACAATATCGCTCATTCTTTTCCAATTGCTTAAACAGCCTAAACACTAGCCTTGAACAAGACTACATGAGCGATCTGGTTTTTTCTTATGTCTCTAGCCAGTCACCCAAGCCTATGCTTTTTGAGCATAAAGTTGGATTAAAAACTATTGAAACCATTCCGCTGAAAGATTACCAAACCATAAATCCCTTTATTACCGCTTTACCTGATTTAACCACTATCAACATTAACACTGCAGGTGCAAACGTTTTATCTTGCTTAAATACAAATATATCATCCAATATTGCCGATCAAATAATCACTTATAGAAACAATAAACCATTTACAACAATTAACGATTTTTGGAACTATGCAAAAACTCTATTACCCAATTTAACTATAGAGCAAATAAAGCTAGACTTTCCAAGAGAATTTATTAACACCACCAGTCAATACTTTCTACTCGAAATGGAAATAATGCTTAACAATAATAAACTCCTTGCCAGGTCCATTTTGTATCGAAAAAATGGCAAAATAGCCATTATGAACCGTAGTTATTATCAAACCCAATGAATATCATTCACTACTCTAGATCGGGTGAATTTTCCACCCCCTTATCTAGGGAGGGGAAAAATACGGTTATTGCTATTGACTCAAGCCTAATATCTACACACCAGATCACATTGCCAAAAATGAGTAGTGCTAAGGCTTACAAGGCTATTCCATTTGCTCTAGAGTCTCAATTACTTGATGATATTAACCTACTAAAATTCTTTCCAATTCAACAGGAAAAATCTCCCACTTGGGAGGTGCTTGTAATAAGTAAAAAAATTATTAGCGAGTTATCACAACAGCTTGATGGGTACCATATTGAAGCTGCCAGCATCGTTCCAAACTTTATGCTACTGCCCCATGTATCCAATAAAGTCGCTTATTATGAGGAGGATGGTATTGTTATTTATCGTAATAATTACCTACAAGGTGGCTCACTCCCTGTAGATGTATTTAATACACTTTACCAAGATAAAGATCAGCTGGTAAGCTCAAACTTAGATGCTAATCCAACTGTTAAATTTAGCTTATTTGGTAGTGACAATAATCACTGGAAAAAACACCTGGCACCTTGGAAAATACCTGCAGTATTAGCCACGGCGCTATTCTTGTTCTCCTTCGCACAGACTGTAGTGATTAATAATACACTTGACACACAATTAGCACAATTATCAGCAAACAACGAAAAAACCTTTAGAACACTGTTTCCAGAAGTAAAACGCTTGGTTAACCTACGCGTTCAAGCTGAGCAAAAACTCACTAAAGCCAAAGCCTTAAAGGCAAACTACAGTAATGACTTATTATCTAAATTGTCAACTCAATCTAGTACAACAATACAAGCTTCTAAAGTAACTTTAAAGCAAGGAAAGCTCACTATTGAGGCATTGAAATGAACTGGCAACAACTAACTCAAAATGACAAAAATAAAGCCATTGCAGTACTCGCAGTATTGCTAGCTTTTGTTTTAGTCACTTGGGTATTTTTACCCATACAGCAACGTAATGCTGACCTACAAACTCAACTTCAGTCTCAACAGGAATTAACTCAGTATTTAAGCAATACAAAGCAACAGTTAGCTCTACTACCTAACCACCCTACACTAACCAAACAACAAGCGCAACAAGTGATAGAGTCTCTATTTAAAGCAAATAAGATCAAGCTCAATGCGCTCATCATGCAAACTGACAGCAGTATTATTAGTATTAATAAAATTAAATTTAGCCAGCTACTAGAATTACTAACTCAGCTTAAATCTAAACACGGCATAGTGACTACTGAAGCCACTATAAAGCGCATAGACTCTGGCGTGGTTAATGCACATCTAACTTTGCAATATCCATGAAAAAATACATAGTTACCTTTGCATTGGCACTGGTGTTTTTTCTCATTGCAAATGCACCAGCAACACTATTAACGCCTTATATTAAAAATATAAACAATCTTCAAGTATCTGATATTCATGGCAGCATTTGGCAAGGATCACTCTCAAGCAATCATTTTGAAAAACTAACTTGGGGCATCAATCCATTGTATTTAATTCTAGGCACTCTGTCCGCAGATGTAAATGCGAAAATTAACCAAACAAACCATCTAAACACCACAGCAAGCATAAACCTATTTCGAAATACAGCATTAGAAAACATCAACGGTACATTAACCACAAACTATCTTCAACAATTTGCCCCCACCCTACCGATAATGGCACAGGCTAAGTTTGCAATTAATAATGCGCAAATTAACTGGGATGATATCAAAAATCAAAATATTCCATCACTCGCCCAAGGTAATATTAGCATTCAGAAGGTTAATCTATTAGGAGAGCAGCTTGGTAATTACGATGCAAAGTTTAATTACCAAAATAATTTATTAAAATCATCCATTGTGTCTAACGCATCTTCCAAGGTTAATACGAATATTAACCTTACCTTAAATCCTCAATTTAAATTCACTATCAAAGGCACTATTCAGCCTATAACTAGCAATCTAAAATCAATTTTTAAAGAATTAAATATCCCTACTAAACAAGATTATTCAATACAGCTTTAGACTATTTCTTAACTTTAGCACAAGATATATCTATATAGTTCAATAAAAATGGTATATTTGATCTATTCGAATATCAAGGAATTATCATGAAAAAAACAAATTTATTATTAGCTGCTTCAATTTCAGCTTTGTTAGCTGGCTGTGGTGGTGGATCAACGCCAGCATCAGAAGCAGAAGCGACAATCTCAGGTATTGCCACACCAGAAAATGTGGTGGTCATCCAAGAAGCTGCTGCTAGTGCAAATTTAGCAGTAGTTAACTATGCAGCATTTAATGATGCGGGCACTGACTATGCAAATATGGTTGCAAATAGCTGGATTGATGGTGGAGACTGGCAAGAACCGTTTGAATTAGCCGATGAACTTGCGTGTATCATGACAGCAACAGGTGCTGGAACCCATCCTAATGAACAATATTTAGCACTTATTGAGCATAGCACTTGCATGCCTGGTGCTGGCACACCT
>OFDL01000030.1_pt1 | contig 12359 bp, 18 predicted proteins | sample 1520561 | NCBI WGS metagenome assembly OFDL01 (sample SAMEA3696448, study PRJEB22514) | metagenome | biome: water; feature: marine; material: hydrothermal vent | place: Pacific Ocean | collected 2014-08-15 | depth 1539 m | reverse complement strand
CTGAAAAGTTCTAGTCCAGCAGTCTTGTAACCATATTCTTCAATAAAGTCAAGATGATATTGCCATAATCCTTTTTCTGTGACATCGTTCGCCTCAATTGCATCTACAACATTTTTACCGAGAATGGTACCTGCAATTAAGGCTGGACCTATTCCTCCAGCATCAATTGGTTTTGGCATCCATGCAGAATCTCCAACTAATATGTAACCTCCAGAAACCATACAGTCATTTTGTCTTCTCACAGAAACTTGGAACACTCCTGTATTGTTGTTAATATCTTCTGGATCTTGTGACAATTTTGCATTCTTAATTGCCTTATTTCTTTGAAGATACTCTTCCATCAATGACGCAAGGTTGTCATTTTTTCCAAGTCTCTTATTTCTCTGGTCTAAAATTGATTTTTCAACACCCAGTCCTATGTTTACCTTGTTGTCAGCCTTTGGAAAGACCCATGCATATCCTCCAGGCGCAATGTCTTGGTCTAGGTGAATGATACAAAAGTCTGGATCAAAGTCTGTTAGATCTTCCTCGCCCTTGTCAAAATACATAATGTGTCTGCCCGTTGATTCTAGATCACGCCTCTCAATTTTTTTCTCAATTTTGGTGGAGTTTTGTAGCTGGTTTCTAAGCATTGACGTAACTCCAGTTGCGTCCACTATGACCTTCGCCGTTTTTTTGTATGGCTGTTTTGTTTTATTATTGATACCTTGAACTCCTATCACTTGTGGTCCATCATAGATTAGACCTGTAAGATTAATTTCAAAATCAAAGTTAACTCCCATCTTTTTGGTCCTTGCATTTTGAATTTCCGGTAGTTTTTGGCGATTAAGCATGTAACCATCCCCATCAAACGGAATTGCAGTCTCCTTATCTGGTGAGAATGCCATTACTCCTTTTACATCATGCTCAATTTCTGGAGCTGTCCAGGGAACTTTTATCCTCTCTGTCATGAAATCGACTGCCTCTTTTGAACAAGCATCTCCGCATGTCCAACCAGGATTTGATTTTCGTCCAGGGAACATCTCCGAATTTCTGTCAATTGAAAGAATGGACAAATTTTGATTAGAATAATATGAGATTGATTGAGCTGCAACTGTTCCAGTCAGCCCACCGCCTGCTACAATTACGTCATAATCAGCATCCATGGTTTTAGACTCTCGTAACTTTATTTAAAATAACACTAAAAGCATCTTCAGGCTTAATCATTATTTTGGTTTAGTAATTTTCTGTAAGTGTCTGGAATCTCCTTTTTTACATATGTTGGTGTGTAAATTGTAATTCTAATAGGATCCTTCTCTTCAAGTGCCAGAATTTTTTTTACAAGGCTTTGCTTTGAAAATCGTATATACATAGATGATTCAAAAATTCGCTCTTCAATATTTGTTAACAGTTCGCTCATTGTCTCTCTAGGAATAAGCGAAACAAGTTTTTTGATAAACTGGTCCGCTCTTTTCTTTTTAACCTCCACATGTAACATCAAAATAGGATTTCCAAAATGTCCAGAAAGCTCCTGTTTTGTAATGTCCTCCTTTTCTATAGCAAATAAATCATTTAGAGGTTCTGCTATTTTTTGAAAATCTTCAGTAGCATGTAATATCAAATCTATTTTGGCCACAATGTTTTTTGTCATGTTGTTAAATAGAAATTTGATATCTTAATCTAAGCTTGGAGAAGAGCAATTTCTTCTTCTGATGTCCTAAGCAATTTGACTTTTTCCAAACCAACATGTCTAACACGAATAATCTTTTTTGTGGTAGCCATAATATCAGAGCTAATCTTTCCATAGCACGCAGCCTGGGCGAATTCATCAATTGTCATATGTGGAACTATTTTTTCTATTTGTTTTTTTGCTTCTAATCTTAATGCACGTTTTCTAGAAGTATTAAGTTCTCTATGACTAAGAGTTAATATTTTAATTCTGAATATATGCCCATCTTTGGTCTTTGCATCTATACTAAAATTAATCCTAGAAGAACCACGTCTAATTAAACTTCGCAGAAATTCTTTCGAATATTCATATCTCTTAAAAATCGTGGTAGCCTTTTCACCAGATACTTTGTTAATTTGAAAAAATATTTTGTATTGGTGTTGTGATGGGTCACCCTTCAAAATATCAAATAATGTAACTTCTATCACTCTTCCTACAGCATTTTTGTCATCTGTTATCGGAATATACGCTACAGGTATATTGTTAAATGAATCGGGTGCCAAAACCGTTATCCATTTTTTTTCTTTCCATTTGTCCTTGATTTTTCGTGTTTTTCTAACCAATTACTATCGCCCTCTGATTCCAAAATATAAGTCGTACTGGAGTCAGATTATTTTTTTGCCCATATATTTTTGTAAAACATTTGGAATGTTTACATGCCCATCTTTAGTTTGAAAATTTTCAATTATTGCAACCATGGTTCGTTCAGTAGCAACAAGGGTACTGTTTAAGGTATGAGCATACTGTGTCTCTTCATTTGTTTTATCCCTAAATCTAATTTTTAGTCTTCTAGATTGATAATCTAGGCAGTTTGAGCACGAAACCACTTCTCTGTAAGCATTTTGACCTGCCATCCATACCTCTAAATCATATGTTTTCGCGGAAATCTTACCCATATCACCACTTGATAAAAGAACTACCCTATGTGGAATCTCTAGCTTTTGAAAAAATTCTTCTGTAACGCCAATCATATTTTCATGCTCTTTCCAAGAATCTTCAGGTTTTGAGAAAACAAACTGTTCTATCTTTTCAAATTGATGAACTCTGAAAATTCCCTTTTGATCTTTTCCATGTGCACCTGCCTCTTTTCTAAAGCATGGGCTAATAGCAGAGTATCTAGCAGGGAGTGAATTTCCATCTAATATCTCATCAGCATACATTGAAACCATGGCATGTTCAGACGTACCAATTAGATAGAGATCTTGATCTTCAATCTTGTAGATAACGTCTTCAAAGTCATCTAATATTACAGCACCCTCCATTGCCTTTCTATTAATCATGTATGGTGGTTGGGACAAAGTGTATCCTTTTTCCGATAAAAAATCCAAACCAAACTGAATTAATGACTGATTTAGCTTTACCAAGTCATCCTTTAGATAGTAAAATCTTGCTCCGGCAGTCTTAGCTGCCCTTTCAAGCTCTAGCAAATTTAGATTTTCAGAAATGTCTATGTGATCTTTTACTTCAAAGTCAAATTGAGGGATCGTACCCCATTTTCGAATTTCTTTGTTTGCAGAATCATCTCCACAAGGGACTGATTCATGAAGCACATTAGGGATTGTTAGGGCAAGTTTTGAGTATTCTAACTCAGTTTCATGCTGAACTTCTTCCAGCTTGGCAAGCTCTTGAGAAACCAATTGCATTTCCTGGATTATTGGAGTAACTTCACTACCGGTTTTTTTTGCCTCTGAAATTTTGACGGACATTTCATTTTTCTTCTTTCTTAGTTCGTCAGTACTAATTATCATCTCTCTTCGTTTTTTATCAAGATCTAGCAGCAAGTCGAGGTCAAATTGTACATCTCTATCTTTGAGCATTTTTCGAATGTTTTCTGGATTCTCACGAATCATTTTCATGTCAAGCATTATTCAATTATCTCCGATACCAGTTTTACATGTTCCAACACTTCATCCACTGTAGCTACCAACTTCTTTGTATCTCCTATACTTTGAAAATTAAAAACAAGTTTGTTATCAATATTCTTGATTTCAAATGATAAACCTTTTGGGAAATTAACATTATCTGGTTCTAACGCATTTTTAATTGCAACAGCCTTTTTTTTTGAAATATTATTGAGAGTTACTTGGACATTGCATTTTAGCGACATTTTCCTCTAATAATGAATAAATTCATACAATTTGTCTTTAGTTATTTTGGTTCCACTACTATTCTAGTTGAGCCACTAGAGCTTTGTATTTCCAATTTTGTGGAATTCGACCAATTTTTTTGTAGTATACTGATAAACGGTGAACATTGGCCTCGATTAACTCGAGTGAACGTCTATTTCTGTTATCCTTTTTATTTATCTTGAGATGTTTTTGTAATCCTATTGCCTTCATAACTATATTATTCAGATCTTCAGGAAGCTCTGGTTTTAGATCATTTTCTTCTAAAACTCTTGTAATTGTCTTTTTTATGATAGGCTTTACAAGTGGAATGGAATGTTGATCCCTTAGTTTTATACCAATTTGACTAGCTGCGAGATCATCTTTTGCATACTTTATGATCAATTCTTCAATCTCCTTTGGATCTTGCGTTATCCAAGATGGCGCCTTAGGATTTAACGGCCTGGTAGAGTGTGATTTACCATAATTATGTGAATGCATTCTGCCCATGAATCCAAGTTCTTAAAAAGTAACATAAACGTTACTTGAACACTCTGATCGACTGAATTCCCAGCATTGAAACTGAGAAAAAAGTTAAATAATAACGGGTATGAGATTTCATCAGGTTAAAATGAATATAACAATGATTTTGGGTGTTAGCATCATGGCAATATTTGTCATTGGTACAATCTCAATGGTTCCGGTAGCCTTAGCATATTCTGGATTAGGCGCTGATGGTGGAATCACACTTGAAGAACATTTAGAGTTAGCAGAAAGAAAAGTTCAGAAAGCTGCAGATAATCCTGCAACAGGTTCAGGAACTCCTTATCTTGATGCTGGCGGTGTTCTTGGCGCTTCTCTAATTGCAGGAGCAATATTTGGTGGAATCGCTACTGCCTTCTTTGTAAAAGGAAAAGCTGGCAGATACGCTGCATACGGACGCGGTTAATTATCTACATCTTTACTTATTTTATGAAATTTTCTAATTCTATTTAGCTTATTTTTGATCTTAGTACTTTCGTTAATTGCTGATAATTACAGAAATGTATATATGCATTATAATCAGCGAATTATTGATGATTCCTATCTTTGGTGCACTACTTAGCATTCTATCTAGTGTAACTGGCCAAATAGGACCAAACTACGATCCACTATTTTATGACGTTATGTTGTACATCTTTGGTACAATGATGTTCTCAATATTCCTGCTTGCAATAATTGGATATTGGATTAGAGTTCACGGATGGTCATACAAGGACAACCGTGAGAGATGGATTGATGAGTTGGATGGACACTTTGAAAACGAAGGCATAGGTCTTATTCCAGACAACGGAAAATACTGGTAAAAATACCAATTTTCATTGTTTTTTATATTCTAGACTAACAGGTTTTTTTATTTGCATGTCTTTCTATTTTTATGACAGAACCTGAACCTGAGCAAGACACTGAATATGAGGGGAGTCATTTCACTCCTGACATAATTTGTCCTTTCTGCCATCAGAATGTAAAAGAACATGCCAAAGATTGTATTGGAAAGAGATTTACATATACAGCTAAGGACAGATCTGAAAATTCTGAAAGACTAAGGAAACTTTACAAAAATCGATAAATCATGAAATAAAGCTTTCAAAGGTTGTTTGTGACCATTGTAGTACAGCCTGAATGTCTTCCTCTACCAAATCAGCCTTAATTTCAGTATTCTTCTTCATGTCACCACAAACTGCAAGATATAGATTCTTTCTGGATTTTAATTTGATAGAATTAACAGATTCTGCAAAGAATTTCATGCTTTCAGCTGTTGATGAAAATATTACTATTACCATCATGCCCATTCCTGACTTCCAAACTTTAGTTAGAAACTTCTGTAAATCAAGGTCAAATAAAACATCAATAGATGAGGACATGTCACCTAGGGAATAAACCTGCCAGCCATCTGCATGAAAAGAAGCGGATGCGGCCTCTGAAAAGAGAGTGCTTTGATAGTCGGCTGCTATCATAATTACGTTCTTTTTCATGTCAACCTCAAAATTTCCAAGATTGACTATTTGTATCGAGTTTGAAATGATTTTTTCAAGAAAATTGAGTTCGGATTTACCAATTTTACCTTGATCAAAAATACCATATACTGACTGTATTGCAGGAACAATAATCTCCGTTATGAGCTTCACTGGTTGTGTTGTAGAATGAAAAGAGTTTCTAACCAGATTATATGCCAGTTTTTCCTTTCGTGCGGTCAGATATTCAAGGTATTTGGTTTTAACTTTGAAAAAATCTTCTGGAAAATGAAATTTCTCTGTACCATCTTCTATAAACCAGAGATTAACATTACCAATGTTTTTTTGTTTAACGAAACCTTCAGCGGCAAACACATTAAGATATTTTGTTGTCGTAATACGATTAATGTTCAAACGTTCAGAAATCTCAAGCCCGGAAAGTCCTGTCTTAGAACTACTCAGCAAATCTACTAGTTTCTCTTTTATTTCCTCAGTTTGATATCCTCTTGTCATGATGATAAACTGCATTTATCTGGTATAAGGCTGATTCTTACTGGTAAAAAAAATACTAACAAAAAACATTATATAGTTGAGTACTTTAATTTACGGTAAGGTACATAATATGCCAAAACCAGGATTCAAATCAATAACAATATCAGAAGTAGTTTACGATAAATTTAACCAGACATATCAAAAGAACAAAGATGAGTTGACAATGAAGGGTGTCAACAGTTTTGCTGGATATGTCACATATCTGCTAGAAGATGTGATGAAAAAAGACAAAACCTTTGCTCGTTATGCACCAAAATTAGAAAAGGTTTCAGTTGACGCAGATAGGATTATTCTCAAAGATAATATTAAAAATAGAATTGCTGAAGTGGCAATTCAAAATGGTGAACTTTACTGCTTACTATGTGAAGAAAAGGACTGCGTACATATTGGCTATGTTTTCGGACTTCCTGATGTTTACGAAGTCCTGAATGCTAAAGGAATTAAACAAACAAAATAAGTGCAGGAGGTGAGATTCGAACTCACGAACTCCTGAGAGACGGGATCACCCATTTTTATGATCTTAAGTCCCGCGTGTCCAAAAGCATACATGCTTTCTTTGGCCAGGCTTGACTACTCCTGCACTAGCCTAGCTAACTGTCAGCGAAATTTAACAGTTTATGGTTCTGGAAAATTTTACCAAGAATTATAAGGATTTTTACTGACGGATCGACATGCTCCGATAGCTCAGCCTGGTAGAGCGTTACATTGGTAATGTAAAGGTCGTGGGTTCAGATCCCGCTCGGAGCTTTAGTAATTCTTAATCAGAATCTCGTAATGACCTGTTCTCTTTTTAGAGTCCGAGTTTATCGCTCTATTTACTCTGATTTCTTTGATTTTCCATTTTGATGAAGAAAATGAATTTTCAACTATTTTGGACTTTGAATTTGAAAGTAAGACTTTGCATCCCATAGAATCTAGTTTTTCGGCAAGATTTGCTAATCTTTCAAGATCATCATCAGTAAATGACTTGTTTGTATAACTTGTGAAATTGGCTGTATTACTAACTGGCTGATAAGGAGGATCAAAATACACAAAATCACCCTTTTTGATGTCATGCAAACTCTGTTCAAAATCTCTGCAGAAAAATTCTAAATTTGAAGACTGTAAGATTCGGCTAACTGTTAGTAGGTTCTCTCTATTGACAATGTTTGGATTTGTATATCTGCCCAATGGAACATTAAATTTTCCCTTACTGTTTACACGGTAAAGTCCATTAAAGCATGTCTTATTTAGAAAAATCAATCTTGATACTTTTTCAATCTGAGATGTTGGTTCTGACTCTCTGACATGGTAGTAATATTGACTTTGATTTTTTTCATATTTTTTAGAATGATTTTCCAGAGATTCTATTACTTCAGTGACTTTGTCTCTTATTGCCAAGTATGCCAAAATCAAATCAGAATTTAGATCAGAGACATGGCACTTCATGTCTGGATGTTTTGCCAATAAATTAAACATAACAGCTCCGCCACCAAGAAACGGTTCAAAATAAGTGTCAAATTTTTTTGGATAGTTCCTCTCTAATTCATGTAAGAGCTGTCTTTTTCCTCCTGCCCATTTTACAAATGGTCTTGGTTCCTGTACATAATTTTGAAGTTGTTGTGCCAGACGTCATACTTGTGTAAAATTGTTTTCTGGGACAAAGACAAGAAAACATCACAAAGAGTTGAGAATTATTTGATCCAGAGGAAATAGGTTAAATACAAATTTTGTAACGCGCAAAAATACTATCAAAAAATTGGTGATTTTACCACTAGGAGACGTACAAAGCCACATACAACATAATTGCTGTTGTACCTGCAAGAGCAGCTGTTATCTGACCATTGCTTTTCTTGGTTGTTCCTTCCTCACCGACTTTGACACAAAAGATGTAACCAATTGCTTCAACGACTGTCAAAACAATCATTGCATAGTGACCACTTGCTGATGCATATGCCCATGGATAATACAGGTAACCGACCATTGTTCCAAACATTGTTGCAAAGAATGCACCCAAGTAGGAAAGTGTTATCAGTCCTGTATAATTCTCAATACGCTTACCAATCATGCCTTCGACGTCAGCACGACTGGCACCGCCACCGCCTCCGCCAAATCCTTTCGGTAAAGTCATATGCAGAATATCAATGTAGAATGTTTAAAAAGCTTTCTTAATCTTCCCGATGTGATATAGATCCGACTTTAGAAAAATCTAAGTTTATACTTCAAAAAACTGTTTTTTACATTTCTAGGTTTTGTGTATCTCGATCCACGAAATTTCATAAAATTTTATATACTCACAGTCATGCTAGATCTTTAATGGTCTGGCTTAGACGATGTACTCACTATTTATTCATAGTTGTAGTTGCAGTCAACTCAACTTTGTTAACAATTAACTCGGGAGATTATATCTTCTACACTGATTGGGCTTGGACATCATTTGTCGTATTCTCAATTGCCAACACTTTGATGACTATTGTTGGTGCTGTGTATTATCTTACATTTACAGGCGTACCTGGTACTGCAACGTACTATGGTCTGATTATGCAAGTCTATACTTGGGTTGCAAAAGTTGCATGGTTTGCACTTGGCTATCCGGTAGATTTCATTGTTCATCCAATGTGGATTCCATCGTGTATGTTGTTGGACTTGGCATATTGGGCGACAAAGAAAAATAAACACTCGCTGATATTCTTTGGTGGAGTTTTAGTTGGAATGTCAATGCCACTGTTCAACATGGTACAGTTGATGTTGATAGCGGATCCACTAGAAACTGCATTCAAGTATCCAAGACCAACATTGCCTCCATACATGACGCCGATAGAACCGCAGGTAGGTAAGTTCTACAATAGCCCAGTAGCTTTGGGAGCGGGAGCTGGATCGGTACTAGCATGTACATTTGCAGCATTAGGTTGTAAGCTTAACACATGGACGTATAGATGGATGGCCGCATGGTCAAAGTGGGACTGATAAACATGATAGACAGAAAATTTTTAGCGGTTACAGTTGGAGCCATTTTCGTACTTGGTATGTATGGTCCAAATGTTGCTGAGATTATTCAATCAGCCGAGGCTCACGGTGTTCAGGCACAACTGCAAAGTCGTTTTATTCAAATTACAAATGAGGCAATTTCACGACAGTCACTAACTACCGGTGAAACCCTTGTTCTTACTGGAGTATTAGTAAGCCTTGTTGAAAGAGACCAAAGAGGATGGATTTCCTTATTTTCAGAATCAACAAACTCCGGTAACAGATGGGAGATTATGGCTAGAGACCCACCAGGTGTTGTATTCGAAATAGGTGGTAACTCTATAACACCTTATGCAATAACTGCAAAGGCACTTGAACCAGGTGTTTACCATGTTCACACTCAACTTAATGTTGCAAACGTGGGACCAGGTCTAGGACCAGGAACAACAGTAGTAGTAGATGGAGAGGCAATCATGAAACCAATCCCATATGGAATGCTTGCATATCAGAGTATTATCATTTTAGCTGCTTATGTCATAGTATTTGCTACAAGACCATGGCAAGTAATCTAACCAACAAACCTTCTTTTTATCTAATAATTTTTTAAGAGATTAGTGTCTCATAGTTTTATGAAATATGTTTTTCAAATTCAACATCTTGACATACGTGAAAGTTACTTTAAAGGAAAAGTAAGATTTGAAAAAGATGAATTTACCATAAACATACAGGATGAAAGGAGAGGCAAAGTGTTACGGCTTCCTTTTCCACTTAATACACAAAAGAGGGTTCTTGTTAGATGTTCTGGTCCAGGTGTATCTGTTGAGGACTTTGTTGAATATAGAGGAGAGTCAGAATGGGTAGAAATTGATTCTACCCCAATTACATTTTACATTGCTGATCATCAGGACCAGTTTGACACACTTGAGATAATAGAATTATAGAAACGACTTTATGCAAATCACGTGTTTTTAATTTATGCGTTGGCCAGGAACGGGAGATCCGAATAAAAGAAGAAAAACCATCAGATTTCTTATAATTTTACTTATCATTGGGGTTGTCGTTGGTGTGGGTAGTAGTATTATCCAAGGCTGGCTTGGCCAGAGTGATCCACTCAAAGTTTGCATTGAGAACCTACATACACCATACAAAATGTCGGTAACATTGGAGTTGTATGTGGATGGAAACAAGGCAGACATACCTGCCAATATAGGATTTGGTGATAGTCTAGGTGACGACTTGTTGGCTTCAGATTGTCAGAGAACTATGTATACACTTACGGATGATGGAACCATTTATGCAGAATGGGAAGAAGAATACCCATTTGAAATTGGTCATTTTCTATGGATTTGGGAATTCCCAATTAAAGACATGGATGACTCAGAAACACGTGTGATGATAAACGGGAAAGAAACTGATGAAGGTATACATGCTCTTCTAAAACATGGTTCAGTTTACAGGGCTGAGTTTTATTCAGAAGGATTTGACGAATCACAAGAATCTGACTTTTTACCACCCGACTTGTAGATTTAAAGAAATATGGGCCCGATGAGATTCGAACTCATGACCTTTCGATTATCAGTCGAACGCTCCAGCCAAGCTGAGCTACGAGCCCTGCAAAATTTTCTCTGATTACGTGATTTAAGTTTGCTGTAATTTCCATTTTATTGAGCAGCCAATAGATGGGTCAAAATCCTTTTCTATTTTTTCTCCAGCAAGATATTTTTCGATATTCTTCTGCATCGTACTTTCAGTAGCAGTATCATCAGGATTCATGGCATTATCAATTCTGCCATGAAAAACCAATTTTCTATTTTGATCAAAAAGAAATGGATCAGGAGTACAAATGGCACCATATTTTTTTGCCACATCTTGTTTCTCATCCACAAGATAATCAAATTTCATACCTTTTTCATCAGCAATTTTTTTCATATTTTCAAAACTGTCATCCGGATATTCAGTAGAATCATTACTATTGATACCAACTAGCGCAATACTTTCTTTGAATTTTTCATGAATCTGCTTTATAGCATCTATTTTTGCCTTCACATATGGGCAGTGATTACACATGAAAATAACTAGCAATCCCTTGCTTCCTACATAACTTTCAAGAGAATGCATTTTATCATCAATTCCCATAAGCGAAAAATCAGGTGCTGTGTCTCCAGTTTTTAGTGATATTTTAGATTCTAATAGAACCATTAAAAAAAATTCTGTTGAATCAAATAAAATCCTTGCCAATTAAAGACAACAATTAAAATCAACTCGACAATGATTCAAGAGGAGGGCTGATAGTTCAGACTGGTAGAATACTCGCCTTGCACGCGAGGGGTCAGGGGTTCAAATCCCCTTCAGTCCATTTTTAAAAATGCAATTAAAATAAACAGCCGATAGATCACTCACAAGTTTGACTATTTTAGATGGACTTAGATATCAAATATGGCGCGATAGTAAATATGGCAGATTATAGTGCGATGTGGCCTGTGTTTATTCCACTTATCGTTGGATTAGCACCAGGATTAGTTTACTGGTTTGCAATTACTGCTAGAAGAACTGGCAAGTAAAACACTCTTCTTTTAATTTCAGTATTTTCTTTAGGTATACTTGTGTATGAAAAACTATAATCTATCTTCAAACATAGTTCTTTGATGGAATCATTTGATCTTGTTGCCATGGGAGGAACATTCGATGTCATTCATAGCGGTCACATGGCATTATTAAAAAAATCATTTTCAATTTCGTCCAAAGTCATAATAGGTTTGAGCAGTGATCAACTTGCAGTAAAAAGGGGAAAAAGCCTGGTTAATGATTATTCAAAAAGATTTTCATTGCTTGAATCTGCAATTGAGAAGAACTTTCCAAACTCTTCGTATGAGATAAGCAAGCTTGAGAATGACTTTGGGCCAGCAGTTGTTGAGGGTTCCGTGAAAGCCCTAGTTGTAAGCGAGGAAACTAGCGCCAAAGGGCTACATCTTAACGAATTGAGGGCAGATAGAAATTTACCACCTGTTGAAATAGTCGTGGTACCAATGGTCTTGGCTAAGGATGGAAAAGCCA
>OFDL01000026.1_pt1 | contig 13186 bp, 12 predicted proteins | sample 1520561 | NCBI WGS metagenome assembly OFDL01 (sample SAMEA3696448, study PRJEB22514) | metagenome | biome: water; feature: marine; material: hydrothermal vent | place: Pacific Ocean | collected 2014-08-15 | depth 1539 m | reverse complement strand
ATGGAAAAAGGAAATAGATCCAAAAATAAAATCTGCCCACAAGGTTCAAGCCAGATGGCTGAAATTGTCTGATGATGATTGGGACAAAGAGATTGGCATCATAAGCAACCTGACGGCAGACGAATTCTTAGATTTTGTAAGAGCAGATTTTACAGTATCAAAAATGATCAAGCTGGCAACGCATCATCCAATGCTGGCTGTTCGACAATTCTTCAACATCATCAAAGGTGCTTGAATGGACAAGACAACCAAAGTCTTTGACAGCTGGGCAAAAGCCGGAAGGGCAGAAGAGATGGAAGAAGGTCACGGTGTAACCGTAGGCAAATTTCTAGGCAGCATTTCCTTTGACAAGCCATTTTCGTTCCTGGACATTGGATGTGGCAATGGCTGGGTTGTCAGGAAAATTGCGCAACTTCCAAAATGCAAAAAGGCTGTTGGGATAGACAAAAGCAAAAACATGATAAAAAGAGCCGTATCGAATAGTGCTTCAAAAAAGGAAAAATATGCATGCACTGACCTTGAATCCTGGAACTACGCCGGAAAGTTTGACGTGATTTTTTCCATGGAATCCTTATACTATTCAGTACCGATGGAACCAGCACTAGCTAAGGTTTTCAAGATGCTCAAAGCTGGCGGTTTCTTTTACTGTGGAACCGACTTTTACAGTGACAATCATCTCACCAAGAGATGGAAAAAAGTTATGAAAGTACCAATGGACTTGCGTTCTAAAACTGAATGGAAAAAGATGTTCAACGAAGCTGGCTTTAAGACAACTACAAAGCAAATCAAAGACACAAAACATAGGGCAAAATGGAAAAGGGAATTTGGTACACTATTTGTTACCGGAAAAAAAATCTAGGCTTTTCTTTTTCTTCGGATATATACAATGGTTCCAACTATTATTGCACCAATGATTGCTAAAACAATGCCAGTGTATGATGTACCCTCAGAACTAGATTCTATCTCAGAAATAGGAACGGTTGGAAGTTCAGTTTGTCCTTCAACTACGAGAAAACTGGTCTCATAGACATCTGGTCTTAGTGCTTCTTCTGATGAGGCAAAGACCTTCAGTGTGTTTGCTCCAACACCAAGCTGTAAAGTTTCCTCTTCTGTTAATCCAATTTCAGATAAACCGTTCGAAACTGATTTCACTCCTGATATGGCTGTCTCACCCTTAGAGTTTGAGATGAAATAATGGATTGCAGACGAGTCGGTTGTATGAACTCTAACAGAGAGTTCTTTTTTCAAATCCACAACGTTTGGAATTTCCACATTAGTGATTTTTGGAAACTTGATTTGCTCAAACTCCTCCCACTTGCCAGCATCAAAAGGATATCCTGCTGAATCAAATGAATTTATGGTGATGGTTCTTGATTCTGGTGAATAGTTGTCAAGGTAAAAAGGTCCGTTGCTGATTACCGCATGTCCGTTTTCATCAATCCATTCTATGGCAGCATCATAGCGTTGCTCAAAATATTGCCATCCATGTTCCGAGTCTTGCAATGATGGTGGAATATACTTTATTTCTTTGAATTCTACAAGTTGTTCCTTGATCATGTTCGCATCATTTGGAACAATCAATGAAAGCCAGTTTACACTCTTGCTAACACTGCCAGAGCGTGAGAAGGAAACCTTGCCGTCGAGAACGGCATCCTCTGAGGCAGCGACAATCTCCCAAGGCATGCTGCTCCAAGGTACTGCCCATGCAGCTATTTCTGCTTCGTCAAAGTGCCAATAATCAACATAAACTTCTACAGTATCATCATCTATCTGCTTTATTCCCACTAACGTTTTGGCATTTTGCACAGCCTGCGGAGAATACTCAGAATCGTATGTATTATCACTCTCTTGCGGTTCAGAACCCCATTCCTGTAGGAAATACAGAGAGTACAGTATGTCATTCATGTCCATCGCTTCTCCGTGATGCCAGTTGCCAAGGATTAGATCAAATGTAATCTTGCTTGTTGCCTTACTGCCAGCTCCAACGTTTTCCCAGCTTTGAGTATCTATGTCCCATGATATTGCATCCTCAGGAACAATGACTTTTTCATCACTACCAAAATTTTCAACTTGCCAGTCTGTACGAATTGGAATGATCTTGCCAGTAAATGGGTGACTAAAGACTCCGGGATCATAAAGGTTGAGCCATATTTGATTGCTGTATGTATCGCTAAATCCGCTAACTGGATTCCATGCGCCCTGGTAGATTTGTTTGACTCCTACTGCCAATGAATTATCTTCAGATTTTGCATTCATTATTGTAAATCTAGTTGGGACACCTGCACCAAGTGCGTTGATGATTCCGTCAATGCCGTCATTGGCAACGTATTGGTCTGTCTTGCTTGCAAGAAAAATTCTGACAGATTCGCTTACACCCTCTTTTGTTGCTTGTTTAATCAGAGAAGATCTTTCCTCAGCAGATTTGAAATCACTAACATAGATTTTTTTGGTTATAGAGTCAATGTAGTCATTTTTGTAATTCCAGTATGTTGGATTATTGTTACCTGGCATGTTTGAAAACCATGGAGAGTACATTTGCGCAAGTCCGACTGAATCATACTTTGCAAATCCAGAGCTGCCCCATCCCTCAGTGTAAAGGTGCCATTTCTGGTCTGCTGGGTTTGAACCGTAAACAACTACGAACGCCTTGTTTAGGTCACCAAAATCCTTGTTCACCTTGAAACCAGTCTTTTCAAGTTCTGAAGACAGAATTCCGCCGATGGATTTTCTTACGGGATCGTCACTTCTAATAAAAAATGTAATTTCAATTTGCTCACCATCGTAATACCAATACCCATCAATTTTTTCAGCACCTGCTTCTTCAAGCTCATGTGAAATTATTTCATTAGCTAATGCAGGATTGTATTTGAAATGGAATGACTCTAGTTCCTCTATGATGGAAAGATAATCAGCGGAAAATATACCATAGTTTGAAATCATGGTATTGCCATAACCGCCAATAAGTTCGTTAACAATTAGATTTCTGTCTATGAGATAATTCAGTGCGAATCTTAACTCGGTAATTGAAAATGGGTTGAAACTTTCAGAGACGGATGGGTTTACCAGCATGCTGTATGACCCTCCAGTAGATTCAAAAACCTGAATGCCCTCCCTTGCTTCGCTTGATTCTATCCTGTCTGATGACACACGGAAAAAGTAAATGTCCAGATTGCCATTTCGAACTTCCTCAAGTGCTGTGTTTTCATCCAAATACTGGATGAACTTGACTTGGTCAACGAACGTTCCCTTTTCTGCAAACGAAGCATGTAGCATAAGTGGTGATAGAAGGACTATTACCGCTAGGAAAACTAGGCAAAATTTCATGTCAGACATGACATGTTATCATAATTTAAGGTTCATTAAGCATTAACAAAAAATCTATGCGGTGATTTTTTTATGGAAAACAAACTGAAATCTGCGCTTTTGGCTATAAAGACTGGAATACCGATTGAGGAGGCTTCACGTTCTGTTGATTGGAAAGATTTTGAGGGTCTGGTAGCTGAGATACTAGAATCAAAAAACTTTGAAGTTGTACGTAACTTTAGGATGAAGAAGCCTACAATGGAAATAGATGTGGTTGGAATACATCTTGGTACAGCGGTACTTGTTGATTGCAAACATTGGAAGAGGATGACCAATTCTGCGCTTGAGAAAATTGTTCTAAGGCAAATAGATCGTGTAAAACATTATGTAGCAAGTACGGATGAAGTTGTAGCTGCTCCAGTCATTGTCACGTTATATCAAGAGGAAACTAGGTTTGTCAACAGAGTACCTATCGTTCCAATAATGCAGTTTTCTTCGTTTATTGATGAGTTTTATGGAAACTTGGAAAAGATTAGAACCATAGAAAAATAGACAATAAGAAAATTCCTGTACATAAAATCATAAATCCCTGTGTCATCTTCAATGAGCTATCAAGTGCTCTAGAAAGATGCTCAAAAATTCCTGTGCCCATAACCCTAACTTTTGCGCTATTTTCTAATATCTCAAACTTACCTGAAGCGGTATTTTTTTCCGCTTGCTTTGCAATAGATAGACACCAGTTTGCTAATCTTTCTGATTTGGTAACACTACCAAGCTCATGATAACCATTTCTGTTCCTTACTCCCATTGTTGTGGAGTGTGTATCAGAAGTGAACATTTCAACTAGTTCGCAACCGTTATTTTCTAGATGTGTTATAATTTTTTCACGCACGCCGTTTTCCATGTTGTTAGCATCTGCCCAACACAAAAAGTATTTCTTTTGATCAAAAGCAAGACAAAGCATACCAATACCACCACCAGCAAGATCATTAGTTTGAATATTCAGAGATTGTGAATTTGCATAGCCGTATTGCAATGGATGGTTCGTTTTTGTGATGAGAATGTCAAGTACATTTTTTGCAGCAGTAAGTAAATCTTGAGAGTCCTCCTGCGATATCTCCCCTCCCATAGCATTATGCGTATCAACGATCAATGCACGCTGGAAATTTCTGTTTTTTGCTATTTGTTCAATCTCTGTCTTTATGGTAATAGGAACGTCTTCCATACCATGTGGAGATAATGATAGAAACAATAATGCTGTATCATCAAGGCGTATTCCAACAACATGCGCCTTGTTTATCTGCGCAGTAACAGGTTCCGTACATGTCACGCCTTTTGTTGATACATGACTTTTTGATAATTCTTGTAGATAATATTGCACATCTTGTTGTGAGGGCAAGTTAAGAGAATGGTCAGAAATACTATGCAATACCATTGCAGACGAGTTCATAGTTTTGTAGATTTTATGTGGTATGTCACTGCCGCCGACTGGATGGAAAGGACCTGGGTGTAGATCAGGAAGTATCATTCTAAAATCATTTTTATCATCATTTGTGGAGAAACGAATTTGGGATGTTGAAATGTTTGATGGTTTCGATGTTTCAATTATTATCGATTCCATATCACTCGGATCATTTTGAGAGACTGACTGCAAATATGCTTGCAATAACTTGTGTGTACTTTTTATCACAGGTAATCCAGATCTGTTTGTTAAATATGACCAAACAACTGCTACAGCTAAAAATGCAATTCCAAACGCCAGTGATTGTACATCGTAAAGAACAGACCACATATCAATAGGAATTAGAACAAGAAACATTGCTAATGGTTGGACAAAGCACAATACACACGCTTTTTTCATGTTTACTCCAAGTGTGGTTGTCATAATGCCAATCCTAAAGCTAGAAAATATGAACATGCCAACAGCAACATAAAACAATGTTGGTTCCTTTGATAGTATAGCAGATCCGATAATTCCTCCTACTATAGTGATCAACCACAGTGTATTTCCAAAAAATGACATGTGCAATGATTTTGAATACTCCTTATGTTTAGTAAAACGTGAATCTAAGTACTGTATAGCAAGTAATACAGCTACAACAGCTGGCAGATGATAAAGTATTTCATAATTTTGAATGTAGTTGTTAAAACAAAGAAAAGAAATTATGGATGCAATAGCGATAGAACCACACAAAGAAACGTAGAATGATGCTGGATTAATTAGAGTGAGTGTGTACCGTCTGTGAATATTTTGAATGTCATTTGAATCCGACATGATATTTACGGAGCTAGAAGTAGTTCTATAGCCCATGAGACTACAATAAGGCTTATTGGTATAGAAATGATAATTTTTGGATCTACCTTAACTCCTTTGGTTTCGTCCTCAAAGAATCTTAGTAGACCTGCACTAGATGCAGGCAATGGTGCGTTTTTCTTTTTATCAGCCATACTTAGTATTGAAAGCAGAAGTGTAAAGATAAAAACTTTTTTAATTCGACTTTAATTTTGCTATAACATCTATTAACGAATCAATGGATTTTATCAATTCCTGTTGTTTTGCTGGCTCAGTTTCCCCTTCAAGTTGACAAGACAATTTTTCAAGTTTCTGCTCTAGTGTTTTTAGGGTAGAAACAGATTTTTTTTCCTTAGTTTGTGTTTTTGTTGGTTTTTGTTCTGGCTCTTTTCCACAATTTACACACAATGCATGGCCATCTTTCATAACTCTTACACCCTTACAATATGGGCATGGCTCGCTTAGTAAAGTACCACCGTTAAGCATTATTTTAATTGCTTTTTGCGTTATATCATTTGGCAATGATATAGCATAAAATTAGTTTGTAAAAAATACTAGGATCTTGTAATTTACTTTATTTTATATCGATAAGGCTTAATAATATGTTAGAGCATCAAATTTAGAAATAATGGCGGTTATTTGTAATACGTGTGGACTTCCTGATGACTTGTGCGCCTGTGGTGATCTTGACAAAGATAGTACTCATATTATAATACGTCTTGAGACTCGACGTTTTAGGAAAAAGGGAACCATGATTGAAGGACTTGATCCTAAGATTAACAACCTAGGAAATGTTGCAAGAGAGCTAAAAAACAAATATGCGTGTGGTGGAACTGCAAAAGATGGTTATGTGTTTTTACAGGGTGACCATAGAGATACAATTAAGGATACGTTGGTAAAGCTTGGTTTTGCTGAAGAAACAATAGAATTACACTGAAAAAAAGTGTCATCCAAAAACAAAATTTTACAAGGACTAGCAATACCGCATACTGCATTAATATCAGTAATTTTTTGTTTGATGGTTTTGTCATTTCCCACTGGGGCATATCTGGTTTTTAATTCAGAAATTGGAGATGATATAACGCATGAATATCCTATGGATAGCTTAAGCCTTTTTCTTGCGGGAATAGGTTTTGAAGTTCCAGTGCAATTTGAGTTAGGAGATGGGTTTATTGTAATATGGTGTATTTTTTTGATTCTCTTCACAGCTGCAATACTCGGTCCAAAAAAAAATTTTGTCGCCGTATTACAATCAATGATTTCTGAAGGAAGTTATAAAATCCAAGACAACTATATTGTCGCTGTCATTAAATGGTTTTCCATTCTAGTGATTGTGTCTGGCGGCATAATTGCTGTGCAGGAATTTGTTGGTATCTCGATTGAGCAGCCAGAAGCACCAAACCAACTAATTCAGTTTTTTGACATATCGCTTGCGCCAATAATAGAAGAACTGGGTTTTAGAGTTGTGCTGATTGGACTTCCACTTTTTATGTTATATTCGCACAAATTATCCTTTAAATTTTTTGTAAAATCATTGTGGTGGCCATGGAAAAATCTTCGTAATGTAAATATGAAAAAGGCGTTATTGGTGATTGTTATAGCAGGAATACTTTTCGGTGCAGCACATATTTTTTCAGATGAAGCGTGGAGTACTGGTAAATTAGCACAAGCGATTGCTAGTGGAATTATAATTGGATGGGTATATTTCAGATATGGGTTTGTTCCTGCTGTACTAATTCACTGGGCAACTAACTATTTCATTTTTTCTTATGGCTACATTGTAGCTGATATTAATCAAATTTCTATAGGTGATGCATTTTCACATTCTTTGCTAAACACACTCGAATTAATGCTAGTTGTAACTGGAATAATTTCAGTTGCAGTTCTGGTGTTAAATTATGTGTATTCGAGAAAGCATACACTAGAAGCATGATTCTATTTTTTTACAAAAGTCTAGTTTGTCGTTTTGTTTTAGCATAAATGCAAGATCATGTTCATCATCAATATCAAGCATCATTCTACGAATTAGGGCAATCGATATGTTCTCAGTTTTTGTTCTTGCGGCGTCCATCTGAAATGTGTAACTACCCATATCATAATTCGTCTTCATTATGTCAGCAGGACATCTAACTAGTGCGTTTGTCCCGTTAAATTGTCTAGATGGAACAATAATTACAGAGTTTTTAGACTTGACGAAACCTAACAAGTTATCTATATCGGAAGACGTCATTATGGGTATATCCTGTGGAAAGATAACTGAACAATCAAATTTCTTATCTGAAATATACTGATCTGCTAAACTTACAGCATCGTTAACGCCAGATTCGTTATCAAAAATCTCTATGGCATCAAATTGTCTACCAATCTTTAATGCTGTCTCATCCTTTGACACAAGAACTATTTTGTTAACAAGTTTGCAATCATTTACAGTCTTAAGAACTTCTTGCAACATTAGATTGCATATCTTTTCCTTGACTGCTTGCTGTAAGTTTAATCTTTTTTTAGCCTTAGAAAAAGTCTTAACTGGAATTATCGCTGAAATTTTCAACTCAATGATAGAATTGTTTTATAATGGATGCCGCGAGTGCATCTTCGGATTGTTTGTTTGTCATTTTAATTTTTGACTCATGCACATTTATGTTCAATGACTCAATTTTTTTTGTTAGCGCATGATCTTTAGTATCGATAATTATGTTGGAACAAACATCCGCATACATCTTTGCAACGCCCAACGCTGAAACTTCAATTCCAGCAGCCTCTAGATATTTTCCGGTGGGCCCACTAATGGCAGAATTCCCAATTATAGGACTTATAGCCACCACTTTGTTTTTCTTTTTTGCCAACTCTTTCCGTATACCCTTGATTGCTAACATTGGACCTATACTGGTGAGAGGATTGCCTGGAGCAATAACTATAAGATTAGAATCATGAATTGCGTTCATAGCATCTGGGTTTGGGCGAACCTTCTCTGCGCCTTGATATTCAATTCCTTTTACTTCATCCAATCCTCTATGCTTAACCCAAAACTCTTGAAGGTGCATGTCACCCTTATCTGTTATAATTCTAGTTTCTATCGTATTATCAGTAACTGGTAATACTTTAATTTCAATTGAAAATTTTTCACACATCCATTTTGTAATGTAGCTCAAACTCTTACCGTTTTTTAGCATATTAGTTCTGGTAAGATGAGTAGCAGTATCCCTATCACCTATCCTAAACCATGTCTCTTCTCCAAAAATTTCCATCTGTCGTAAAAATCCAAATGTATCTTTCTTAATTCCCCATCCTTTATCATGGTCCAGTAAATCAGCTAGTCCATAAGTAATGGTATCAATGTCTGGGCAGATATACATCCCATAAAGCCAATAATTATCCCCTACATTAGTAACCACGTTAATATCGGTTCTTTGAGAAGCAAATCCCCTCACCATCTTAACTGAGCCGGAGCCACCGGCAAGTATTGTAATCAATTTTTTCTCCTAGAACCATTTAGCAAAACAAGGCTTCCAATATTACTTTATCATTTTTATGGTAATTTTTTGGGTAAAATTAATTAAAGATATAACAAGTGAAAGTTAGTGCAAAGGAAAATTGTAGTAATTATAGCATTTTTGTCCATTTTTATTGCTGTTGGAAGCATTTCACCTGTTTTAGCATCATCTCAGCTGGAAGTTACTATTGACCCTAACTCAGATACTGCAATTGCTAAGATGACATACCAAAGGTCAGTTAACATAGACTATTCGGATGGCGGGAAACTAGCTGAAATGATGTATGGAGAAAATAACCAAATTGTATTTTCTGCCGATTCATCAAACCCTAGTGTACAATCATTGATTTCAAAGTTAAATTCGTACATACTTTCACAAGGTAGCATAGCTCAGATTACTGACCTTACTGTGGAATACAAATCATTAATGACTGGAAGAACTTCAAGCATGTCGGTAGATTATACTATCATACTACATCCTACAATTCACAATTTTGTGATTAAAGCCGGCTCCGGAAATAATCCAACTCTTTTGGATGTAGACTGGAGAGGGTTTGGTGTCGTTGGACCTGTTGTAATAAGTACACCCACATACGGTGACGTTGAAATCAACATGCCAATCTCAACCTTTGAAAGATTCACACCAGCATTAGCTTTATCACTTAAGGCCAGTGATGCTGGAGAACTTCTTTCTACCAGACTAATGGACGGAGATGAAATAAAAGCACAACCAATTGGAAACTGGCACTTTTTGTTTGATCCAACTGGAATAAATGCAGATGCTTCAAAATATGGATTTCAAACAGGTTCTGTAATTTCGTCCTTTACAATGGGAGAAAGCAGTCTTCGAGAGGGATTGATAAGAGAACAAGTACACGAATCTACGTTTAGTTCTGATAAAATATACCGAGTGACAACTTACGAGTCATCTGGTAATGCAAGTATCGACATAATTGGATTTGCAAACAGAGATACTTTAGGAAATTCAGAAATTTTTGGCGTTACTCCAAATGCACCTGAAGGATATGCAACAACATCGGCTGGAGAATTTCCAGCCTTTATTCTCTATGGAATGGCTGGTATGGCAGGACTGGGTGGTGTTGCAATGATGTTTATGAGTTGGAGAAAACTATCAAAAGAGAAAGGACATTATCAACAAACTGGTATTGACCCATCACAACTTACTGGTGTACAGACAAGTGCAAGCTCCGGAGGATACCAAACTATCCGAGGAGAAGCACAGGTAACAGGTTTGGAAGATTATAATGAACATAGAAGTTACTACGATGAAGAAAAAGCACAGGTTGAAGAAAAGACTGAAGACAAACCATCAAGTAAACGTGGTGCACTACCAAAAGGTTTTGAGCCAAAAGAATAAGTGAGTGCTGGCCGTAACCCTCCTTCTGTTTTAACGATATTTCGCTTTGCGGCCTACCTGAACCTAGTACAGGAACATAGGGTTCGTTTTGGCCTTGCTTCGTGCGGGACAGATTTTCATTCCGTCTCTGGAAACCTCAGGCAGTACCATCACTGTACACTCCAGATGGGATTTTTTTCTGTTCTGTTGCCAGCCATCTCTGACTATCCATCTACAGATCACACATCCTGTATGAAGGGAGGAGTTTCCTCTGCCGTAGCAGCGTGTCGTCCACCAGCTCACACTTGGTTATGTTAATTCAGTCAGTAATTTCAACATTACTGTGATTTTGAATCAAAGTATTCTTCGTCGTATCTTCCAATCTTCTGCTTAGATTTTACGAAGGATATTCCTGCTAAAATCTCAATGTAAATACGATATAGTATCTTGTTCTCTTTGATTATTTGCAATAATATATTGAAAAATGATCTAGTATGAAATTCTGAGAACAAATGATTGCGTATTATGAATACTGTCTTTTTTGATTTATCTGCTAGCTCTAATGCCTTTGGGCTAAACGCCGTATCAGCTTGGTTTCCAGCACCTAAAATTAGAACACCATTCTTTGTTTTGTTATAGCTCTTCAAAAGTTCAGATGATATTAGCATGTTTTTTGTTTTTGGGTACACCTTTTCAAATTGTATTTTTTTGAGGTCTAGATCAAACATAACCTCATTAATTTTGTTAATAATTTCGACTTCAGCTTCTGGTGACTGTGTAATGCCACGAACAACTCTTATCTTACTTTTGGAATCAACTGAAATTGCGTGTGCGATTTCAAGTCCAAGGTTTGAGTGACGCCCTTTATCATATGAAACAATGAGGTTTGACATATCCTTGTCAAAGTCTTTTCCTGGCACTACTCCAATTATATCGCAAGTAGATAGCGATAATAATTTTCTATTATTCCGTAAAAAGGAGAAATCAATTATCATGGTGTTAATTCCCTCATCTTCAGCCGTAGCTAATATGGCCTCGGTAGGATCATGGGAAAGTCTGACAAGATATCTATGTCGTATTGAATGTGAAATTGATTTCTTGAGTTCATCAAATACACCAATTCCGGTCTCGCCAGCTTTGTTTGCAAAAGATAATGGGGTTTGCTTTGGTACAGTTATAACACTAAGAAAAGACACTTCACCTTCTTTTTGATCAGCAATTGCAGCTGCAATCTTGGCAAATTTAGTGGCTGTATTCTTGGAAAATACTACTAAAATCCTGTACTCCTTTCTTTCTGAAGGTTCTTGGTTGAATACAAGGGGCGCGATGGCTTGCTTCTCTCTTTTTGACGTATACAATCTGTAAATCAAAAAGCCTATTCCTATCCAAACAAGAGCGATTATCCAGCTAAGTGGTTGGGCAAACAGCAAGTAAACAGCAAGGATAGAAACAACGGCAAAACCAATAGCTGGAACTACAGGAAAGAATGGAGTCTTAAAACCATACGTTAACTTTTTTTCTTTAGCCATTCTTCGAATTGTAATACAGGCTACGTTAACCTGGGCAAACAAAAACAAAAACATAACACTTGCAGCAAGCGCAATCATTGTTAGATCAAATAACATTGCGAGTGTGATCATAACGACGGCAGAGAATATTGTAGATGCAAAAGGCGTTCGATATTTAGGATGTAATTTACCAAACACCGAAGGTAAATCGTGATTTCTTCCCATTGCAAAGGAAACACGGCTTGCGGCAAATGTTGTTGCGTTTAATGCAGCCAATGTTGACACAAACCCACCTGCCAGTACAATTAGTGCACCAAATGGGAGATAGTATTCAGCAGCTTCAATTATTCCGAGCTCACCATGATCTCCAATAAACTCCCATGCAGGCTGTCCAATTTGCAAAGGATCAAGTCCACCAATAAAGACAAAAGCAAATAGAATGTAAACAGAAACTACTATTCCCAAGGAGATAAGAATAGCTTTAGGAATATTCTTCTTCGGTTTTTTAATCTCATCCCCTGCCTGTGCAATAATTTCATAGCCCTCAAATGCTATGAATGTAATACCCATTGCCAATATAAGACCGGATGTACCGTTAGGAAAGAAATCTCGAAAATTAGTTGGCCAGTTTGGATTCGTAAACGTCATGGCTACAAGAGCAGCTATGACCAAAGCAGCAATGATTCCTAATTGTGTAAAAGTGATTGCGCTGCCTACTTTTCCTGTATGTGAAGAACCTCTAATGTTGACTATGGTAAATATGATAATTGCAATTACAGCAAATAACTTTTCAAGAGGAATTCCAAATGCATCGTCAATTATTTCTGCAGATTTTAACAGATGCCCAAAAAATGTTCCAAACGCAACTGCATATAGACTGCCTGCTATAGTATGCGCAAACCATGCCATCCAACCACTTAGATATGAATTCGGTCTGGGTAGTCCTTCTTTTACCCACTTATATCCTCCACCAGTTGCGGGCAAGGCAGATCCTAGTTCAGCATAAGTTAATGCAGTAAAGAGGGTAATAATTCCATTAAGAAGAAATGCGATTATCAATGCAGGACCTGCAGCTGATATGCCAGGTCCTACTAACACGAATATGGCTCCACCAATCATTGAGGCAACACCAATCATTATTGCCTGTGAAAGGGAAAGACTTCGAACAAGTCCACTTGAATTGGTTTCCGCGCTCATATCGAAGCGACTGAATTACACTTGAATAAATCTGTAAT
>OFDL01000025.1_pt1 | contig 13752 bp, 10 predicted proteins | sample 1520561 | NCBI WGS metagenome assembly OFDL01 (sample SAMEA3696448, study PRJEB22514) | metagenome | biome: water; feature: marine; material: hydrothermal vent | place: Pacific Ocean | collected 2014-08-15 | depth 1539 m | reverse complement strand
ACGCAAATCTGGAAGAAATTCTGGAACAGGTCCGGCAGCGAACAGTCGCTCAGCCTGACGCCTTGTTTCGTGTTGGCACAGGTGAGCATTCTGACAGTTTGGCACTCGACCACATCCTGGGCATCAAGTCACATGTAATCCGTTTCTTCGCCAAACTGCCCAATGCTTTGCTTGAGCTGAAAACTAAATCAAGTAATGTTGATCATTTACTGGACCTACCGCACGGAGGAAAAACTGTGATATCGTGGTCAGTTAATCCGGAGGCCATCGTTGAGAAGGAAGAACACAAAACAGCGCGGTTGAATGAAAGGCTTGAAGCAGCAAGAAAAGTCTCAGACGCAGGATACAAAGTCGCTTTTCATTTTGATCCCATGATCCACTATCCGGATTGGGAAAAAGGTTATCAGGAACTGGTTGAGCAAATTCTTGATGCTGTTCCACCAGACAGAATTGCCTGGGTCAGTTTGGGTTCTCTGCGCTACATTTCTTCACTCAAATCAGTTGTGGATGAACGCTTTCCAAACAGCCGTGTTTTTCTTGGAGAGTTTGTCCCTGGAGAGGATGGGAAAATGCGTTATTTAAAAAAAATACGTCAGCGTTTGTTCCGCAATGTTCAACAAAAAGTAACTCAACTGGCACCTCAAATTCCAACATATCTTTGTATGGAAAATAGTTCAGTCTGGAAAAATACTATGCCGCATCAACCTCAAACTGCAGTAGATGTTGAAAGTAGGATTGCAGGCAGTCTGCAGCAACGATTTCCAATTGAGGTCTAATGACTACTGTAAAACTGATCGATACTATTCCTTTGTTCCCTCTGCATAAAACGATTTTATTGCCGGGTTCAGTTCTGCCTCTGCATATATTCGAGTCGCGTTACCGACAGATGGTGGAACACGTCCTGGAGCATGAAGACTTGCTGATTGGCATAATTCAGCCTGCGACCCAGGATTCTGAAAAGCTGTGTGAAATCGGCTGTGCAGGAAAAATTGAACAGTCTCAACAATTGCCAAAAGGAAATTATCTAATACAACTCCACGGAGAATCTCGCTTTAAGATTGTGGAGGAGCTGGAAACAGACACTCCATACAGACAGGCAAAAGTAGAGTATTCATCATTTCCAAATGACACAGAAGATTTGAGGCTTTCCAAGGATTCGGAACTTTTGTATCAAAACTTCAGGGAGTATTCTGAGAGAAATAAGTTGAAAATAGAGTGGGAAAAAATAGAAGATATTCCTGCAAACTATCTCGTTAATTTGCTCAGCATGAATCTTGATTTTTCCGGAATAGAAAAACAAACTCTATTGGAATCTCCAGACCTGGACTCCCGTTTGGATGACTTGATCTGTCTGATGGGAATGTCGAACCCCAATGAAATTTTAACCGATTTTTCACCCAACTTTCTAAATTAAATAAGAGATAAATTACATGATAACTGCAAAATTATTCAAGTATCTAATCTCACTCATCCTCATTTTTACCGCTTATTTTACTGCAATTGCACAAACTTCCAGTGCTGCTCCTGCAGGTACAGTCTTTCATCCCAATCCGGTTATAGGCTTGGTTGATGGAAAGCCGGTGACTTTTGAAGATGTGCGCAACAAAAAAGCAAATGACCTTAGTCTGCAGCTGTATCAGCATCTGAGTGTCCGGTTGATGGAATATGCTCTGGAAAAATTGGCTGCAAAACATCAGGAAATAATCTTGACTCCAGAAAGAAAAGTGACACTCAAAGATATTATTGCTGTTTATGAACAAAATGATCTGCAGGAACGAGGAACCTTGGAACAGATCCGGCCGCAGATTAAAAAGTTTCTGGAGCAGCAGATTAGGAGTCAGCATATGTTGAACCAATACTCACTGGCACTTAAGAAGGGCTGGGTTATTTCAAATTTGGAGGCCCCTTCAGATTTTCTGCTGAAAGGTAATATAAAAACCGGTTATCTCAGGGGCAACAAAAAAGCCTCGGTCATTCTGCTTGAATATTCGGATTACCAGTGTCCTTTTTGCGGTCGTGTACAGAGTACAATCCGTAAACTCCTCGATAAATACCAGGACCGAGTGGCTTTTGGATACCGGCACTTCCCGCTTGCTTTTCACAAAGAAGCCGACGAAGCGGCTATTGCGTCGGAATGTGCACGGGAACAGGGTAAATTTGAAGAAATTCACAGGATACTCTACTCACGTCAAAAGGCACAAGATAAGGAAGAACTGAAAAAATATGCCAGAGAAATAAAAGTAAAATACCCTGTTAAATTCGACGAGTGCCTCGATAACGAGAAATACCGTGGACTAGTTGATCAGGACATGAAAGATGGATCTAATCTTGGCATTACCGGAACTCCAGGTTTTTTTGTTGGCCTCTTCAATCCAAAGTCCGGAGAAATTCAGGGTGAAGTACTTTCCGGCGCACAACCCTATGATGCTTTCCAGCAGGCATTAGAAAAATACTTAAGCCAAAACTAATCATTATGAGCGAAGGAGACCTCCGCCAATCCCTGGAGAAAATAAAATCTCCACGCATCCTCGTTGTAGGAGACTTGATGCTGGACTATTATTCGTGGGGTAAAGTGGATAGAATATCTCCGGAGGCGCCAATTCCTGTAATGCAGGTGCTCCGGGAAGACCGGCGCTTAGGCGGGGCAGGTAATGTAGTGATGAATCTGACCACTTTGGGTGCAGAAGTTCTCGTTTGCGGAGTCACCGGAAAAGATGAAACCGGCGAATGCATCCGTAAACTGCTTGCGGAAAACGGTGTTGATCATTCAGGTGTAATTATTTCTGAAAATTATAAAAGCTGCCTCAAGCACCGTATGATTGCCGGACAAACCCATTTGCTCCGGATGGATATTGATCCGGATCCGGAAAAGCTTGTACCGCAAAAACAGTTATCTGATTATTTGGAACAAACAATTCCAAAATGTAAAGCAGTCATTGTTTCTGACTACGGAAAGGGTTTACTTAGTACTGAAAGTCTCAAAACAATTGCGGCTTGTGGTAAAAAACACGGAATTCCGATTGTTGGTGATCCTCGACGTACGACAAACTACAGCATCTATCAGGATTTCACACTCATTAAACCAAACCGCAAGGAAACTGAAGCAGCAGTCGGATTTACTATTAAAGATCAAAATGATGTCCTCAAGGCTGCAGAACAGTTGAAAGCTGAAGTAAAACTGGAATATCTGGTAATCAGCCTTGATCGGGACGGTTTACTCCTTTTTCACAATCCTGAGAATTATCACTTCTTTGAAGCAGAAACTCAGGAAGTTTTTGATGTTGTTGGAGCCGGAGACATGGTCAGCAGCATGCTCACGTTTATGCTTGCCGGACAGGCAAAGATTGAGCAGGCCGCTTATTGGGCTCAACTTGCTGCAAGTTTGGAAATACAACATGTAGGTGTCGTTTCATTTACAAAAAATGAATTGCTGCAGCGTTTTGATTACGGAGAAACTTCTGCGAAAATCGTGACTCAGGAAAAACTGTACCGCAACTTGCCGCAAGAAATTCCGGTTGTTTTCACAAATGGATATTTTGACGAAATTTCTGCAGGGCACCTGAAATTCCTGCATCAACTCAATACTCTTAAAGGCTTTAATATCGTAGCAATCAATAGTGACCAGAGCATCACTAAACAAAAAGGGCGACCGCCTTTGCTGAATGAAAGAGAGCGCGCACTGTTGCTTTCAGCCATTGAAGCAGTGGACCGGGTTATTATTTTTGATGATCCGGATGCCAGCAGCTTGATCCGCAATATCCGTCCTGCTCTTGTCGTAAAAGGAAAACATTTCGAAAAACAACAACTTCCTGAACAGGAAGCCATCCGGGAGTCTGGAGCCAAACTTGAATATTTTCCGGAATATTGAGTAATCAGACTACCCCCTATCTTTAATTTCATACCCAAAGAGAAAAATGAGTGTAAATATTTCTGATGTCCTGGACATCGTCAATAACCAGAATCAATGGCGCGGAAAAGAGGCCATTAACCTGATAGCCAGCGAAAACGTACAGTCGGATGCAGTCAAACAAATAGAGTCAAACGATTTCATGGGCCGCTATGCAGAAGGACATCCGAATACTGCACAGCAAGACAACCGATATTACGAAGGTACCCGCTACATCGATCAAATTGAAAGCATGACCACTCGTGAAATCATCCAGCTGGCAAAATGTCTGCAGGCTGATGTTCGTCCAGTCAGTGGAAATGCAGCAAATACAGCCGTTGCTTTAGGAATATTACGCGGCGGAGATACGGTGCTGGTCAATTCCATCGAAATCGGCGGACATATCAGCCATAACCCGATTGGCGTGGTGGGAAGAAGAATTCAGGTTCGAGGAAAAGTACTCACTCCGGGACGTGAAAACTCCATCTCATTGCATTTCTGGCCTGCAACTGAAGACGGATATCATCTTGATGTACCAAAATGCGTTGACCTGGTGGAGCAAACTTCTCCGAATATGGTTATTCTTGGCAAAAGCCTGTTCCTCTTTCCGGAACCTGTAAAGCAAATTGCAGAAGTCTGCCGGGCAAAAAATATTCCTCTTCTTTATGACGGTGCTCACGTTCTTGGTCTAATTCTCGGTGGTCAATTCCAAAATCCATTTGAGGAAGGAGCGCATTTCATTAACGGAAGTACACATAAAACTTTCCCTGGGCCACAGCGTGGAGTAATTTTAGGCAACATGGCCACTGAACAGGAAATGAAATGGTGGACCAGTGTAGACAGGGGCGTAATGCCCGGTTCTTCCAGCAGTCACCATCTGCACACTCTGCCGGGAATGCTGATAGCAATCCGGGAAATGGCTGAGTTCGGCCGGGAATATGCCGCACAAACAGTTGCAAATGCCAAAGCTTTAGGACAGGCTCTGACTGATGAAGGGGTGAATGTGGAAGCCAAAGAATTCGGTTTTACCGAAAGTCACCAGTTGGCAATAAACGTAACCAATTTTGGAATTGCCAAAGAGCTTGCCCGCTCACTCTCTGATAAAAACAACATCATCACCAACTACAACATGCTGCCTGGCGACAAGGATGCAAAAAATCCAACCGGTTTGCGAATTGGTGTGCAGGAAATGACACGCTACGGCATGAAAGAAGATGAAATGGGTGAGCTGGCTGATTTGATGAAAGCCGGACTGCAAGGAAAAATAGTCAAAGATGAAGTTATCAAGCTGCGCAGCCGTTTTACCGACGTACACTTTGCCTGACAATCAGGTTATGAAAGAAAATTCAACCAGCACAATTTTACCAGGGTTTCAGGAAATTTGGAATGGCCATGGATTTAGCTGTCAGTTTTCAGCTGTCAGTCTGAAAATCAGGCAAAAATACTGATCTTGGATATCTTTTTCAGCTGCGTTTTCCGGGTTTTTTACTGTGAGTCGATTTTTTCTTGCGCCAGATAAAATTCAGGGGAGTACCTTCAAAACCAAAATGAAAGCGGAACTGGTTGGAAACATAGCGCTCGTAAGCAAAGTTTGTTTTTTCGGGATTATTGGTCATGAAGACAAAAGTCGGCGGGGCAACACTGACCTGATTGCCGTAATACACTTTGGTCGGCCGGCCCGATTTTGATGGAGGCGGATGCTGGTTGACAATCAGCTGAAGAATGGTATTCAAATCTGAAGTTTGAATCCGCCGGACGTATTGCTCATGAACCCGCAGAATGTTTTCAAAAATTTGAGGAACGCGATGTCCAGTCACCGCACTGACAAAAATAACCGGTGCAAAGTTGATAAAACCCAAACTATCGTAAACTTCTTCTTTGACTTCCTTTTGGGTTATGCCGTCTTTTTTGACCAGATCCCATTTGTTCATCACAATCACCAGTGATTTTCTTCGCTCATTGGCATAGCCGGCAATCTTGGTAACTTGCTCTGTTACCCCTTCTTCTGCATCAATAATCAAAAGGGTTACATCCGCACGTTCTATTGATTTGAGTGCAGAAACAATACTGAATGTTTCAATCTTCCGACTGACCTTGCCGCGTCGACGAATTCCTGCAGTATCAACCAGCAAAATATCCCGGCCTTCAAAACTGCACTGACTGTCAACCGGATCACGGGTTGTTCCTGAAACCGGATCCACAATCATCCGCTCCTTCCGGAGAAGTGCATTTACAATCGACGATTTTCCTGCATTTGGTTTACCAATAACCGCAACTGCAATAGGAGCATCAGAGCGGCTTAGATCTTCATTGTAGTCTTCTTTTCCTTTTATTTTCAGTGGAATCAGCTGATCTACTTCTTCCAAAAGTCCTTCTATTCCACGATTGTGCTCAGCAGAAATTGGATAAATATTTTCTACTCCAAGCTGATGAAACTCAAAACTTTCTTCTTCCAGACGGGGATTATCGGCTTTGTTGACAACAACAAACAAGGGAGTTTCTGCTTTCACCAATGTCCTGTATATTTCACTGTCTGCCGGAGTCCAGCCTTCCAGTGCATTTACAACAAACAAAACACAATCTGCCTCTTCAACAGCCAGACGTGCCTGTAATGCCATTTGTTGAACCAATGAGCTTTCTGCAACTGGTTCAAATCCACCTGTATCAACTGCAATAAACTGAAAACCGTGATATTTTGAAATTCCGGAATTGCGATCACGTGTTACACCCGGATTCTTTTCTACAATGGCAGAACGTCGCCCGACAAGGCGATTGAATAATGTTGATTTTCCTACATTTGGACGCCCGACTATGGCGACAACGGAATGGGGGCTGGACATGGAGTTGGGGCAATAATTTCAAACATCCAAATTCTTCACTCGAAGTGCGTTTTCCACAATGAAGTTTCGGCGTGGCTCAACATGATCGCCCATCAGAATGGCGAAAATTCCGTCAGATTCAACAATATCTTCAACTTTCACTTTTTTAAGTGTTCTGATTGTCGGATCAAGTGTTGTCTCCCATAGCTGCTCTGGATTCATTTCACCCAATCCTTTGTAACGCTGAATGTACATGCCTTTCTTGCCAAAACTAACCATAAATTCCAACACCTGAGACCATGTCTGGATAGAGTGACTCTCACCTTCATTTTCTTCAGTCAGTACCACTCCATTTTCTCCAAGTGCCGTCTTGAGGTTCAAATGTTCCTGTAACAATTGGGAATAATCATATGCGCTAAGGTTTTCCAATAAATTCAGAGACAGCTCAATTTGTTTATCATTAACCTGGATTAGAACATTGCTTCCTTGTTTTTCCGGATCAACAGTCAGTTTGTAGTCCGGATAGCTATTCTTCAAGTTGTCAATACAGTTGAGGATGTGCTCTGCACCTCCAAGATCAATCTCAATTTCATGCTTGAGCAGGAGATTGATCAAAAGGGTTAGATTGGGGTTAAAGCACAAGCGGCCATAATGGGTTCTGTAAAGCCTGATTTTAAGTGCAGTCTGAAAAAGATCTTCTCCACTGATTGTTGTTCCTTTTTCAGAAGTGAGACTTAGAGTTTCACTGGAAGCGCGCACCAGCCGTTCTGTCAATTCATTTTCATTCTTGGCATAAAAACTGGAACGACCTTTTTTTGCCCTGTACAAAGGCGGCTGTGCAATATAAAGATAGCCATTTTCAATAATTTCAGGCATTTGCCGGTAGAAAAAAGTTAGTATCAAAGTCAAAATGTGGAGGCCGTCAACATCTGCATCTGTCATGATAATGATTTTATGGTAACGTATCTTTTCAAGATCAAACTCTTCTTTCCCAATACCTGTTCCCATTGCAGTGATCATGGATTTTATTTCTTCATGGGAAAGCATCTTATCAAAACGGGCCTTTTCCACATTCAATATTTTACCTTTGAGAGGCAGAATAGCCTGGTTTTTGCGGTCACGCCCCTGCTTTGCCGAGCCTCCTGCAGAATCACCCTCAACCAGAAACAATTCACTCAATGCCGGATCAGATTCCTGACAGTCAGCCAGTTTTCCTGGAAGAGTACTGAACTCAAGTACATTTTTTCTGCGGGTAATTTCTCGTGCTTTTTTGGCAGCAAGCCTGGCTCGTTGTGCATCAATGGCTTTGGCAACAATCTTTTTTGCAACAGCAGGATTCTCCTCCAGATGTGCTCCCAGATATTCTGAAACCAGGGTTTCAACTTTTCCCTTAATTTCAACATTGGTCAATTTTATTTTTTTCTGCGACTCAAACTGAGGATTGGTAACACGGGTACTTATCACTGCCGCCATTCCTTCCCTGACATCTTCGCCCGTTAAATTCTCTTCTAAATCATTAGTAATTTTATTGGCACTCATGTAGCTGTTCAAAGTGCGGGTAAGAGCTCCTTTAAATCCTGTCAGATGAGTTCCGCCATCCACTGTATTTATATTATTAACAAAAGAATATATTCGCTCGGTATAACTATCGTTGTACTGAAAGGCAACTTCGATCTCAACATCTTCAGATTTCCCGGAGAAATAAACCGGAGATTCATGCAGAACATTTTTATTTTCGTTGATGTGCTCTATGAATGCTGCAATTCCACCTTCATATTTAAATTCCTGAAACCGCTCTGACCGGTTGTCCCTGATTGAAATTAAAATTCCCTTATTCAAAAAGGCCAATTCCCTGAGACGATGAGCTAATATTTCAAAATTAAAATCTACATTATCAAAAATAGTCTTATCCGGCCAGAATGTAATATGGGTCCCGGTTGTTTTGCTTTCCTCAATTTGTTCAAGGGAACTTGCAGTTATTCCCTGCTGATATTCCTGCTTCCACAGAAATCCTTCGCGGTGTATTTCAGCAATCATTTTACCAGAAAGCGCATTCACAACCGATGCACCAACTCCATTCAGTCCTCCGGAAACCTTGTAGTTGCTGTTATCGAACTTTCCTCCGGAATGAAGACGGGTCAAAATCAGTTCAACTGCCGGAATTCCTTCCTCTTCGTGTATTCCAACAGGAATTCCCCTGCCGTCATCTTCTACTGAAAGACTTCCGTCGGAATTGATTATAACGTGAATCTCAGAACAATAACCTGCTAAAGCTTCATCAACACTGTTATCTACAATTTCAAAAACCAGATGATGAAGTGCTGTACTATCCACTCCTCCAATATACATTCCCGGACGCAGGCGAACGGCTTCCAGGCCCTGCAGTACGGTTATATCAGATTCGTCGTAAGTCGATTTATCTACAGTTTCAATTTCTGGCATTTTGTTCTTTCGTGAAGCAGTCGAAGTCTCAAACTTCAACTGTGTTGTCAAACCAACTCTCCCTTGACAATATTAAATTTTTTTACTGTCAGGGATCCAGATGGTTCAGAGGTAGAGGTAATAAAAATTTGATTCTTAAGTGTTAAAAAATATTGAAAAACATTTTTTATCACCTCATCATCCAATTCTGAAAAAAGATCATCAAAAATCAAAACCGGATAAAATTGATATCCCTCATAGAATAAACGATTTATCGTCATTTTTAAAGACAAATTAGTAATCCTGAACTCTCCCTGCGAAAAAAAATCTCTGTCTTTTTTTCCGTCCATCATCAAATGGTACTCATCCCTGTGCGGACCAAGTACAGCAAAGCCGTACTGCAGGTCTCTTGACAGACTTTTTTCAAGTTGCTGAAGACAATTCTTCTCTTCATAATCAGCTGAATTCAAAGACGGTTTATAAATCAGCTTCAATGTTTCTGTGCGACCGGAAATATCCTTGAATATATCATTCAAATGTTGATTAACCTGCTCTACATAACTGTTTCTATGCTTCATTAACTGAACTGCAGACTTTGCCAGCATTTCATTCCATAGTTGGATTTGTTCAATTTTTCCCTGTCTCAATAAAGCATTTTTTTGGGAAATAATTTTTGAATATTCCTGAATATTATTAAAATAGAGAGGATCATTGAAAGCCATAATCCTGTTAAAAAACTTGCGGCGCTCCTGTGGAACACTTCTGAAAAGATTAACATCTTCCGGAGTGAAAGACAGTGCCATGAAAGAAAAAATATATTCAGAAACCCGGCGGGAAGGTTTGTGATCTAAAAAAACCTGTCGACCTTTTTTTGTGATATTGACACGAACAAGATGCAGAACTTTTTTTCGTTCTACCTTAGCCTGAAGAACTGCCTCTGACTTTTTTTCCTGCAGCAGCAGAGACGGCTTTGTTGTGCGAAATGATTCTAAGTTACAAAGGTAAAATACTGCCTCAACCAGGTTCGTTTTACCCTGGCCGTTTGCACCGTAAATCCAGTTTATTTCCGGAGAAAGTTTTGTCGTACATCTACCGTAGTTGCGAAATTGAGATACCTCAATGTTGCGGATGATCATGTACAATCATTTGCGGTTGACGGTTGACTGTCGACAGTCAACAAGTGATCAGGAACAGTAAATCGAAAACCGTCCAGCTACCATTCGACTCTCAATGGCATAATTACTGACAAAAAGGATTCATCAACAGTGGATTTGATGATGGTGGGACTCATCGAATTTTTACACTCTAGCTTTATATCTTCACTTTCAATCACAATTAAAACATCCAACAGATATCTGGAGTTAAACCCAATTTGAAAAGGATCACCCTCGTAGCCGATTTCTATTTCATCTACCACTTCTCCATAATCTGCTTTCTCACTTTCCAGTTTCAAAACCCCCTGAGAGATAAGAAGTTTCACTGGTCTTAGTTTTTCTGAACTGATTGAAGAGACAATTCTCAGTGAATTGATAAAACTTTCACGGTTCACAATAATTTCCATTGTGTTGTCTTTGGGAATGATAGGATCGCAGTTTGGAAATTTTCCTTCAATCAACCTTGTCTTGAAACTGATCCTGCCGCCGGTAAACTGCATAACACGTTCATCGAAAGAAATTACCACTGTCTGACCAAAAAGATCTGCTGTCCGGCGTACTTCAGTCAAAGCTTTTCTGGGAACGATAACTTCCTGGTCTTCACTAAAATTCAGATCATCGACTGATTTGAGAATTTGTGCTAATCGATGACCGTCAGTGGAAAGCCAGCGGGTTTGCTGGTCACTCGTAGTACTGAGACAAACACCCATCAGGTTTCGTCGAGACTCGTTGGTAATTGCAGCAAACAGTGTCATGTCAATACACTGCTTCAAATCATCCACAGATATCGTCACAGATTGAGGAAGGTCTTCCAGTACTGTTTGTGGGTATAAGCCGACTTCAACCGAAGGAAGACGCATCTCAGAAGAACCACAGGTAATATGAATCCACAGTTGTTCTGTAGAACGAATCTTTACATCCTCGCCCTGAAGTTCTTTGACTATATCGAATACTTTTTTTGCATTGACGCAGATACTGCCTGGTTCTGTGATTTCTGCTTCCACCTGCTCAACAAGAGAAAGCTCATAATCAGTCGACGAAAACTCAACCTTTGAGACTTCTCCCTCCATGGTCCTGATAACGAAATTAGACAGGATTGGTTTGTTTGAACTTGTACTTTTGTCAACAACAGAATTGATGTTTTGCAGAGTACTACTGAATGCTTCTCTTTTTAAATTAATTTCCATATTTTATTATTAGTAGTAGTAGGTTTGTTGACAACTTGTTGGCAAGTGAATAACTTTTTGAATTATAAGGTTTTTTACCTGATTTTTATATGTTGACAACTTGTTGTCAGAATGTTGACAAACAATAATTTATCAAAATTAAAGAAAAAACCCAACACGAATTGTTGGTTAGTTGTTGATAACTAATCAGTAACAAACATCTGACCGCAATAAGTTGATTTTTTACAGGTAAAATATTTGATTAAATGTTGACAACATGTTGATAACTGTTAGCAGTCAGTTAGATGTGGATAAATTTATTAATCCACAATAGCCTGATAAAACAAGGTTTTAAATATAAATTGATGTCAGTAGCAGATCATCCTTTATTGAGAACCTGCCGGAATGTTGAAAACCTGCAGACGTAATACCGTTACATGCTTTTGAGAGTAAAAAAGAAAATTCGGAATTTTTGTCATCAATTATTATTTCTGCATCCTGAAAATAAAGGTAGGTTTGTGAGATCGGGAAAAAGCATTTGAAGATTGACTCTTTAGCCGAAAATATAATTCGAAGATAACGGTTTGCCTGCTCAGTAGGCAGAGACTCCAGGAACTCCCGTTCTTTATCCACACAGACATGTCTCCTGATATTAAAATCAACTACTCTGGACAAACTTTCCAGATCTATTCCAATACCAGACACATCTTTTGCCAACCCTACAGCCGCAGCAGCAAAACCTTCAGAGTGAGTGATACTGCCCCTGACTGATTTCGACCAGCATGGTTCCCGTGTTTCAGCGATTCTTAGAATTGGAACAGATTCCAGTTCGAATTTTGACAGTGCTCTGTGGGCACAGTAGCGGCCTAAAGAAAACTCGGCACGTCTTTTTGAAGAACCAAAAGAAGCTGAAATTACTTCTTCTTCCGGATGAAGGAGAAAATCGTGTGAAGAGGACAGGTGTTCACAGAAAAAACTGATGAACTCAGGAAACGGTGAGGAAAACATCAAAATGCAACTTGAACTCCGATTGTGGTCATTCCACCAGAATAGTTCTTTTTAGTATTGTAAGTCCCTTGGAAAGGATCACCGGTTTTATTACTGGTTATGTCAATGCTAGTAAAAGACATTAAGTGGTAACCAAGATGAAACTCAACTGTGTTCCAAAAAGGGAGTCCAATGTGAAAAAATGCTTCTGACACAGAGTCTTTAGAGTCACTAGTGCCTTTGTCCGTATTATTTTCTACAATTGTTGTTATAGTCTCCACCCCCGTGTTTAGGTTATCTGAACCGTAACCAAAACCCACAGTAATTGTAACAACAGGAAATGGAACGTTGTAGAAAAGATTTATAGTCTTGATTGTAGTCGTTGTTACCAGGGAGACAGTATCAGGGGTGTCTGTTATGGTTTCTTTATCTTTAAAGCTGACAGATGAATATCCAATATTTGGGATAAAAGGTGCAGGATGTGCAATTCCGACAGAGTACCCGGATACTTTACCGGGGGCCGCAGAATAATCGATGGCATAATCAGCGTTTATACCGATGAACTGGGCATTAGCAGTGCTTGACAGGCTGATCAGACCTACAAGAAAAGAACCTGAAAGACACAGTTTGCGGAAATATTTTGTCCTGTTTAACATGAGGGGCAGATCACTTATTTAGAAACCAAATGCTATACCAATTCCAGCCACAGTACCACCCACGTCGTACTCAGTTCCTTTGGGCGTACCTCCAGAAGCCGCGTTAGTTTTTATTTTTGATGAAACTCTGCGTAAGCTGAGATGTACATCAAAAAATGGCAAAAATGGTATACCCACGCTGGTATACCACTGGAATGCACTCCCTTTATCATATATTGTACAACCTACGCACTGTAGCTCAGTTGAGCCCATTCCTAATCCAAGTGTCAGGTTGACGATAGGAATAGGAAGCTGATAGAAAATATCATACATTGAAGTTGCTAATTTTTGAGTCGTCCCTTTAATTTTAGTTTTATAACTTTCGATTCCTACTCCAACCATTATCGGTAGTTTGGCAGCAAGGAAAAAACCACTTACTCCATCCGACTCAAAATCTTTTGTATCGGTAAACGAATGCGAAAACGGGACTCCAGCGCTTACAGAAAAAAGTTCTGCAAATGCCGAAGTGCTGTAAATAAGAAAGCTGGCTGCTGCAAAAGCAGTTAAAATAGTTTTTTTCATGATATCTCCTAATCAGATGTTAACATTTTGCACGAGTCAGAGTCTACACCAATAGGAAACTTTATACCAAGGAAATAACCACTTGATCCATCAGTTTCTATT
>OFDL01000020.1_pt1 | contig 14209 bp, 14 predicted proteins | sample 1520561 | NCBI WGS metagenome assembly OFDL01 (sample SAMEA3696448, study PRJEB22514) | metagenome | biome: water; feature: marine; material: hydrothermal vent | place: Pacific Ocean | collected 2014-08-15 | depth 1539 m | reverse complement strand
TGCAGTGGATTGCAAATCCATCTAGACCAGTTCGATTCTGGTTCCGGCCTCCATATACAAAAAAACCCGATTTTTATCGGGTTTTTTTATCACCAAAATATCCATTTTTTTTAACAATGACTTTATTTTTTGATAAAAAAGACCACTTTTATGATTAAAAATGGATATTTATAAAAAAAATACCCACTAAATGGTATTTTTAGTGGGTATCTTATAAAATTTAGGAAATTTTAAGAATGAACTATTTTCTTACTTTAAAGCCTTAAGACGCAAGCGAAGCGCATTAAGCTTGATAAATCCTGCTGCATCTTTTTGATCATACGCACCTTCATCGTCTTCAAAAGTGGCGATTTTTTCACTAAAGAGTGAATCTTTAGACTTACGTCCAACTACGGTAATACCGCCTTTATATAGCTTAAGACGCACGGTGCCGTTAACAGTTTCTTGAGTTTTATCAATTGCTGCTTGTAGCATTTCACGCTCGGGTGCAAACCAGAAGCCGTTATAAATCATTTTGGCATATTTTGGCATTAGCTCGTCTTTAAGATGTGCGGCTTCGCGATCAAGTGTAAGGCTTTCCATTGCACGATGCGCTTTAAGCATGACAGTACCTGCTGGTGTTTCATAACAACCACGTGATTTCATACCCACAAAACGATTCTCAACAATATCATCACGACCAATACCATGTGCACCAGCACGTTGATTCAATACTTCCATTACCGTTGCAGGACTCATGCTTTCGCCATCAATGGCAACAATGTCACCCTTGTCATAGCTTATTTCAATGTATTCAGCTTTGTCAGGTGCATTTTCCGGGGAAACTGTCCAACGCCACATATCATCTTCTGGCTCAGTCCAAGGGTCTTCCAGAATATCGCCTTCATAAGAAATATGCAGTAAATTCGCATCCATCGAATAAGGTGATTTTTTGTTTTGTTTTTTGTAATCAATCTCAATACCATGACTTTCTGCATAAGCCATCAAACTCTCACGAGAAGACAAATCCCACTCACGCCATGGTGCAATCACTTGAATATGTGCATCGAGTGCATAGGCATTCAGCTCAAAACGTACTTGATCATTACCTTTACCAGTAGCACCATGAGAAATCGCATCAGCACCTACTTCATGAGCAATCTCAACCAAACGTTTAGAAATTAAAGGGCGCGCAATAGAGGTGCCTAATAAGTACTCACCTTCATAAATCGCATTGGCACGGAACATTGGAAACACAAAATCACGTGCAAATTCTTCACGTAAATCTTCAATAAAAATTTGTTTAACACCTGCCGCCTTCGCTTTAGCGCGTGCCGGCTCTACCTCTTCGCCTTGGCCAATATCAGCGGTAAAGGTAATCACCTCACACTGGTAAGTATCTTGTAACCATTTGACAATAATGCTGGTGTCCAATCCGCCCGAATAAGCGAGTACTACTTTATCCATGTCTCATTCCTATACCCTATTTTTTTTAAAGGGATGCTTTTCTAAATTCAAATATTTTTGTCAATAGTAATTCATTTTGTTGATTTACCACTTCGACTTTCCATTGTCCTGCCCATGTATGCCAAAGATTTTTACTAGACCATACACGCCAACGCTTACCCTTGATATCAAAACTAACTTCAGCTTTAACTTTATCTTTATATATCCAACGATGAGTGATCTTGTCACCCGTCAAATTACGGATATTGGTAAAAAAGTAAATTTTACCTAAAGAATCATCGACCTCTGTCACTATCTCTATGGGTGCTCTATTCTCTATTGACTTAGAAAATACAGCTTGTGATATGTTTTCATGTGGCCATTCTGCTAATGCATTTTTAACCAACAATAAAAATAGCAATGCTATGATTTTTTTCATTAATCCACCCAAGTAATTACATGTTTATAAACTTCTTCTTCACTCACTTCGTCATCTCTAAAGGTACGTCCACGTACAGAAATACCAGCCAAATGTACCGAATTAACATCGCCGCTAATTAGTGGATGCCAATCAAATAATGGCTTACCTTCGGAGAGTAGCCGATAAGCACAAGTCTTTGGCAGCCAATTAAATTTTTCACCCCAATCAGGATAAATGGTTAGGCAATCCGGCACTAAAGATTGTCGAGTATCGTAATGTGGACACTGGCAAGTTTCTTCATCTAAGTAACGACAAGCCACATCTGTAAAGTAAATCTCATTAGTGTCTTCATCTTCTAACTTGTGCAGACAACAACGTCCACAACCATCACAAAGTGATTCCCACTGAGTGCGACTCATCTGTTCTAATGTGAGTGTTTGCCAAAATTGTAAATCTGCTTCTTTTGGTATGTTTATCACTGATTTTTAGAAATAATTTGTAATAGAATTTTCTTACCTGTGTGGTTACCTTTACGTGCAGAAGTACTAGCCCAAAAATAAGCTTGCTCACGATCTGAATCAACGCCGACACCATCCAAATACATAATTGCCACACTATTTTGTGATTGTGTCAATCCTTGTTTAGCCGCCTCTAACATTAGCATAAATGCCTTTCTGTTGTCCTTAGGAACCACAATACCATCACTAAACAACGTGCTTAAGTTATGCTGGGCGACTGGATCCCCCTCTTTAACATTTGTGACTAACTCAACTACATCATCCATCGATTTTGAGTTACTCACCAATGATTGTTTAATTTGAGCCTTAGTTGGAATAAATGATATCAATTGATCTATCGAGTCTATAACAACATCTTTCTTCTCGGTCATCAAATCAGTTGTTAAAAATGAATTATTTAATATTGTTAATCCAGCTGTTTTTTGTATATCGGCAATCACCTTCACACTAGGCTCTACTGCCTCAACCTGAACAACATCTTGAAGATTTTTTTTGCCTGCGGTTTGAAGGCCGTCTAACATCTTCTGTGCTGGTGCATAATTTTGATCTGCAGATAAATGTAGCCAGTATAACGCCTCTCTTAACAACCCTTGTTCATGATAAATCTGACCTAAATGGTATTGCGCATCAGAATGACCGCTTTCAGATGCTTTTAGTAAATAAACTCTAGATAAAGTCTCATCCTTGCCAACGATATTACCTTTGTTATAAAGTGTATACAATTGGTATTGAGCAGATTCATGCCCTTCAACCGCTAAATCTGACAACATAAATAACGCCTTTTCAATATCTTGCTCAACACCTTCGCCTTTTAATAACAGCAACGCCAAATAATATTGTGCTTCCAAATTGCCTTGAGATGCAGATTTTTGATACCAATAAACCTCTTTCTCTGGGTTTTTGTTTACACCTTGTCCTAATTTATATCTCAACGCCAGTGAGAATTGAGCCAATGCATGACCACCTTCTGCCGCTTTTGAAAGCCAAGCAACCGCTTGTTCATAATCCCGCTCAACACCCTCTGCACGCAAATAACGCAAAGCTAGAGAGTATTGCGCCCTAGTAAAGCCTTGATTTGCAGCGTTGTGATACAGTTCAATTGCACGATTAAAATCTTTTTGAACGCCTTCACCCATCAAATACAAAGTGGCTAAATTATATTGAGCTTCCGCATGATCTTTATCTGCTGCTTGTTGATACCAATACAGTGCTTGAGTTAAATCACGTGGCACCTGTTCACTGTTTCGATAAATCACACCTACTAAAAACTGCGCATCAATATCTCCTTGTTTAGCAGCCATCATTGCCCATTTTAATGATTCGAAATCATCTTTTTTCCTAACCAAATTACCGAGATAATACAACTCAGCTAAGCGATATTGGGCAGCAACTAAGCCTTGGTCAGCAGACTTTTCATACCAAGTAATCGCTCTCGCTGAATTGATCTTGTGCTCCAAAAAATCTGCTAAATCATATTGTGCTTTTGGGTCGTATTGTTGTGCTGCCTTAATATACCAATGTTGTGCCAATATTAAATCTTGATCAACCCCTTGGCCAGTTTCATACATTTTAGCCAAACTTGATTGGGCTTTACCGTAGCCAAGTTGAGCAGATCTTTCATGCCAATAATAGGCTTTATCGTAATCAACCTCTCCCGTCTCACCATTTTGATAAATTAAAGCCAGTGCGTGTTGGGCAACAACAAAATCTTGCTGGGCAGATTTTTGATACCATTGCATGGCCTCGTTCATATCTCTATCGATGCCAATACCTTGATGATAATAATTGGCTAAACGAAATTGAGCATTCGCATACCCTTGCTCTGCAACCTGGGTATACCAATAGAAAGACAATCTTAAGTCTTGTTTAACGCCAATTCCACCATGATACATATTGGCCAAACTAAATTGCTCTCTTGCATTGCCACTTTTGGCAGATTTTTCTAATCTGGTTAATAATTGTGTAGGCGATAATGTTGATTCAACCTGACTAAAGCTCTGTTTGACAGTCTTATAGCCATCTTTAGGCTGTAATATTTGCAATGCTTGTACAGGCAAACTTAACAATAGCAATAGAAGAATGGTTCGAACCATAAGGTTTTTCAAAATTAAATTAGTAACTAAAAACATCATCATAAACCATTTTAAAGGGATTCTAATTAATTTGCGACAATAATCGATTTATACCAATGGCCACGCCTGAGCATTGTGGCAATGAATCAGATAAGCTTAGTAAAAAATCTTCATTAAGGTCGACCGAAGTTTTACCTAAGGTGGAACGCTTATCGATTTCACTCACAAAACAACACCGGTAAGCGCTAGCCTCTTGCAATTCATCATAACCATTGGCAATTTCCACCCCATTCATATACAGCTCAAATCGGTGCGATACCTTACCTTCCACTATTGCCAAAGCAGATTGTACGGCTGGATAGTCATAAATAAAACATAAAGGAAGGTCTTTTAATTTTGGCTCAATCAAATGCGTAAATAACAAAATCTGCAAATCTTCAATCCACTCAAAATCTGTACTCAGGCCATGTGTCTTAGCAATAACCTTTAACGATGCAAAGTCAGTATTGAGAATGTCAATATCACCATATTCAAAAAAAGCTTGTGCATAAGACAGCTTGTTCACTCGATACTCAATGCCTAATGTTTTTAACAGCTGAACAATATCATCCATCAACTGGTGAACATCAAAACCTAGACGATAATATTCAAGCATTGTGAACTCGTTAAAGTTCTGAGAACCTTGCTCATTGTCACGAAATACTTCACAGATTTGATAGATATCGCCACTACCATTTGCCAAGAGCCTCTTCATCTCTAACTCAGGAGAAGTATGTAAATACTTTGTAGATTTAGCATTAATAGCTTGATTGACAGTTGTTGAAATACTGTCAATATAGACATCAGTCGTCGGGTTATTGAGCAATAGAGGTGTTCGAACCTCTAAAACGTTGTGGTCGTTAAAATAACGTCGAATTTTTTGTAAAAAGTCGCTGTATTTTTTAAGATCTTCCCGCATATTCGTTTGTACGTGTATCCACTTTTACTTTTTCACCAATACTAATAAATAATGGCACTTGAACTACCACGCCGGTATTCATAGTGGCTGGTTTTCCACCCGTGCCAGCAGTATCACCTTTAAGGCCAGGATCAGTATCCACTACTTCAAGTATCACATGATTAGGCGGCGTCACTGAAATTGGATTGTCGTTCCAAAGCGTTACCACGCACATGTCTTGTTCTACCAAATAACCCCTAACATCATCCATAGCATCATCATTAATCAGATATTGCTCAAAAGTATCTGGATCCATAAAATTCCATTCACTGCCATCGTTATACAGATACTGCATATCTAACTCCATCACATCAGCACCTTCTACAGATTCACCAGATTTAAACGTCTTTTCCAAGGTTTTGCCGGTGATTAAATCTCTCAACTTGACTTTATTAGAGGCTTGGCCTTTTCCAGGCTTACGAATCTCATTACTGATAATTGAGCAAGGATTGCCATCTAGCATTAATTTCAAGCCATTTTTGAATTGACTGGTAGAGTAATTTGCCATTTTTTTTAAGTATTAAGTGTAAAATTCAAGCATCTTATTTTACGCACTTTTTCATGCATATACACGAATACCAAGCCAAATCCTTATTCAGACAATTCAATATTCAAACGCCTGAAGCTGTGCTTATTGATAGCGTGTCTCAAGCTGGTGACGCTTGCGCATCATTAACTGGTGAACTTTGGGTTGTTAAAGCGCAAGTACATGCAGGTGGGCGTGGTAAAGGTGGTGGTGTGATTTTATGTCACTCAATCGAAGAAGTTGAAAACGCTTGCAATCAATTATTTGGTTCAAACTTAATTACACCACAAACAGATGTCAAGGGTTTACCTGTTCATCAACTTCTAATTGAAGGTGGGCAAAACATTGAGCGCGAACTCTACTTAGGTTTATTGGTTGACCGTCAAACCCAAAAAATCACCATTCTAGCCTCTACCGAAGGTGGCATGGATATTGAAAAAGTAGCCGCTGAAACGCCGGATAAGATTATCAAATTTGGGGTTGATCCACTCGGTAGTTTAAATGCCAAAGACTGTGACACCATTGCATCACAACTCAAACTTAAAGGTGAATTGGTTGATCAATTCACTAAAACGTTATTAGGCTTGTATGAAATATTCACCAGTAAAGATGTGAGTTTGATTGAAATCAACCCACTGATTACGACGGCAGAAAACAACTTACTGGCACTCGATGGAAAAATTGACTTTGACGATAACGCCCTCTATCGCCATGAGGATATTGTTAAATTGCGTGACACCTCACAAGAAGACGAAAAAGAAAATGAAGCCAGTGAACATCAACTGAACTATATTTCGCTTAATGGAACAATTGGTTGTATGGTGAATGGTGCAGGTTTGGCGATGGCAACCATGGATCTGATTGAACACCATGGTGGTTCACCTGCTAATTTTTTAGACGTAGGCGGTGGCACAACAGCTGAGCGCGTTGCCAAAGCTTTTGAATTAATTCAAACTGAAGACAATGTTAAAGGCGTTTTGGTGAATATTTTTGGCGGCATTGTCCGTTGTGATTTAATTGCCGAGGGTATCTTGCAAGCTATTGATAAGGTCGGTTTAACTTTGCCAATTGTTGTGCGTTTAGAAGGTACCAACGCAAAACAAGGCTTGGCATTATTAGACGCGTCAGAATTTGATATTGCTACTGAAGCCGACCTCACACAGGCAGCCATCAGAATTGTGGCGTTGTCAGAAGGAGTCTCAGCATGAGTGTACTCATTAATAAAGACACCAAAGTTATTACTCAGGGTTTCACTGGTAAACAAGGTACTTTTCACTCTGAACAATCGATTGCCTACGGCACACAGTTTGTTGGTGGTGTTACACCCGGCAAAGGTGGACAAACTCACCTAGACTTACCCGTATTTAATTCAGTGAAAGAATCGATGAATGAAACCGGTGCGAATGCCACCATGATTTACGTACCGCCGCGCTTCGCTTACGCTTCAATCATTGAAGCGATTGAAGCTGAAATGCCAGTAATTGCTTGTATTACCGAAGGCATTCCAGTGCAAGATATGCTTAAAATCAAGGCGATTTTAAAAGACTCAAACTCAACACTGATTGGTCCCAACTGCCCTGGTGTGATTACACCTGATGAGTGCAAACTCGGCATCATGCCAGGCAATATCCACCAAGCAGGTAGTGTTGGTGTGGTTTCTCGCTCGGGTACATTGACTTATGAAGCGGTACATCAAACCACGCAAGCTGGACTTGGACAAAGTACTTGCATTGGTATTGGTGGCGACCCAATCCAAGGCATGAACTTTATTGATTGCTTAAAATTATTCGAAGCCGACGATCAAACCCAATCAATTATTATGGTGGGTGAAATTGGCGGGTCTGCTGAAGAAGAAGCGGCAGAATTTATTAAGAACAATGTTTCTAAACCAGTGGTGTCTTACATTGCTGGACTCACCGCACCAAAAGGCAAGCGCATGGGACATGCCGGTGCGGTGATCAGTGGTGGTAGTGGCAAAGCCATCGATAAAATCAAAGCACTTGAGGCTGCAGGCGTGGCGGTAGCATCTACCCCAGCCACCATGGGATCAACTTTATTGGAAATTTTAAAATGAAAAAACCCATTGTTGTATTAGGCATCGGTGAGCTTGGCAGTGTTTTTTCACGTGCTTTTTTAAAAAACAATCATGCTGTTTATCCAATCACTAGATCAACAGATATTGATGAATTAAAAGCCAGTATTGACCCTGAGCTAATCTTGGTTTGTACTGCTGAAGGTGACCTACAATCTGCACTATCCTCTATCCCTGCCGAGTGGAAGGATCGAGTGGCAATGATGCAGAATGAACTTCTACCACGTGATTGGAAGTCTCACAACTTTACAAATCCCACAGTAATCTCAGTTTGGTTTGAGAAGAAAAAAGGCATGGACTCTAAAGTATTAATATCCTCACCTGCTTATGGAGCAAAAGCAAAAATTCTAGTTGAATCACTAGCGTTGATTGATATCCCTGCACATGTAGTGATAGATGACGATGCGTTACTATTCGAATTGGTATTAAAAAATCTATACATCTTAACCACTAATATTGCTGGATTGGCAATTGAGCCTGGTACTAATGTAGACGACTTACGTAATCAGCACTTATCACTCATGCGCGATGTATCAAAAGATATTTTAAGTTTACAAACCCAATTAACTGGGCAGTCTTTTGATGAAACCCAACTAGAACAAGGCATGATTAAATCTTTTGAAGGTGATTTGAAACATGGTTGTATGGGTCGATCTGCCTCTGCAAGATTAAATAGAGCGTTAGATCAGGCAAATGAATTCAACTTAGAAGTGCCAACCCTGCAAAAAATTAAAGACAGTCTTTAATCATTCATTTTGGCGTAGGTTTTTTCAATCTCTTGTTCTAATGCTAACAGTGAAAATCCTCTCACCTCTTCAATAAATTTCTGCCCCATAAAAAACACCTGTACCACTGGCAGAGAAAAAACACCATGCTGAGCGCAAACTTCTTGTAGCTGCTCACAATCAATATAAACCATCTCTAAATTTGGAAATTTGAGCGAGAATTTTTCATCGATTTGGGGTTTGATGGTTTGGCACACGCCACAATGTGCACCACCAAATAGAATCAACACTGCATCTTTTTCACGCTTTAATACATCTAATTGCTCTTGATTCTCTAATTGGTTCATAGTTGCTCTCCTAGTTGAGTAAAGAATACCTCAAAATTGGGTAGATCTAATTGTGATTCTCTTTGTTGTGTGCCCCACATTGGTTCTGGAAAGTGGCTATCCCCTTCAAAACGTGCCATCACATGCCAATGAACATGGGGCAACATATTCCCAAATGAAGCGATGTTAATCTTATCTGCATTGAAATAGCTTAGCATTAATTTCTCAGTGATATCGATAATTCTAAAAATTTCAGTTTTTTCTTCTACTGTGCATTCACTAAATTCTTTGATTTTTCGTTGAGTAAAAACCTTCACCCAAGGGATTTCGCTTGGCTCAATTTCTACAATCACTAAATCATTTTCATAAATCATACTCACCTCTTTATTGTATTGGCTCTTGAAAATCATCAGCACGAAGTGTGTTGATTAACGCTAAAAATTGTTCGCCATATTTTTCATATTTAACTTCACCAACACCATTAACTTTCAAAAATTTATCTTTATTATTGGGTAAGAAATATGCCATAGCCTGTAAGGTTTTATTGTCAAAAATAACATAAGCAGGCATTTCAGTTTCTGTTGCAATCTCCAATCTTAATGCGCGAAGTGATTCAAATATGGCTTCATCAAAATTGTATTTAGGTGGGGCAGACCTTGACTTTTTGGATGAAGACGACCCCTTCTTACTAATATTAAAATTAACTGCACGAATATCAACAGATTCTTCAGATTTTAAAACTGATCTTGCTTGACTAGTGAGTACCAAACTTCCATATTCACCACTTACTTGGATCAACTCTAACTCTAGTAATCTATCGCCAATCATCTTCCATTGAGGCTTACTAAGCTCTTTCCCTATGCCGTAAACAGACAGATCTTCGTGTCGATTGTTTAGAACTTTTTGAACTTTTGACCCTCTCAACACGTCAATAACGTAATTCTGTCCAAAGCGTTGTTCGGTACGATAAATGGTTGATAAGAATTTTTGCGCTAATTCAGTAATGTCTTTACGCTCAGTATCGGGCTCATTACAACTGTCGCACATTGTTTTACACGGTTCGATATTTTCATCAAAATAACGACTTAGTGCTTGATGACGACAACTTTCAGAGAAGGCATACTGCTTAACGGTATTGAGTTTTCCAAACGCTAAATTACGATAATCTTCATTTTCCACTTCATCAATAAAGCGGCTGAGCACACCTATATCAGCAGTACCATATAACAACATCACTTCGCTAGAAATCCCATCTCGACCCGCTCTACCAATTTCTTGATAATAAGCCTCAATGGTTTTTGGTATTGAGGTATGAATAACAAAACGAATATCGCTTTTATCAATGCCCATACCAAAGGCAATGGTTGCCACCATAATATCGGTTTTTTCACCAACGAAATTGGCAAAAGCAGACTTCCTATCTGCCGGGCTTAATCCCGCATGATATGCCTGCGCTTGAAACCCTTGCTCTTGTAAAAATTTAGCCAGAGATTCGGTCTTAGCACGAGACTGCGCATAGATAATACCTTGCTCATTTTGACGTTTTTCTAAGAAACTTAATACTTGCTGATAGCCATTACCTTGTCTGACACTGGCATTAATATACAAATTATCACGAAACACTGTGCCGCGAATAATATTCTCTCTTTGTTCAAAATTCAACTGCGCAACAATATCTTTTTCAACTTGCGGTGTTGCCGTAGCAGTAAAAGCTGCAACACTAGTATTAGGAAAGCGTGTTTTTAACAAGCCTAATTCTCGATAATCGGATCGAAATTCGTGCCCCCACTCGCTTACACAATGCGCTTCATCAACGGCAAAGAACGCAATTTTTAATGAATCTAGGAATGACAAAAAATAATCATTATTAAGGCGTTCTGGTGCAACAAATAAAACCTTAATTTCTTGGTTTATTAACGCCTCTTCAGTTACTCGTATTTCCTCCATGCTTTGCATAGATGATAGCATTGTCGCACTAATCCCTTTACTTTCTAAGCCTAGTATTTGATCTTGCATTAGCGCTAATAGTGGTGATACAACTACCAAAATACCGTCCATTAACAGCGCAGGCAACTGATAACAAAGCGACTTACCGCCGCCTGTCGGAAGGATTAATAAAACATCTTCACCCGCTAAGATTTTGTCAACTGCCTGCTCTTGTAGGGGGCGAAAAGAATCAAATCCAAAAACCTCTTGTAAGACTTGTTTCTTTCTATTTGTCATCATGTTTTTCCAAAAGCATGGCATCACCATAAGAAAAAAACCGATATTTTTTATCAATTGCGTGCCGATAGATTTCCATCATTTTTTCCCGGCCAATAAAGGCGCTCACCAACATCAATAGTGATGACTTTGGTAAGTGGAAATTAGTAATCATCATATCTACTACTTTGAATTCATAACCAGGGTAAATAAAAATATCCGTCTCTTCTTTGGTCGCTTTTAATTGCCCACTTTTTGCGGCCGACTCCATTGAGCGTACAGCTGTCGTACCAACAGCAATAATACGACCGCCATTATCTTTGGTTTGATTAATTTGATCAACGCTAGATTGATCAATTTCAAAATATTCACTGTGCATTTTATGATCTGTAATCTTATCAGCTTTAACTGGCTGGTATGTGCCGGCACCGACATGCAAAGTAACGAAACAATGTTCAATGCCTTTTTCTTTTAAAGATGACAATAATTCATCATCAAAATGCAGTCCTGCCGTAGGGGCGGCTACCGCGCCGTCACGATCGGCAAATACAGTTTGATAGCGTTCAAGATCAGCTTGCTCATCACTGCGTTCAATATAGGGTGGTAAGGGAATATGTCCAACGTTATCAAGTAAATCAATGAGTGAATCAGTGACAAAATCTAGCGTATAAAAGCCGTTTTCCTTGCTAATAATCTGAGCTTTATCTCCATTTTCAAGTGTGATAAAACTATCAATTTTTGGCGCTCTAGAGGCCTTAACCATCGCTAACACTTGTCGATCATTGAGCAGGCGCTCAATCATAATTTCAACTTTTCCACCTGAGGCTTTATGGCCAAACAATCGAGCAGGAATCACCCGAGTATTGTTCATAACCAGCAAATCACCCGGTTTAATAAATGATTCTATTTGGTGAAAAAATGAATCGATAATAGTCGATTGAGGTACTAAAAGACGTGAATCTGTTCTATTTTTTGGTGGATTCTGGGCGATGAGTGACTTCGGTAATTCGAAGTCAAAATCAGTTAATTTCATGCTGAGTAAAGTAAAGTAACACCTGGTAAGCGGCGCTCACAATCGCCCTTGGGGTAATGGTCGCACCAGTGAATGAATCAAACACACCACCATCACGTTTTACTTTCCAATTACCTTGACTAGGGTTTGATAAAGACAACCCGCTAAATTGCTTAATCCAGTCTGATTTTCTGGTTTCTATCTTGTCGCCTAAGCCAGGGGTTTCCTTGTGTGTGATCACTCTAACACCTAACAACTGGTGCTTGGTATCAAACCCGGTTAACAAGCGAATATTGCCGTTATAGCCATTAGGGTAAGTGTGCTCAATCAAATAAGCAAAAGTTTTTCCTTGTTGCTTAGCAGGGTAAACACCTACTTTTTGCTGCAAGCCATGTAGTTTTATCTCTTTTGAAAACTTATCTTCTAGAATATTATTGTCATAACCTGAAACTAACTCACCAAGGCGTTTGATTAACAATTGATCTTCATTGTATTTAATTTTTTCCTTAGTGGTGTCTTGCGTTAACGCAACAAAAAAGATACTAATCGCCGTAAAGATAAGCAATAAAGCGCCAGCCTTTAAAATCGGGTTTGAAGTCATTTTCCAAATACCTTGGGCTGTGTATAGTAATCAATTAAAGGTACGGTGATATTCATCAATAACACTGCAAAAGCCACACCGTCTGGGTAACCACCAAACACACGAATGATAATAACCAATACACCGATTAAAAATCCGTAAATCAAGCGTCCCTTTGGTGTTGTACTAGCTGAGACTGGATCAGTGGCGATAAAGAATGCACCCAACATAGTGGCACCCAACATCAGATGGTCTTGCATTGGCAGATATATTTGATCGTTAATAAAATATAGTATGGATGAAATAACCACCATACCAGTAATAAAAGCCACAGGAATATGCCAAGTAATAATCTTACGGACAATTAAATACAATCCACCTAATAAAAAGCCAACATTAATCCAAGCTTGGCTGATTGAGTGCACATCTAGCTCAGCAACCACCTTACCTAATGCCAGTTGGGTTTTAACCTCGTCTAATTGTGTAGCACCACTCAGTGCGTCTACTGAAGTTAAATTAAAAATGATATCGATTACTTGGGACAAACCTAGAAACTCACCCGCCCAAGTGGTCATTTGTAATGGATAGGAAATCAACAAAAAAGCATAGCCCAGCATTGCCGGATTAAAAGGATTGTTACCTAAACCACCATAGAGTTGCTTGCCAAAAATAATCGCAAAAGCCACACCGATAACAACAATCCACCATGGTGCAATGCTCGGGATTGAAATTGCTAATAAGATGGCTGAAAGAATAGCAGAACCGTCACTAACAGCAGGTTTAACTGGGAGTTTTCTAAGGCTTAAAAAGGCAGACTCAACGACGACAGCTGTCACCACAGCCAATGTAATTTGCAGGATAACACCCCAGCCAAAGAAATAATACGCCGCACCAATACCTAGAACTAGTGCGTACATTACCTGACGCATAATTTGATTGGTATTAAGTGCGTTACTATGCATCATCATTTGCCTTCTTTGTTTTTTTGACACGTGCCATGGCGGCGGCTATTTTGTCTTTTTGCACTTTATCATTGGCCATTTTTTTCTTTAACTCTTCTTTTTTAGCTGCCATCATTTCAGTACGCTCTTGCTTGTTGCGCTCTAATCGATACTCTCTAAATTCAAATCGCTCTCTTGCAATATCCGTTCGGTATTGATCTTCAGTGGTTTTACGATGTAGCGCCTTAGCAAAAGAAAAATATTCAGCTAAAGGTATGTGACTTGGACATACATAATCACAACACCGGCATTCAATACAATCTGCTAAATTATAATCCATTGCCTTGTCCGTATCTTCACTCTTGGCATACC
>OFDL01000017.1_pt1 | contig 14682 bp, 14 predicted proteins | sample 1520561 | NCBI WGS metagenome assembly OFDL01 (sample SAMEA3696448, study PRJEB22514) | metagenome | biome: water; feature: marine; material: hydrothermal vent | place: Pacific Ocean | collected 2014-08-15 | depth 1539 m | reverse complement strand
AGAGACAGGGTCCTAAGCCCTGCGCCTTTGACCAGGCTGGGCGACTCCCGCAAGCATTGTGTAACAACAGACAAATTTATCGGTATTGAATCGAATTACATGGGTAAATTATTTGGAACAAATGGTGTTAGAGGGGTTTTTTCTGAGGATTTCACTTTAGAGTTTGTACATGATCTTGTGTTAGCAATTTCAACTTATTTCAAGGAGGGTACAATACTTGTTGGATATGATGGAAGAGACTCTAGTAGCGTAATTTCAAAATTAGTTTGTTCTACGTTAAATTTCGCTGGACTAGATTGTCATCTTGCTGGTCTTGTTCCTACCCCTTGCTTGGAATTTGCAACTAAAACGTTAGGATATAATGGTGGAATTATGATTACCGCCTCGCATAATCCTCCGGAGTATAATGGAATTAAACCAGTTGCCAGTGATGGCGTAGAGGTTTCACGTGAAGATGAGAATGTGATTGAAGAGATTTTTTTCAAAAAAAATTGGAAACAAAATTCTTCTACGTGGGGTTCAACAAAAAATGATGATAGAGCGGTTCAAACATATCTCGATGGGATAAAATCACAGATAGATGTATCAAAAATAAAGTCAAAGAACCTCAAGGTTGTATTAGATCTTGGAAATGGTGCTCAATCAGTTACTGCAATAAAACTGTGTGAACAGTTAGGATGTGAGATTATAACAATCAACCGAGAAATTGATGGAAGCTTTTCTGGTAGAGGTCCTGAACCAACTCCGTACAACCTTCAGGAACTATCGTCCACAGTTGTAAAGAACAATGCTGATCTTGGCATTGCATTTGATGGTGATGGTGATAGAAGTATATTTTGTGATAGTAAAGGAATGTTACTATCTGGTGACAAATCTGCGTTATTACTATCAAATTATCTACTAAAGAAAAATCCAAATTCTAAGGTAGTTACATGTGTAAATTCCGGAAATTCAATTGATGAGATAGTTACACAAACTAATTCAACTGTTATCAGAACCAAAGTTGGAAGTGTTGAAGTTTCAAGAAAAATGATCACTGAAAATGCGCTTTTAGGATTTGAAGAAAATGGTGGATTCATGTTTGGAAAACATAATCATGTCAGAGACGGTGGTATGACATTAGCTCTATTCCTAGAACTTCTTGCAAGTTCGAACAAAAGTATGAGTGAAGAACTTGCGACTTTGCCTCCCTCTTTTACAACTAAAGACAAAATTTCATGCGAAAAGGAAGATGTGGATAAGATAATCTCTAAACTTTTAGCTGAATTTCCAAATGCGGATACTACGGATGGTATAAAGATTGTTTTTGATAAGAAAAACTGGGTTATGGTGAGGCCTAGTGGCACTGAACCAATAATTAGGATTTATGTAGAATCTGATTCAGAAAAAAACCTTGAAATACTTATGAAAGAATATATCCAAAAAATCAACTCATTTCTAGACAGATAACATTTTTAATACCAATTATAGTGATTTTTGGAATGGAGATGATCCCTCAGGGTGATGTAAATGGCAAAATCATACTATGTAAAATTTGATGTACCAGAAAATCTGGTCAGTCCTATTTATGAGTCCCTCAGAGTAGCTGTTGAGACAGGAAAAGTGAAAAGAGGCACAAATGAGGCCACTAAAGCAATTGAAAGAGGTATAAGTAAACTAATAATCATTGCAGAAGATGTGGAACCACCAGAAGTTGTGGCACATCTTCCAATAATATGTGAAGAGCAAAAAGCTGCATATGTTTTTGTTCCAACCAAACAAGAGTTAGGAAAAGCATTAGGTATTGAAGTTACATGTGGAGCAGCTGCAATTTTAGATTCTGGTGATGCTCAACATATAGTTGATGAAATTATAGCGTCAATTGCAAAAATTAAGGATGGCAAATCAGAACCAGAAGCTAAACCAGAACCAGAAGCTAAACCAGAACCAGAAGCTAAACCAGAACAATGAGCACAAAATCACAAATTGATGAATTAACACCAGCTGAAGTTATTCAAATTGTTGGTAGAACTGGTATTGCTGGAGAAGTTATTCAAGTTAGAGTAAAAGTCTTAGAAGGTAAAGACAAAGGAAGAATACTTACAAGAAACGTCAAAGGATCAATACGAATATCTGATACTCTAATATTAAGAGAAACAGAACGAGAAGCCAAAAAGATCAGGTAGTGAATGTTATGAGTATGTTAACAAAATCATGTAGTTTTTGTAATCGTCCAATAGCAAAAGGATCTGGAACAATGCTTGCAAAGAATGATGGAACTGTATTGTGGTCTTGTTCTTCTAAATGTAAAAAAAATCTTCTTGTTCTAAAACGTGATCCCAGAAAGCTAAAGTGGACAGAGAAATACGTTAAAGGCGGAATTAAAGTCAAAAAGTAAGTTGGCTGAACAAACACTAGTCATTGTAAAGCCAGATGCTGTAAAACGAAATCTGGCAGAAGAAATTCTATCACGTTTTAAAAAGAAAGGATTTAGGATTTCAAAATTAAAAACGTTCAATTTTACTGTAGAAATGGCTGAACAGTTCTATTCTGTACATAGCTCTAAACCATTTTTTGGTGAACTGGTATCATTTATTACGTCTGGGACGGTTACTGCAGCAATAATTGAAGGTGACAATGTCATCAATGTAACTAGGGAAATTATCGGTAAAACCAACCCTAAGGAAGCTAGTCCGGGTACAATACGTGGTGATTTTGGTACCGGAATCCTCGAAAACTCTATCCATGCCTCAGATTCAAGAGAAAGTTTTGATAAGGAAGTGAATGTAGTATTCTAGTGATTAAAAATGCGCATTCGACAACCCATTGTGTCCGTTTTAGGACATGTTGATTCTGGAAAAACCTCACTCCTTGACAAAGTACGTGGAACTGGTGTACAGGGAAGAGAAGCTGGTGGTATAACTCAGCATATAGGTGCAAGTTTTCTACCAGTAGAAACTATACAAAAAATTTGTGGACCTATGTACGAAAAATTAAGTAAGGTTGAACATAAAATTCCAGGAATTTTAGTAATCGATACGCCGGGTCACGAAATTTTTACAAATTTGCGCTCGCGTGGAGGTTCTGCAGCAGACATTGCAATTTTAGTAGTTGATGCGAATAGAGGCTTTCAGCCTCAAACTAATGAAAGTTTGAAAATTTTAGAAAGCCGCAAGGTACCTTTTGTCGTGGCATTGAATAAAACTGATATGATTTCTGGGTGGAAGGATACGGAAACACAGTTTATTTCACAAAGCATTGAAAAACAAAATCCTGAAGTACAAGCATTCTTGGATGAAAAAATCTACAATGTGGTTACTGCACTTTCTGTGTTGGGATATCAATCAGAAGCATTTTACAGGATAAATGACTACAAGAAGGAGATTGCAATAGTTCCTGTCAGTGCGAAAACAGGTATAGGCATACCTGAACTATTTGCTGTTTTGGTTGGATTAACACAACAATATCTAAAAGAGAAATTAAACCAAGAGGAAAAATCTAATCGAGGAATCGTATTAGAAGTTAATGACGAAGTAGGTTTGGGTCCCACGGCAAATGTGATTTTAATCGATGGTCAGATGAAAAAAGATGATTCTATAATAGTAGCAAAAAGAGATTCGGTGATTGTTACAAAACCAAAGGCTTTGCTATTGCCTAAAGATCTAGACGAAATGAGAGATCCACGAGATAAATTCAAACCGGTTGAACACATACAAGCAGCTGCTGGTGTAAAAATAGCATCCCCAGATTTGGAAGGTGTTTTACCCGGTAGTACACTTTATGCAACTAGTGATAACTCGGAGATAGAAGGTTTTAAAAAATCCATTGAAGATGAGATGCAGTCTGTTTTTATTAATACTGAAACAAATGGTGTAATTCTAAAATGTGATGCCATTGGATCTCTTGAGGCTTTAACAGAAATGCTACGACGCCAACAAATTCCTATTTCAAAAGCAGACATAGGACCCGTAACTCGTCGAGATGTTCTAGAAGCTATGGCATTAAAAGAAAATGATAGACATCTTGGTGTAATTTTAGCCTTCAACGTGAAGGTTTTACAAGATGCTGAAACTGAAGCGGAAGATAACCATATCAGAATTTTTAATGATAAAATAATCTATAGTCTAATTGATACGTACACGCAATGGGTAGAAGATGATAAAGCAGATGAAGAAAATTCTATTTTAGCTGAACTAACGCCGGTATGCAAATTTACTTTTCTCAAAGGTTTCATTTTTAGAAATAACAATCCTGCGGTCTTTGGTATTAGAGTAGATGTGGGAAACTTACGCCAGAAAGTTCCCTTCATGAACAAGATTGGGAAAAAAATTGGTGTTATACATCAACTGCAACATGATGGCAAAACAATAACCTCTGTTAAAGTTGGGCAAGAAGTAGCCTGCTCTGTACAAAACATAACCATAGGAAGGCAAATAGCTGAAGAAGATGTGTTCTACACATTGCCTTCTTCTTCTGATGCAAAGAAATTACTGAATAAATTTACACAGAGATTAAGCTCTGAGGAAAGAAATACACTAAATGAAATTGTAGAAATTCAACGAAAAATAGATCCAGCCTATGGATATTAAATTATTTACAAATCCAAAAGATACTGCATAGTTATTTCATCGTTTTCTTTTATTTCCATCAAATGAAATGTGGGAGACTTGATTTCTATTTTGAAATTATGTTTTTTTAGATCTAATTTTTCACCAGAAACCTTTGAAACGATTTCATATTCGGTGTTTTTTTTAATATTAACAGAGAATTTCTTTATAGCAAAACCATCAGTTATCGTTATTGTTACAATCTCTTCCAGCCAGTTATATAACAAATTCAGAAGGTTTCTGCCTTTAACTTTGATACTTTTTTCTTCAATTTCTTGAATGTTTTCCAAATCAATTATAGTTTCAACAACTGATTTTCCAGCCACTGAAAATGCTTCCTCTAAATTTTTTGCCTTAACTTCGATAAATGCGTCAGTTGAATGTTCAAGATATCTGTAGCTCATGGTTTTTTTATGAATTTCTGCTATTAATGAGTTAAAGTAAACAGCAAATCTTAAAGGTACTTTTTACGATTTTTTTTTGAATGGAACTACCACGTGGAATGAAGGACTTCGATACGGACGAAATGATAAAAATTGAGTTCGTTCGTCAAACATTTTTGGATACTGCAAAAACTTTTGGATTTGATTTGATTGAACCTTCACCGATTGAACTTTTATCCGTGCTAGAAGCAAAGAGTGGACCATCCATTCGTGATGAGATATATCAATTCAAAGATAAGGGCGATAGGGAGGTAGCACTAAGATTTGATTTTACCGTTGGTCTAACAAGATATGCTGCATCACAAAAAAATCTGAAATTGCCTGCAAAATTTTCTTCATTTGGTGGTGTTTGGAGATACGATGAACCACAAAAAGGCAGATATCGATTCTTTCATCAGTGGAACATTGAAACATTTGGTAACCTAAACACAGAACATGATGCAGAACTTATAGAATTTACATCTAGGTTTTTTGATAATCTCAAACTACAAAACATCAGTATTGATATCAATCATAGAAAACTAGTTGAATCATATATCAACCAGGTTTTTGAATCAAATGAGACCACACTACATGATATTTTCAGAGCTGTAGACAAGACTCAAAAAAAATCGAAAGATGAAATACTGCAAGAATACAAACAAAAAGGATATTCTCCAGAAAAATTGGAAAAAATATTAGAGTTTTCAAATCTTAAGGGAACACCGTCAGAAATTGAACAAAGCTTTGATACTTCAAGTTTAGATGGTTGGAATGAATTATGTAATCTGTATGATTCACTAAAAAATAGAGGAATTGATAACATTAGAATTAACTTTGGTATTGTAAGAGGTCTTGATTATTACTCTGGTATAGTTTTTGAGGCATTTGATACCACTTCGGACTTAGGCGCATTGGTCGGAGGAGGTAGATATGATAACCTACCAAACGCATTTGGTCGTAATGATTTAGGAGCTACAGGAGTAGCAGGTGGTGTGGAAAGAATCATCCTACGTCTTGATGAACAAGGCATTTCTTGTATTCCATCCAATGATACAACATCTGTACTCTATGTAAACGATGAATTAAAATCGGATGCAATTAACTGTGCGTCAAAACTACGAAAACTTGGAATAACAGTAAATATCGATTTAACAACAAAGTCATTAAAGAAACAAATGGAAATTTCATCAAGCTCAAAGTTTTCTATTATTTTTGCTCCTGAGGAATTTGCCAGAGGACATGTTGTGTTAAGGAACATGATAGATAGAACTGAAAAACAAATTTCTTTGGATGAATTAATTACAGATCCAAAAAGCGTTCTTAATTTGTAAATGCTCGTGTTAGCATCATAATCTCTGGACCATTTGTTAGGTTACCAACTACAACAGCATGACTGTTCGCTAACATTCCAGAGGAAACAAATGGAATACCACCGTTTATTGTTGTTGGTTCAATGTTAACACCCAAAATATTTGAAAAGTCTTTAATGTCTTCTTCATCTGCCCCAGGATGAATAATACCACCAAGATTGTTAGCCTTCATTACAGCACCAACCTGATGAAATCCGGCAATCCTCTTTTGCATCACTTCGATATCTAAAGTATCCTCAATTTCTTTGATGCACTCCTTTTCAATAGTGGGAGAAATAACTCCACCCTTATCATTAACACAGATTAAATTTCCTAAAGCGTTATGTTTCGTATCTAACATTTTTACATTCAAATCAGTGTGTTTTCGTAAATTTGCGATCTCATCTGGAGAAGATGTGTTCGGTAAAAGTATTCCATGATTATTTAGAACCATTAGAATACCAAGTAATCTAGTATTGGCGACAGGCGTCATAAGATATTCAGTTTGAAGATAATGTGCTAAATTCTCAGCCTTAGTTTTAGCAAATCCATTTGGAATAAAAACAAATTTGTCATTTACACTAGTAAAAACTCCAATGTTTGGTCCGCTGTAAACATCATATTTGATAATATCCAACGATCAAAAAATATTATGAAAAGATATGAACGTAAGGAATAAATCAAAAACACCGTTATAATTTTAAAATTTTCCAGTTAGGGATTACTAAAATTGTCTAGATTTAAATAATATTTGAAAATAGAACTCTTAATGCCAATTAAAGAGGACTTCTGTAGAGGAGACAAAAAACCAATTGGAAAGATCAGTTATGCTGACGGTGAATACTTTCACTGGGTTTGGCCATCTCAAGCTGGTGAAGAAGGTAATGACTGGGATGCATCTAAAGATGAGAAAGTTCTAGCTGATTACAAGAAACACGGCGAAAAAATGGAGAAACTTGGAATCACTGGTACTATGGTAGCAAATGATTGGGATGTTTGTGTCGCTGATGGTGCTTGTATTGAAGCATGTCCTGTACAAATATTTCAATGGTACAGAACTGACAAGGACATATCAGGCATAAAAGCAGTGAAAGATACAACCCCATGGCCAGGTGTAGGCACAACTGAAAAAGAGGAACGACTTGATTTCACAGATAAAGCCGATGCAATCAGAGAACATGACTGCATTTGGTGTATGGCATGTGTATCAGTTTGTCCCCCACTAGCAGTTTTAGTAGACCAAGGAAATCAAGAATTTCACGAAAAAGCTGCAGGCACTTTCAAAGTTATGGCTTCTGGTGGAGCAAACCCACACGCAGAACATTAGAAAGCAATTTCTAATCTATTTTTTATTTTTTAAAACAAATTTTAATTAGTTATTATCATTGATTTTTGCAGAGGTCGCTTAGCCTGGTAGAGCGCGGGCCTTGAGAGCCTGTGTGCGCAAGCACGCGGGGGTTCGAATCCCTCTCTCTGCGTTTTTTATTTACCAACTTTTGCTAATTCTGCCAATAGTGCAGATAGCTGAATCTCAGGATTAGCACCTACCAAAACTCTGTAATCATACTTTGCAATTATTTCTAATATTCCTTCAAGATTATTAGATTTAGAATTAAAAACTGCCTGTGTTATGTATTTTAGAAAATCTGACTCTGACATTCCATAAACTTTGATCAGTTCTATCATTTTGTCCCTTGCATCAGAAATCTTTCCGGTAAGAGCTAATTTTAGAACATCTTGAACATCGTTTGTTTTAGTTAATCCAACAACTGATTTGACAGTAGATTCTGTTATATTTCCTGAACTTGCAGCTGCCTGAAAAATATTAATTGCATGGCGTAGATCCCCATCGATATAATCACATATAGCATTCAAGCCTTTTTCATCTGCCTTAATCTTCTCTTTTTTACCAATGAATTTTAATTGAGAGAGAATTTCCTTGTCTGAAATCTTAGTAAATTTGAATACAACACATCTACTTTGAATGGGTGCAATTATTTTTGATAAATTATTTGCAATTAAAATAAATCTGCAAATTTTTGCAGTGTCTTCAATTATTCTTCTAAGTGCAGTCTGTGCATCTGTTGTCATCTCATCTGCTTCGTCAAGAATTATTATTTTAAACGGAATTTCGGTATCTAGTCCCGCAAACCGTGAAAATTTTTTTACACGTTCCCTTACCATGTTTATTCCTCGCTCATCAGAAGCATTAAGCTCCAAAGTATAATCCTTCGAATGTTCACCTAAGATTTCTTTTGATAAACAAAGTGCGGCAGAAGTCTTTCCTACTCCAGCTGAACCCGAAAATAAAAGATGGGGCATTTCAGATTGATTTTTCAACATGGAGTTAATACTACCAAGAATTTCTTTTTGGTTTACTAATTCAGATATTTTCTGTGGACGATATTTTTCTACCCACATCACGTTTGATGATGGCATTAGATCTGATCCAGCCTGTCCTACTAATAAATGACATAAAGGATCAAATGATCAAAGCTTTTTGTAAATTCATTTGATCGATCGTATCCATTAAATGGTTCAATGATGTTACAGATCCATTGGAAATATCTGAACTGATACATATGCATTCGATAGGAAATAGTCTAAAGGATGTTAAAGTTGAATTTAAAAAAGAACTGAAATTAGATGTTTCAGATATTTCAATTGAAGGAAAACAAGGTGAAATTCTTAACATTCCTAGATGGGCTGCGAATGTTTTAGAATCTGAAAAATATGTTGAAATTCAAGATGTAGATATGCTTGTAGAATTAAAACAAGCTGTTGAAAAGGAAAAAATGTTGGGTCAGTTTGATCTGTCAACACTTCAAGTACAACATCAAGCAGATCCTCATTTTTACATAAAGATGAAATCGTACATGGATGGATTACCTGAAAAAGATTATGATAAGGTTGAAAGTATGCTAAACACACTACTCAGAACTAGACAAACCAAAATAATTCGTCTTGCAGATGCATCCAAACTAACAGCTGATATTTCTCAGAAATTGTCTATAGAAGAACGTGAATTCTACAATAACCTTCATGATAATAGTTCCAAGTTTTCTAAAACAATAATAGGTAATAAGAAATGACCGCGGAAGAAGTACATACAAAATCAGCACTAGCTGACAAAGTGAAAGAATTTTTAACTCAATACAAAGATCCTGCTGGCTCTTTTTCTTATGTTGAACAAATTGATCAGATGGTAGTTAAACAGACGACGTATATTGTTGTAGATTTTAATGATCTAGTATCAGTCCCATTTATTGAATCAAAATTCAGAGAAAGTGCTGACGAAATTCTTACTGCATTCAGAAAAGCTATTTTTGAAATGTTGAAGGAAAGAAACCCAGAATACGCAGAAAAGATCGAGCATGACATACGTGCACGTATAGCAAACTTCCCAGGTGAACGAAGTTTACGTCAGATTAACTCTGATGTAATAACCAAGATGATCAGTGTCTCTGGTATGGTAGTAAGAGCTTCAGAAGTAAAACCATTGGCTAAAGAACTAACTTACAAGTGTCTTGCCAATCATACCTCAAAGTTTACTCTGCTCGATGGAATGAGCTTGGATAAAGCTGTAAAATGTCAAGAATCAAGGTGTCCACATACCAATTTAGCTATAGTGGCTGAAGAAAGCAGATTCATAGATTTTCAAATAGTCAGATTACAGGAGTTGCCTGAAGATCTTCCACCTGGACAGCTGCCGCACTATGTGAACGTCAGTATGAAGCAAGACTTGGTGGATTATGCACGTCCTGGTGATAGAGTTGTTTTGACTGGAATTGTTAGAATTGAGCAAGAACGAGTATCTGGAATAAAACAATCTGAAAGCGCGCTTTACAGACTACGAGTAGATGGAGTTAATGTTGAATTTATTGGTGGTAGGGGAACCAAAAGCTCAAGACGAACAGAAAGAGAAGAAATTTCTCCAGATGAGGAAAAAATAATCAGAACATTATCAAAAAACCCAGATATTTATGATAGACTGATTTCATCCTTTGCACCACATATTCGTGGGCATGAGATATTCAAAGAAGCCATTCTTCTATTGATTGTTGGTTCAACACAACGGACACTTTCAGACGGCTCAAAAGTTAGAGGAGACATCAACGTTTTTCTTGTTGGGGATCCAGGTACTGCAAAAAGTGAAATGTTAAAGTTCTGTTCAAGAATTGCTCCTAGAGGATTATACACATCGGGAAGAGGTTCCACTGCTGCAGGTCTTACTGCTGCAGTTGTACGTGACACCTCAGGAATTTTCATGTTAGAGGCTGGGGCTGTAGTCCTTGGTGATCAAGGCCTAGTTTGTATTGATGAATTCGACAAAATGAGACCGGAGGACAGAAGCGCTCTACATGAAGTGATGGAGCAGCAATCAGCTAGTATAGCCAAAGGTGGTATAGTTGCAACCCTTAATGCAAGAACCTCAATATTGGCTGCTGCAAACCCTATGTTTGGAAAATATGATCCATTCAAAAATTTAACCGAGAATGTAAATCTTCCAATTCCACTTCTTACAAGATTTGACTTGATCTTCGTTGTGAGAGATATCCCACAGAAGGAAAGAGATAGACAGATAGCACAACATATCATAAGTCAGCACGGAGCATCTGGAACTGATAACACTTCACTTGTAGATGTAGATATTCTTACAAAATATTTGGCATATGCCAAACGAATTGATCCAGTTCTTACAAAAGAAGCTGAAAGTAAGATAATGGAATTCTATCTTAAAATGAGAAGCATTGAAGATGAAGATAAAGAAAAAATGATTACAATAACTCCAAGACAACTAGAAGGGCTAATTAGATTAGCTACTGCTCGGGCAAGACTTCTGTTGAAAAACCAGGTTGAGAAAGATGACGCAGAGAGAGCAATTTACTTGTTCAATGAAATGTTGGAGAATGCAGGAGTAGATGTTAACACTGGAAAGGTTGACATAGGCACGCTTCAGGGTCGTCCTCGTAGCGAAGCTTCAAAATTATCGACGTTTATGGAAACGATAAGATTGCTTGAGGGCGATAACAAATCACCTGTATCAGAGCAAGAATTGATTGATGAGCTTGAAAAATCAGAGAAATTTAAAGATGAAGATGAAGTTAGAAGGTTTATTCGCAAAATGATCAATGAAGCAGCTATTTATGAGTCAACACCAGGTCATTATAACACAGTATGAGAATTAATGAATTACAACTTGATTCTAATACAATTAATTTCTTAAAATCAGAAGGTTATACAGAACTTTATCCTCCACAGAAGGATGCAGTCAAAGCAGGAGTTCTTGATGGTAAGAGTATACTAGTTTCTGTACCCACTGCAAGTGGAAAGACACTCATTGCAATGCTAGCAGCAATATCTCATCTATCAAAAAATAAATCCAAAGTAATCTATCTAACTCCATTACGAGCACTAGCATCTGAAAAGTTTGAAGAATTTAAAAAATTAGAAAAAATCAATGGAAGTAAAATCAAAGTGGCAATATCAACAGGGGATTCTAATTCAACTGATAACAAATTAGATGATGCAGATGTTATAATTCTTACAAATGAAACCATGGATGCGATGATGACATTTCAAAAATCTTGGATTTATGAAATAGGATTAGTGGTTTCTGATGAAATCCACCTAATTGGTGATTCTGGGAGAGGACCTACATTAGAAATGATTCTTACTCGATTGAAAACTGGTTATGTTGGAAAAAAACCACAGATAGTAGCATTAAGTGCTACTATATCAAATTCTTCTTTACTTGCAGAATGGTTAGATTGTAAGCTAGTTGAAAGTGAATGGAGACCTGTACCATTATCTGAGGCAGTATATAGTAATCATACTATAACAAATCAAGATCGTGTTGAATCTGAAGGGAATCTTGATAAAAAAAGAGAGACTAGACATAGCAAACCTGCAATCGGTTTAGGATTAGATATCGTAGAAGATGGAGCACAAAGTCTAATATTTACTATGACAAGAGCTAGTTCAGTAGCTACTGCAACTGAAGCTGGAAAATTTGTTGCGGAACAATTGAAAAAAGATGAACTCGAAAAACTAATTAAAATTTCAAAAACAATACTTCCAAGGGAAACTGAAGATCAAACAAAGTTAGTAAAAAAGTTGGCAGACGCAGTAAAAAATGGCACTGCATTTCATCATGCAGGGCTTGATCAAAGATGCCGCACAATAGTTGAAACGGAATTTAAAAATGGTAATATCAAACTGTTAACTGCAACACCAACTTTAGCTGCAGGTGTAAATCTTCCTGCACGTCGAGTAATAATCTCAAGCGTATTCAGATTTGGTCCAAATGGAAATGCACCAATTAGTATCTTAGAGTATAAACAGATGTGTGGAAGAGCTGGTAGACCACAATATGATGATGAAGGTGAATCGATAATTGTCGCAAAGGGTTCACCAAATCAGTATCTGGAACATTATGTAGATGGAATTCCAGAATCTCTCGAATCACAAATACTTGAAGAAAGTTCTTTAAGAATTCATTTACTTGGTTTGATTGCGACGTCATCTACTTTTTCTGCAATTTCTGAAGAAAAGATCAACGAATTTTTTTCTCAAACTTTTGGGGGTTTGTCTGACGATAAGTTAGATGGCAAAATATCTGAACGCCTAAAAGAGTTGAAAACATATGATATGATTACGGATGAAGGTGGTTTCAAACCTACGAAATTTGGACAAAAAGTATTTTGGTTAAGAATAGATCCTAAAACAGCATTCGATATAACTGCACATCTTGAAGATTATGTTAAAGGAAACAAACACACATTTGGTTTCTTACATATGATTACTAACCTTCCTGAATTCTATCCACAGTTTGGTGTCACAGAAAAACTTGAAGAAAAAATGGAAGAGATACACGATAATTTTAAACATGAAAAATTATATGCAGAGCAGAAGCTGGATCACGATTGGACAAAAAGTCTACTAATATTACATCATTGGATTGATGGTATGACTTATTCTACTATGTCTGAAGAGTTTAACGCTGAACCCGGTGATATATTTCAAATACGTCAAAATACGGAACGTTTGGCATACATTATTAGGGAAATTGCTAGATTTTGGAAAAACCAAGTTCTTGCTGATGAATTAGACACTCTCAGGCAACGAATTAGGCATGGTGTCCCGGAAAAATATCTTGATTTGGTAAAAATCAAAAATGTAGGGCGCGTGCGAGCAAAAATACTGTACAAATATAATTTTCATGATCGTGTAGACTTGAGAAAAGCCCCGCTTGAGAAATTAGCAGCAATAGATAAAATTGGTATGACTATTGCAAAAAGTATCAAGTTACAGATAGAAAAGGTCAGATAATTGGAAGAAAAAATAATCGTGGCGATAATTGTATCAGCAATTGCTTTTTTTTCGATCTATGCTTTTACCCCTGTTTTGATTAAATTCTTAGAAAAGCGAAATCTGACAGTAAAGGATGTTAACAAAATAGGCGATGTTATGATACCACGACCAGGTGGCATCTCCATACTGATTGGGATTGTTGCATCAGAAATTGTATTGTACTCATTTTTTCCAATTTCAGAGATTTTAGCTATAATCATAACATCAATTTTGGGATTTTCGGTTGGAATAATAGATGACAAAAAAACTATGGGTGGTTGGTTTAAGCCGCTCACACTTGCATTTTGTGCAGCACCAATACTTTTGTTAGGTGCATATGATTCAAATCTAGATTTTCCATTATTTGGTTCAGTCAAAATACCTTCTTTGTATTTAGCGTTAGTTGTATTCATGATTCCTATCACTGGTAATACATTAAATTCCATTGATGTTCTCAATGGAATAGTAAGTGGATTCACTACAATTGCAAGTTTTGCATTGGCAATTTCACTATTTATTCTACAGAATTATGAGATTGGTATAGCTTGTCTATGTTTGGCTTTTGCTTCTCTTGCTTTTTACAAATATCATAAATTTCCAAGTAGGATATTTCCTGGAGATTCTGGTTCAGTAATGTTTGGTGCAACATACGGTGTTATAGCTATAGTTGGTGGCGTAGAAGTAATTGCTGCAATAGCAATTTTACCTGCTATCATAAACTCATTCCTTTTTCTTTCAAGTGTTAAAAAAATTGTTGAGCATAGAGAAATAAAAAATCCTACATTACATACTGATGATTTTAAGCTGAAATCTACTGACGATAATCATGCCCCAATTACACTAGTAAGATTACTTGTTGCCAAAAAACCATTGTCAGAAAAACAAATCTGTAATGAAATTTTGAAGCTAGCAGTATTCTCTGGAGTTTTAGCAATTATTACTGCATTTATGATGAGAGTCGAAATTTAA
>OFDL01000015.1_pt1 | contig 14899 bp, 17 predicted proteins | sample 1520561 | NCBI WGS metagenome assembly OFDL01 (sample SAMEA3696448, study PRJEB22514) | metagenome | biome: water; feature: marine; material: hydrothermal vent | place: Pacific Ocean | collected 2014-08-15 | depth 1539 m | reverse complement strand
CGCCATACCAAGTTGATTCCAATTGCTTGACAATCTCTGTTACACTATTTGCCTTGAGCAGGTTTTGTAAAAATTCTTCAGAAAGAAAATTTATTGCAATTGACTGTAACCTTCCAAATGAAGATGCGTATTGTGATGCGCCCATTACAGTATCTTCTCCAAAATTGTATTCTTTATCTCATCTTCGCTACTTCTAAGCAGTTCTTCAAAAGTCAAATCAATTTCTTTCGTGCCCTCTTTGTTTTCAGCGATAAAACCGCCTAGAGTTTGAATTGTAGAGCCAACTTGGATTCCGTCTTTGAAAAATGACTTGTCCTCTTCACGGCAATGAACTACTAGTTCCTTAGCAAGTACTTTCTTTGAATAGTCAACCAACTTTTGTAGAACTTGATTATATTCCGGTTTTTTTGAGTAACCGTCTAGTTCTTTTTTGATAACATCGAATGTGGAATCTAAATTTTTGTTGATTGCATCAAACAAGATTTTCTTGGCTTCTAGTTTTCCAGCCTCAACTATTCTTGCTCCTTCTCTTTCTGCTTTTGTTTTTGCCTCGTTAGCATAGTTCTCCTTAAGATCCTTTACACTAGAGTTTTTTTTAGCGTCAGTTTCTGACTTTTTATCGCTTAGTTTTTTGTCTAGTTCAGCAAGATCATTTTTTTTTCTATTTTGTATCTCAGTAACAAATTTGTCTATACTCAAGGTTCATCGCCTAGAGTATATCTAGCAATAGTATAATTCCTAGAACGAAACCAATAATCCAAAGTGTTTCAGGAATTACGAAGAAGAATAAAACCTGACCAAACTTTTCTGGTTTTTCTGCTATAATGCCCATACCAGCCGCACCTATTCCCTGTTGTGCGCTACCAGTACCTATCAGACCTCCTGCTATCGCAATAGCAGCAGCCAGTGCCAAAATAGGCTTTGCTAATGCTGAATCGCCTCCCTCAGCAGCAAAAGCTGGAGGTGTAACAAATGTCATAAGTAACATAACTGCTCCCGCAGTAATAGCGAGATAGGAAAATTTTTTCCTGTTAAAAGCCATCTGATCTCGCTGCTTCCCTAACGTTATATTAACTATATTATGAAAATCTTGATCGATTTTTTTATTCAATGGGAAGTTCTGGTTTGTTTCCCCATTCTCCCCAAGATCCAAGATAAACTTTGACGTTTGTGAAACCAATCTTCTTCAGGGCAAGGAATGTATTTGCCGCTCTATATGCCCCCTGACAATAGGTTACAATTTCAGCATCTTTTGACATCTGATATAGTTTAGAAAGTTCCTCATTGTTTTTGAGAGTTCCATCTTTGGAAATGTTTTCAGTATAGTCTATGTTAGTTGATGTTGGTATGTGACCACCCCTAGCTGCTCTTACAAGTTTACCGTCAAATTCTTCCTTTGAACGAACATCTAAAATTGTAATTTTGTTGAGATTTTCCAACACGTACTCAAATCCAGCTAAAATTTTAGGATTGGGCTTTCCAGAAAAATTGGCTGGCTTGTAGCTAACTGAAATTCTGTCCAAAGCACGCCCTTCGGTCTTCCATTTTGTGATACCGCCATCAAGCATTGATACGTTTGGATGTGAAAAATATTCAAGCAGCCAAACTCCTCTGGCGGCAAGCATTCCAGATACATTATCATAGAAAACCACCTTTTTTTCTTCCGAGATGCCTACCTGTGAAAAAATTTTTCCAAACTGTTCATTAAATGAAGATATTCCACTCTGGCTTGTATCAATCCAGTGAAAGGAGAAAAGATCCAAGTTTACTGCATTTGTAATGTGCCCCTGGGAATATTCTTGGAAGGATCTCGCATCAATCAAAATCAGACTAGGATCATCAATAATTTTCTCTAATTCTGTTGTGGTGGTTAACACAAATTTGTATAATGTTGACGGTAAATGAATTTGTCCTAGGATATTAAAATAAAAAAAAAGAAAAAAAGAGAGGTTTTTCTTAACCTAGTTCTACGTATGCTCGTTCACCGTTCTGAGCAATGTCGAGTCCGACTTCCTCCTCTTTTGGAGTAACTCGAATTCCACCTGGCCAGATTGCGTCCATGATCTTCAATATAGCAATTGTTACACCGAATGCATAAGCAACTGACATACATGCGCCTGCTATGTTGATAGCTTGTTGCTCGTATCCTTCTGGTGTTCCAGTCCATGCACCAATACCGTCACCGGTATCCCAGATGTGTGGACTTGCTAGTGTTCCTGTCAAGACTGCGCCTGTGAAACCACCTATTCCGTGCACTCCCCATACATCGAGTGCGTCGTCCCATTTGCGTGAGTTCTTGAAAGCAACTGCGCCGTAACAAAGTGTACCTGCAGCAACTCCGATTATGATTGCGGCCATAGGGCCAACCCAACCAGAGGCCGGAGTGATTGCTACTAAGCCTGCTACTGCACCTGTTGCAGCACCTGCGATACTGGGTCTTCCAGTATGTCCCCATGACATCAGTAACCAAGTTACTGAAGCCATACCAGTTGCTGTGTTAGTTACAGTCCAAGCGCTGACGGCAATGCCGTCTGATAATACTTCGCTTCCTGCGTTGAATCCGAACCAGCCGAACCAGAGTATTGAAGCTCCCAGTACAACCATAGGTATGTTATGTGGTTCCATTGGAACCTTTCCATATCCAAGTCGTCTACCAAGAACTAGAGCTCCAGCTAGAGCTGCGAATCCTGAAGATATGTGAACTACGGTACCGCCTGCAAAGTCAAGACCAAATGATGGCGACAAGTCTGGATCAAAGTCCATGTTTCCTATGTATCCGCCTCCCCAGACCCAATGTGCAATTGGGTCATACACGAAGGTTCCCCATAAGAGAACAAAGATTACCAGTGCGCTGAATTTCATTCTGTCAACTAAGCCACCGACAATAAGAGCTGGTGTGATAATAGCGAATGTTGCTTGGAACATTGCAAACAATTGATGTGGAACTGTTCCAGGCCATCCTTGGCTACACATGGCGCCTTCACCTTTCATCTGTTGCATTTGGTAATAGTCAGACCAAGTGCCTTCACATGAACCTGGTTCACCTAGTGGTGCCCAGTGTGAGACTTGATTAAAGCCCATGTAGTCTAGATTGCCCATGAACATGTTTGCTTCACTGTCAACAGCACCAAATGCTAGGGAATATCCCCACAGTACCCATTGTACTGACATTAGTCCCATGACAATGAATGTCATTCCGATTGTGTTTACAGCGTTCTTTGATCTTGCAAGTCCTCCGTATAAGAAGGCGACACCAGGTGTCATGAACAAGACTAAAGATGATGCTGTTAACATCCAAGCAGTATCACCTGTATCAATCAGACAATACATGTCTGGGGTGCCATCGTCATCTGTGTCCCACCAACATTCGTTGGCGTTACCAGTATAGATTCCGGCGCCCGGTACTCCGACTTGATACCCATCCATTCCGTCTTCGGTTGATTGGGCAAAAGCCTGAGCCATTGCTCCTGTCGCTGTCATAGCGACTGCAGCCATAAGTAATAGAGCATACTTATGTTTTACAGATTTTATCTGCATTACAGAGTTCATCTAATTCGACTCGCGAATCGAACTAGTTATAAACCTAAAGTTGAGTTATTTACAAATTAAGTTAGTAACTGTATATCTATGTATAGTGATACTATCACAAAACTCAAATATTATGTCACGTTTATCTAGGCATGAAACAGGCTATGAATGGTAAAAATTCCGTTGGTGATTTATGCTGAAGCAACAATTCCCAAAACTCTCAATATTTGACACATTCAAAACAAAAAGGGAGCAGCTGACGGGGGAGGCTATTAGGCAGAGACACATCATAAGTCATCTTGCTAGAGAAAATAGTTCTACATTAATGACTCGTACGGCTATTGCCCAAAATATAGCAAAAAAAAATAATCTTCTTTGGAAGAATATCTATTCTGGGGTTTTTCGTGACCTGGATGAAATTCTTATTCCGCTAAACATAGTTAGTGAGGCTGGACGTTTACCACTAAAGCGTGGACCTAAGGCGTTGCAGGAGAAGGGCGTTCCATACTACCAACTTACACCCAAAGGACTTCTTGTGGTCTTGTCGATTGATGATTTTGACCAAAGGGACTCTGTATTGGACAAGTTTTTGTCAAAGGCTGAAATAAAAGAAAAAGAATTTGTAGATGCTGTTAGGATATTAGTAAAAATTTCACCAAAATTCACATATTCTATGTTTGAGATTTATGTTAGGGCTTTTTGTGAAGGAAAATTGAAAAATCTTCTGCCGTTTAGTATTCCAGAATTTCAGAAAATATCTGAAAATGTTTTTACAACACAAAATGAGTTACTGGTAGGATTTATGACATTACCAAAATCTAAAAAATTGGATGTTCTAAACTTCTTTTCAAAATTCACGTAATAGTGCATTAAATCTTGTCTTCCTTACCAAACTTGCCAAACAGTGATGCTATGGATATTTGTTTTCCTTCTTTCTTTCTGATATAGCATCTTTCGTAGTATGGACAGTCTATGCAATCTCGTGATGGCTCTATAATGGGCACCTTGTTCTCCTTTAGGAAGTCCTGAAATACCCTACTTCGTTTAATTACCTCTTCAAACATCTTTTGATTCCTGTTTGTTACAAATGAATCCTCCTTTCCGTCTGGTGTGATGTAGACAATAACTCCTTCAATTTGGTTGAACATCCACATGCAGGCATTTACGTACAGCAAATCCATAGGCAATGGATTTTCTGGAAACTTGTCAATGGATCTAAAGAGCAAGATAACATCTTCCTGAATCATGTCTGCTTGTCCTTTCAGTACTAGGCCCCCACCCATGTCGTACTCGCCAATACTAGACTTCGACTTCATTTTTCGGAACAAACCTCCCAAGACTTTGTTGAATTGTGTTTGTTCAGTATCCAGGGGATCCGTTCTATCATAATAGGAAAGCCGTAAACACTTTGTAGCCTCATGAAGGTGAATTGTATTGACATCCTTTGTGTCAATCTTTATTTCGATATCTTCTCCCATCGAGTCGATAGCATCCCTTACAATCTGCTTATAGTCTCTATCGCCAGCATCACTACGTCCCATTCCAAGTCAGCTAAATTTTTGGAACATAAAAATGTAAAATAACCATTAGTCTAGGAGTAGAAAAATAAGAAAAATGTTGGAAGTTCGAATATTTATGCGTCTGGTGCTCTTGAATGTCCCTTGCCACGTAGTCCGAATACTACTACTGCCATAGCAATTAACACGCCAATTGCGGCTCCAAATGCTGATGCTGCTGCTTCTGCCATTGCAGATCTGCTTAAAGTCAATAATATATACTATTGTTAATTTTTCTTATATTTTTACAAATAATCACAATTTTCAAATTTTATGATACATAATCAATCATATTTTGAGAAATCGAATTTTAGAATATTTTCCTGTCCTGCAGTTATAGAACTAAGGTTGAAGAATGCCTCACCGGAAACCCTCCAATTTAGTTCGTTTTTGGCTAATGCTTCCCAAAGTTCAGGAGTGTTACCAGTATTCGTGATAGTAAATTTTTCGCCAATAAGAGATGGTCTTTCATTGAGTATGATAAAGTAATTTGGTGATGCAAGAAATCCCTCTGGGGCAGTACCAATCTCGCCTATAACAATTCTGGCGTCGTTATGATAGACTGAATATTTTATGTGTTGAAGCATGACAGACTTGAAGTTTGGATTTGAAACCTTAAATTTTATTTCAAGCGTTGCCTGCTTTTCGGTAACCTCTAGCACGGAAAAATCAAATAATTCTATCTCAAGTGGTAATACCTCCTGAGTTGACGGCGAAAAAAATCCTCCCTCCGTGTCACTGACTACTGAAGTACCGGTTAGCGTAAACACAACTAGAATTACAACAAGTACGCCAGCTGTAGCACCAACAATGATTCTGGGATTCACCGGTTTTGATTCCTATGTACATTTCTTAAATGTTGAGATAAAATGCATATAGTGCTATAGGCTCCATAAATCATGCAGTATTTTCAGGCAGTACAAATTGGAAAGAAGAGAGCGAACAAAGCGCAAATGGTTTTGTTTGACATATCTGGCTTTGCAATGCTAACTCTTACTACTAAGAAGATTGATGGAAAATTTGTTCCCGTGGGAGAGGAATCTTTTGTTACAGTGATTAAAACTAATGATGGTTTTGTTATAATTTTGGTAGACGAAGGCGGATTTACCAAGGCCCAGACAAAGGCGTTAGAGAAGGAGGAAGCAAAAAAAATACTCAATAAAGTCTTGGCTTCCGGTATTGCCGAATTTCCAAGCAAGGAGATAAAAATCTGGACTGATACATATCCTACTGTGCAAGACGAGTTAAAGTAATCAGTTCATAAAACTATCTGTGTTCCTACAGGCTGGCCCTTCATAGCCTTTTCAATAGTTTTAATGTCTGCTTTGATAATTTTTGTTTTAATTTTCGATCTCTCTATTACTTTTAGTGCAACAAGATCCATAAGATCATAACCGCCAGCCATTGAATCTTCACGTACTAGCATGGTACGAAGATCCTTGATGTCCATCCGTGCGAATTTTTTAGCTTTTTTATTTTTGTTAGGATCCGAGTCGTATACCCCATCAACGTCAGTGGCGTTTAGAAACTCGACTGCCTTCACTTTTTCTGCAATCAGTGCAGCAGTACCATTAGTACTTTGGCCTGGATGTAGCCCTCCTGCAACAACAATAAGACCGCTGTCCACTGCGTTTTTTACTTCAGTCAAAGTTGTTGGGGGATGAGGGTAAGCTTTGCCTTTTAACGCATAAATTAGCAGCTTGGCATTTAGTCGCGATATCTCAATTCCAAGTTCGTCTAAAGTGGATTCGTCTGCTCCCGATGATCTAGCATGAGAAATAAAATATCGCGCAATCTTTCCGCCTCCAGCAACTATTACTGGTTGGTGTGTTTTGCTTTTCTTTACAAAAAATGTTGCATAATCCTTCAACAGCTTTGTCTGATCCATACTAAACACCTGACCAGAAAGTTTGATGACAATTCTCTTTTTCATTATTTCAGATCACCAAGGATTGATTTGGCTGCAATTTCAACTTTTTTTCGATTTTTTGCGGGTGTATAAACCCTTAAAATTTTCATAAACCCAGACATCACTGAAACAAGTTGGATATCTGAAATTTGTATTTCTTTTGCTTTTGTTTTATTGTTATCCACCTCCAAGAGAATAATTGATTTAGACTCCTTTTTTGATGGAGATAACGGAATTGAAGATGTGTTAGAACTGTCAACAAAAATTTCATTAATGTCTACCTTGGAACTTTTTGAAAGCTCTTCTCTAATATCTCGCATGCGCTTTTTTGTTATTGTAGTTCCAGTTAGAGCCAATTCAAAGACTGGTTTGAATAAATTCCTGTTTTGATAATCTGTAGCAATTTTTTTTGCGGTTTTTAGTTTAGAATTATGTTCAGGCAGATTTAGTATCTTTGAGAGAATTACTTCGTCAGACAATTTCAGGTAATCATCAAGACTCATTGAGGTAAGATTAAGCTCTTCTTCTGCTAGATCCATTGACTCTAACAGCATTACCTCACCAGCCCTAACTGTCTTATGAAAATAGACAGCCTTGAACATCTGATATCTAGACGTCATCATGGTTTCAAAATTTACCAGTGCTGACTTGTCAAGTGCCAGTTTGTTCTTGTATACGTCTAAAGAATGTGTCAGTCTATTGTGATCAATCTTTGCATGTTCAGCGCCAGTAAAGTATCCATCCCTAAGCAGATAATCCATAATGTCAGCGCTTAATGCACCAGATATTATTTCATTCAAAAACTGTAATTTCGAGTCACCGAAAGCCACTTTGGTTATGAATCTCTTATCGTATCCATTTTTTGAAATCAAATCACCAATCTTTGTCTTTAGTATGATCTCTTTTCCTATGTCTTCATGGGAGTGCTTTTTCTTTTGTAAAAGTTCCTCAAAAATATGTGAAAATGGACCGTGTCCTATGTCATGTAACAAACCGGCAAACCGTAAATTTTGAATGTTGTCAACAGAAATTAGTCCCTTTTCATAAAGTGCATGGCCAGCCATTGAAGCAATGTGCATTACGCCAAGAGAGTGCTCAAATCTGGTATGCTGCGCGCCAGGATAGATTAAATGTGCGCTTGAAAGTTGCCGTATTCTTCTTAGCCTCTGAAAAATTGGCGTGTCTATGATTTTCAGCTCGCTATCATAAACTCTAACAAAATTATGAATTGGATCAATGATGTCAAGATGTTTCTTTTTCATGATGCTATTTTCTTGGAAATGATTTTCATGATTTCTTTATGAGTTTCCTGCTTTGTGTTGGACGATACAATCTTCCATCTATGTTTTTTTGCTAACCTGCGATATATCTGGGATATTTTTTTTGAAAATTTTTTATCTTTTTCAAATTTGTCTCTCATTGATTTTTTGCGTGAAAACGAATCATTTTGCGAAGTATCTAGAACAACAACAAGATCCGCCTTTGGAAGACCTTCTTCCAGTTTTTGCAACCACTTTTCCTTTAATCCATTGGCAATACCATATACAAGATTGGAATGATAGTATCTGTTCATTACTAAAACAGAATTTTTTGAAGATGCCTTTTTTATCTCATCAAGTTTTTCGTGCCTGTTTGCTGCATAAAGATAATGAATGATTTCTGGTGGAAATTTTCTTTTTCCATAAAGATATCCTTTGATTTCTTTGCCAATAACAGTTGAATAATCGGGAAAGCTGAAAACTGCAGTTTTAATTTTTGAGCTTCGCAACGCTTTGACCAACATTTCTGTCTGTGTTTTCTTTCCTGCTTGATCCAGACCTTCAATCGCAATAATCAATATTGGATATGACTGTCTCAGGATTAAAAATCTATCAAAGTTTATAGCGTAAAAAAATTTAGTGATCAAAATGGGACTGGTAAAGCACGTCGCTAAGGAATTTTTTAAGGAAATAGATGACAAATCTAGAGAGTTTTTTGAGTTCGTATTGCCACCTATTGACTTGCATGAAGAAAATGACAACCTAATTGTTACAGTAGACATTCCTGGCTTTGATAAGAGTGACATCAAGGTTTCAATGAATGGTAATGTGCTATCTATCAACGCAGAAAAAAAAGATGTGGTGAATGGCAGAACCATAATGAAACAACGTCCACGTGTAATTGACAAGAAAATGAGACTTCCAATAATTGTTAAAGAGGGAGAAGAGAAAGTGAACTCTGCAAAATATGTTGATGGTGTACTAACAATTGAAATCCCAATTACAAAGAAGGGAAAAGAGATCTCGCTAGATTAACGATTTCTAGATGCTACAAATATTCCCATAATTGCTGCAGACACAATCATTCCAATCATTCCAAGTGTTTCATTTGACTGGAACAGGAACACAGAGCCAAAAAATACGGCTCCTGATAATATGCTTCCTGACAGCAACGTATTCGAGCCACGCTTATTTTTTTGCTGCAGAACGCGGTTCTCGTCCATGAATTTTTTTATCTCTGGTGCAATTGTGAGAGTATCGTCAAGTGCCTTTGCAAATCTTTTGAACGAGTGCTTGATCTCTTCTATGTATGCGTCCTTGATCAAACTTTCCTCTTCTAGAATTTGTCTTAGAACCTTGATGAACTTGAAATCAACCTTGTGTGTATGGTAAATTCCCTCTATGATGGTTGACATTCTAAGGTATAACGCAAGATGCTTTGGAAGCTTGAATGGAAACTTTGACATCGTCCTGTTGGCAAGAACCATCAGTGCTTCTACTTCCATCTCATCCGGCTTTTTGCCATACATTGATTTTATGGACATGCCGATTCCCTTTTCTATCACTTCCCGGTTAAAGTCGGGTGCCAGCATTCCAAGCTCATCCATTGCGTTTACAGTTCTTGGTGGGTTTTTTTCCACAAGAGCAAGATAGAGGCGCACAAGGCGCAATCTAGTCTCATCGTTTAGCCTTCCAACCATCCCAAAGTCGTACAGGATTAATGTTCCATCATCCCTAACCGAGATGTTTCCCGGATGCGGGTCTGCATGGAAGATGGAATGTCGCAAAAGCATCGTAAAGAAGACCTTGTGTACATCGATGACTAGTTTTTGCCTGTCAATTCCCTTTTTGTCAAGCTCCTCAATGTTGGTTATCTTGATGCCTGGAATGTACTCCATCGTGAGTACGTTCTTTGTTGAATAGTCATCATGCACCTCCGGAATTACTACGTTGTCGTATGGCTCCATATTCTTTTTTATTTTTTTCAGGTTTTCAGACTCTTTGGAATAGTCCATCTCCTCATGAATCGACTCACCAAACTGCTTCATTATAGGAATGATTGAGAATCTTAAGTTTGGGTCAACGAACTTCATTGCAAAAGGAATTATCTTCATCAGAACCTTGAGATCTCTTTCTACTTGCTTTTCAATTCCTGGCCGCCTTACCTTGACTATTACTTGCTGTCCGTTCTTTGTTGCTCGATGCACCTGACCAAGTGATGCGCCGGACAGTGAGTTTTCATCCAGATCGTCAAACTTTTCTTCAATCTTGCCAATGTCTTTCTCAATTATCGGCTTAACTTTCTCAAATGGAACAGCTGGTACGCTGTCTTGTAATTTAGATAATTCTTCTAGATATGGTTGTGGCAGTATGTCTGCGCGTGAAGAGAGCCACTGTCCAAATTTTATGTAAACGGGTCCTAGAGATATACAAACGTTAAGAATTTTTCTTGCGTTTTTTCTAAACCTCTTTTCGTCAACATTATTTCCATCCTGTTTTATCCACAGTTTTCTGTCTTTGCGTAATGCAAGAAATACTGGCACTAACTTGAAAAAGACTTGGATTATTCTAAGTGTTGAAATATTTCTCGCCTCATTGAGGTTTTAATTTTTTAGATACACTATAGCTGATGTAGCCTGTTACTATAGAAGCAATTAAACCAGAAAGGATTGATGATTGTTTTGCATTTTTGTTTTTATTGTAAAGATAAGATCCTACCTTACTGCCGCCAATAATTGCGCCAGCCAAGCCAATCAGTACTTCTGGAGCATCCCACACCAAATGGCGTATTGGGTCACTCCTTGGATCGTATTTGTCCATGTGGACGGTATACTTGTCATCATACTCACGTATGTGCAAGTTTCCATAACGATATTGTTTTTTTGCGCCCTTTTTGTCGCCAAGCTTGGTCTCTTGTGCTCCTTCCAACATGAATTGTCTTAGATGCTTTGGGACTTCAATTTCTTTCATTTTGATGATCGAGTATTTCTGTAATTGCTTATATTATTAGCTGGGCGATCTATGTCATTTTGGAAATTAATGTTAATAGAAAGCGGAGAAAGAGATAAGTCAATCAAGATAATCTTAATCTGACTGTCTCTTTTCCATGGTACCTCTTAAACACATACTAAAAAACATTTCAGCTAACAAATACTCAGCCTAGTACGCATAAAGAATGTGTCATGCATGTCTAGGATTCTGTCTTTTTACTAATGTATGGAATTTTCCCTTTTTTGATAAACGGAATCTTGCCTTTACTGTATAGTTTGTAACCAATTACAATTACAAATGCTAGAAAAATTAACCCGCCTATTATAGAGCCGTAATCCGTGTTGTCTGCAAATGGATTGATTGTGATGGTAGTATCATACGTAATGGTATGTTCATCACGAACTGCATCCTTGTATGAAACTATGATCCTAATGTCATGTTCTCCAAAACTAAGCAAGCCGTTAGATTCTATTGGCATGTTAAATGGAATCGGTGAATCAGGCTCTATTTCGTCGATGTACTGGGAAGACTCTCTGATGTTAGAATCACCTCGTGGCAGTAATTTGACAAATCCAAACAAACCATCAGCATTTCCCTCGTTTAGTATTTCGCCAATTATCGTCTTCTTTCCTGACAGTTCGATTACCTTCACCCCATAAATCGACGGTTTGATCAAACCGTTAATGTAAAGGTCTGCAACTCTTATCAGCGATTGTTTATCTCCATGTGCATTGGAATAAGTTATCTTCATGGGAATACGCAGTGGCTCGTTTTTCAAACTTTCTGGAACAAACACATTAAATGAAAATGTCTTCGCAGAGTTTGGATTAATGTTTCCTATTTTCCAGTGATTTTGATCAAAAATTACTTTCTCGACATTTGTAGTAGATGTGCTTGCAGAAGAAATTGATGTGTCTGTGTTTTGTAATACTATGTTAACATTTGATAACGTGGCGGAGCCAGAGTTCGAAATTTCTAAAGTTACGTCATTATTTGTGATTGAGGTTATCACAGGAGTGAGAGATTTGAGATTTAGAATGCTTTCTCCTGGTAAAGTAAAAGTAAACTGAAATGAGTTCTCTCTTACCCCAGATGATTTTAATCTTGAATAGTCTATTTCTACAGAGCCGGGATAAGTTTTGATTAATGCGCCCCCAGATATGTCTAGATAAAATGTAAGATGAAAATTGCTTCCTGTCGTTGCCCTTGTGTTGCTGTCCGCTTGGATTGGATAGTTTATTCCCTGTGGCGAATGGAAGTATGTAGGTACGTACAGCTTTCCCTTAATGCCAACTATATCGGTTGTTGATATGTTAGCAAATTCTACTGTAAATGGAACGTTTTTGTCACCTGGTCCAACTTCCATCTTTTCCGTTGAAGTTCCAAAGTAAGCATCAAGTAACTTTACTCCAACTATGCCCGATCGCAAAATTCCTTGTGGGGGCTTGTCATCAAGCTGTGCATAAGCATGAAAGACTGGAATGCTACAAACTAGCACTAACAAAAAAACAAGTTTTGTGAGATCCATTATGCAACAACCTCCAGCTCTGGGGAGTGTTCTCCCTCAAATGCACGACCATCCTTAATTGTAATAATTCGATCAACGTCTCCAAACTGTGCTCTCTCGTGAGTTACAACAATGAAGGTCTGCCCCAGATCCTTTGCCATCTTCTTCATTACTTCTATGACATTTTTTGCAGTAACCGAGTCCAAGTTTCCCGTAGGTTCGTCTGCTAAAACTATTGTTGGATTGTTGACTAGTCCGCGCGCAATGGCAGCCCTCTGAGCCTGACCGCCAGAAATTTTGTTTGCCCTTTTGAATAATTGATCTTTCAAGCCAACTTTTTCAAGAATCTCCTTTGCCCTGTTATTGGTTGTAGAATCGAACTGTATTTGGCTGGGAAGAAGGACATTTTCTAATACCGTAAGATCAGCCAGAAGATTGGCAAACTGGAAAACAAAGCCTAGTTTTTTATTTCTAAATGCAGAGATCTCGTTATCAGTCAAATCACTTGTGTCAAATCCATCTACCAGAACTCTGCCTTCTGTTGGTCTATCCAATAATCCAATCATGTTTAGTAAGGTAGATTTTCCGGAACCAGAGCTTCCTATAACCAATACAAATTCGCCCTTTTTTACAGAAAATGAAACGTTATCAAGTGCTCTAACCTCGGTTTCTGCTTCCCCGTAGATCTTGGACAAATTTTCTAATTGTAATGCAACATCAGACAGATCTCATCGCCTCCACTGGTTGTTTTTTCGTAGCACGATACGAGGGATATATTGACGCAATCATGGCCAGAATGAATGCAAGGAAAGCTGTCTCACCGATTTTTTGCCAGTTGTAATTAACTTCTAGTGCCAAACTGCCCTGAAACTCCATATTTGTTATTTTGGCATAGGTAGTATAACCCAGTCCCAATGCAGTACCTGCACCAGCACCCATTGCACCAATAATCATTCCCTGCATGATGAAAATAATCAAAATGTCTTTGCGTCTGGCACCAATGGCTCGCATAATGCCAATTTCCCTTGTTTTGCTGTTTACTAACATCATTTGTATGGTAAGGATGGCAAAGGCGGATGACCCCATTCCGAAATAGCCGATTAAATTAATCATGGCAATTCCGGATTTGAATCCTGAAAGAGTTGATTCCGCAGATTCTTCAATAGTTTCAGCCCTTAGGTTGTCATTTGGAAATGCCCGTAAGAATTGGTTTTTAATTTGTTTTGCGTCATAGGGGCTTACTGATTCTTGTAATCTAACCATAATTGATCTTGATTCACCTGATCTATCCAACATGTCACGCAAAGTGTCTATGTGAATGATGACACTTCTGTCAAATCCCTGCCCACCTGCAGTTCCAGAAATGCCAGTTACAACAAATCGCTTTTTTTGGTCAATGCCCCATTGATCTGTTATAGTAAGTTTTACACTATCACCAACCCGGACTGGTTGGCATTCACCCATGTCGACATCTCCTGTTACTGTTGGATCAGTTCCGCTAGACATGAAAGAACCGCCTCGGGAACAACCTCCAAGATCAGATGCAACTGATTCTCCAACAACAATTGAATTGCGAGCATAGACATATTGCCCATCACCTACCGTTTCGTGGATAGTTGATGTCCTAATGTCAGAAATGGGATCAACACCAAGAACAGGTACGTTAAACTTCTCATGTTGCTGTCCTAAAATTCTAGTTTCTGCAGTAGCAGATGCTTCTAACCTTGGCGTTGCTGCCTCAACGCCCGGAATTCGTTCAAACCAATTAATTAAAACAATGTCTGATTTTTCAATTGTAGATTTCTCTTCGTCATAAACGTAAATGTCTCCAAAACGATATTCAGACATATCACGGACTATGGCATCATAGATTCCCTGAAAAATTACAAAATTTACATTAATTACTAAAATTCCAATCGATACAGCTAGTACGGCCCCAATCAAACTTCCCCTTTTGTTTACCAGCATCCTCTTCGCCAGATGAAGTCGGTAATCCATGTGCAAGATCTTAATGTCTATAATATAAAGGATTTATGTTATAGTGCTAACATATAAGACATAATTAACTATAATAACCACTAATTATCATATACTTACATTGAAACTTAACAAATTAGACAATTATGATATGAAAATTCTTGCAATTTTA
>OFDL01000014.1_pt1 | contig 15101 bp, 12 predicted proteins | sample 1520561 | NCBI WGS metagenome assembly OFDL01 (sample SAMEA3696448, study PRJEB22514) | metagenome | biome: water; feature: marine; material: hydrothermal vent | place: Pacific Ocean | collected 2014-08-15 | depth 1539 m | reverse complement strand
TTTAGGTTCTGCGATGGATAGTGCTATGGATCAAGGTGATGCTCCTGCACCAGGTACCCAACCAGCTATGGATGAAACAGCTGGTTCGGATATAGTTGATCCATCAACACAACCGGATCAAGCTCCAGATGATGACAGTGGTAGTTTGGGTGGTTAATTTCAGTCCTTTGAAAAAGTGGTGAACTGTTTTATTAAGTTCACCACTTCTAATAATGGTTGTATCAAAAAATAAATAGGTTAAGTAATTACATTAAGAGATACCCCACTTCATTTTTCTTCACAATAAATAATCAAAAAACCTTCTTCAAAATAGATTAGCTATGTTTGGCAAGAAAAAAAATGAAATTCTTGTTGACCACAGGCTGGCTTATTGTGTCTCCTTGACTACCAGGAGGCATGGAGTATATATAAAACGTGAAGAGGTAGAAAAAAAATTTCCTGAAGACGATCCTCCAAAAACCACTAGAGAATTAAATGCTTTTCTTGCTGAGAGAAAACTTGAAGCAAGTCCAATTAATATTTCAATAGATGATTTTAAGGACAAGAATTTTGTCTTTCCCTGCGCTGTTCCATTAATGAATGGCGAGTCAATAATAGCTTTAAGTGTACTAAAGAAAGAAGATGATTATTTTATTAAGTTTCTTGACCCTTTAGACCCTCAGGCTAGGCAACAGGAAGTTGGAATAGATGAATTTGGGAAACTTTGGAAAAATATTGTTATTTCAGTAAATGCACTGAGAGGTATTGAAAGTAAAGAAAGACCTTTTGATTTAAAATGGTTCCTTCCTGAATTATGGAAATGCAGATATATGCTTCTTTGTGCTTTCATAATTTCTATCCTACTGAATATATTATCATTTACTCCTATAATTTTCATACAGATAGCGTTAGATAAAGTAGTAGGATATAAAGCTATTTCTACTTTATATGTACTGACAGCAGGAGTTGTTGTTGCGTTAATATTTAATGCAATAATGGGTTTCATTCGCGATTACATTTTCAACTATATAGGAGATATACTTGAGTCCAGAATTGCAACTGATATCTTCGATAAATTGCTTGGTTTACCCTTGATACAAGTTCAAGGAGATAACATAAATAAATTCAATGGCTCAATGCAATCAATTACAGCATTGAGGAATACTGTGGTAATGAGAGTGTTTAAGACAGTTTTCGATTTGACTGCAGTTCTCGTTTTTGTCCCGGTTATGTTTGCATATAATTTCCTTATGGGATTAATAGTGCTTGGATTTGCAATTTTGATGGGTTTGAACAAAATAATTTTTAACAATATTGCAGGTAAATCACCAGAAATTCTTAGTGAAGTAGAAAACAGTAAAAACAGCCTGATTCGCGAAACCCTTCATGGAATGACAATGCTCAAGGAGTTTGAAGAGGAAGAATCAGAGAGGAAAAACTGGCGAAAATCTGCTGCTGCTTCAATTATGCTAAGATCAAAGAAAAATCAGGTAAACAGCACATCTACTGAAATCAACGGATTCCTTCAAAATGCTATGACAATTGCAATTATCTTCACTGGAGTACAATTAGTTTTCGCTGAGGAACTTTCTGCCGGTTCAATCATTGCGATTAATATGGTTGCTGGAAAATTAACCTCACCGATTATTGCAGCAATCACTTTATTTGGTGATAGAAATCAGCTATTTGTCCTTATATCTCATATAGGTGACATTTGGAATAAGGGGAAAGAACAAATGGGAGCAGGTGTTCACTCAGCCATAAGTGGAAAATATACTTTTGATAATATTTCAATGAATTTTGGAGATGTACAAGCATTAAACAAATTATCTTTTGAACTAACACCCAAATCCAAAGTCGGAGTAGTAGGTCCTACTGGGGCTGGCAAAAGTACATTGTTAAATATGATTGCAGGAACATATCGTCCTACAGAAGGTAGAATGGATATAGATGGAGTAGGAATAAATCAATATGATTTATCATATTACCGTTCGCAGGTAATGCTTTTGGGGAAAAACCCCATATTTTTTAAAGGTACAATTGAAGACAATATGTCCCGGGTGACACACAACATTGGTAAAAATGAACTTGCACACATTTTTGCTTTAACAGGATTTGATGAACACCTTCAAAAACTGCCTGAAGGTATTCATACAACAATTGATGAAACCGCCAGCCAATTGGCTGGTGGAGCTGCAAGCCTGCTTGCACTTTCAAGGGCTTTGCTTGCAAATCCTAAGGTATTGCTTCTGGATGAGTTTGCGGATTCACTGGATATTGATACCCGAATTAAATTACAGGATAACTTTTCTACTATCGCCAGTGACAGAACTTTAGTCGATGCTCAAAATGTGATAAGTCATGAATTAGATTCTATTTCAAATTATGATAAAATTATTGTATTAGATGGAGGTAAAGTAGTTGGGCAAGGTAAGCATGAGCAGTTGATTATTAATTGTGAAGTTTATAGACAAATGCTGGAAAAAGAAAAAAAATTGAGTGCAATTGGTGAATCGAAAAATACAGGAACAAAAGAAATTCCTCCCGTGGATCATGATAATTTTTAGGTTTGGGAAATAATTAAATGGCTGTAGCAACAAACACACTGAAACCTCAATTATTAGTGCTGAAAAAAGGGGATTTCGTCTTTGAAGAAGGAGATGAAGCAATATTTGCTTATGTTCTCACTGAAGGCGTAATTGAGATTGTTGCGACTTCCAAAGGAGAAGAACAGGTTCTTGCAAAGTTAGAAAAAGGGACTGTTTTTGGAGAAATGGCAATAATTGACGGTTTCCCAAGAAGTGCATCTGCGCGAGCTGCAGGTGATTGTAAAGTACAAGAAGTTGGGCATAAAGAATTTCTTCATTATATTTCAAAAAAACCAGATTCAGCTTTCTCTATAATGACAAGACTATCTGGTTTTGTTAGGTCTGCCGATAAACAAGCAAGTGAAAGCTTTTTGCTACGTAAAACAGGTACTAATGAGCAAGAAGAAGATCAAAAGAATGAAAAAACTGACATCGTTGCTGTTCATAATTTTGAAGACACAGAATCTATTTATGCAAGACCTCCCTCAAAACCGGTAATCATTACAGCAGCCAGTCTACTTATATTCACTTTGTGCATGGTTCTATGGGCCTCTTTTTCTTTTGTTGATAAAACAGTTTCTGCTCGCGGTAAGTTCACTAATACTGCACCTAATATTGAAATTCAATCTACTGGTAGTTCAATTATTGAGGAATTAAATTTGGAACGAGGTCAATTCATAAACAAAGGAGAAACAGTTGCAATACTTGATGGCACAGTTGTAAATGCAAATCTCAAAATTACCAGAGACAAAATATATGCTGTAAAAAATAAAATTTTACGCCTGGAACTTCAGAAAAAATCCATTTTAAATAAATCCTTGAGTAAGGATTCATCTGGTCAACTGGACCCCATCAATGAAGAAATTCTCAATAAAAACTTTGATGAATTCATGATTAAGATGAAAACATTTTCTTCTGATCTTTTACGATTAGAAACAGAAATTGTTTCAATGTCAGCAGATAAAGAATTAATACGTGACCAGCTGGATATAAAAATTAAAATTGAAGAAGGAAAAAAGAAATTATTTGAGAAAAATGTTGGCACTTTAATGGACACATTAAGTTCTACGGATCAAAGAATTTCTGTGAAACGTCAATTATTGTCAACAACCGGAAGTATCGAAAAACTCAAATCACAAAAAACATCAATTATTGACCAGAGATCCTCTTATTTGACCGGAGAATTAGCAGGAATAGCACAAGAGCTTTCTTCTTTTAATGATCAATTACTTCAATTAAACGAGGAATTGATTAAAAATGAATTAGAGAGAAGCAATTTATTTGTTAAATCTCCAGTTGACGGTGTAGTATTAAATTTGCCTACAGTAACTGTTGGATCTCTTATAAATAAAGGAGACCCAATAGTAACATTAGTTAGATCCGGGTTACCTCTTGTTTTAGAGATTGATGTAGATCCAAAAGATGCCAGTGATTTGTATAATGGGAATCCTGTTTCCGTCAAAATTGATGCACTTCCATTTCAACAGTTTGGAGACCTGGCAGGAACCTTAATCTATATTTCAGATGATACTGTACAGGAATCCCTTCAGGGAGAGTCAGGAGCTTTTTATCGTGGCCGGGTTAATGTTGAAGATTCTGAAATAATGGGATTGCCTGAAGAATTCGATTTAACTCCAGGTATGCTTGCAACTGCAGATTTAAAAGTAGGTAAAAGGAGATTGATTACTTATTTTACAAATCCTATTTTAAAATCTCTTTCAAGTGCTATGCGTGAACCGGATTAATACTTTTTATACTGAACTTTCATGAATGATTCCCAGCAATCATTCACCCAATCAAGTTGAGGACAAGATTTGCGGCAGCCCCACTTAATTTCCGCGTCTGCGCCACACCTTCGCCTGAATGACAATGTAGAAGAATAGAAAACAGGGGCAGTTTTCCCCGAATGTGTCCTATGCAAGTTGTCTGTTTATTGAAGAATCTGGCTCATATTGAGCATCGGCAGCAGAACAGCAAGGGCGATAAAACCTACTGCTCCACCCAGGATCAAAATCAAGACTGGTTGTAAAAGTGAGGTTAGGGCCTCAAGCAATGTGTTTACTTCTTCCTGCATCCGGACTGCCACTTTTTCCAGCAGCTCGTCCACCCGTGCAGCTTCCTCACCAATTGACACCACATGTCGTACGTATTCAGGGAAATAATCAATCCGGGCCATTGCAGCAGAAAGAGGTACCCCTTTGTTGTTCACATCAATAATAAGTTGATCAAGCTTTTTTATAAATAGTTGATTGACGACAACGTACCTGGAAATTTCAAGAGAAGTTTTTAAATCAACACCGCTTTTCAGCAATGTTCCAAGTGTCTGACAGTAGCGGGCAACCATGACCTTAATCCGCAAACGGCTCAGCAGTGGTAGTTTCATTTCAAGCTGATCTCGTAATTCACAACCACGTTTACTGCGTAAAAACGTTGTTAATCCGACTGAAATTGCAGCAACTGCCAGCAACAGCAAAAACCAGTGATTTACTACAAAATCGCTGACGCCCATTAAAATTCGGGTTGGTAAAGGCAGTGCGGCAGCCTGACTTTCAAAAATGCGGGTGATTTTAGGCACAATCGTTGTTACCATGAAAATTACCACAGCCAAACCAAAAACCATCATGAAGGCCGGATAAATGAGGGCCCCCTTGATTTTGGAACGCAGACGCTCCTGTTCTTCATAATAGTCTGCGAGGCGGCTCATGATAGTGCCGAGATTTCCTGCATTTTCTCCTGAACGTACCATGCTGACATACATGGCAGGAAAAACTTGCGGATGCATTCCCATTGCTCCAGCCAGGGATCCGCCTTCTATCACCCGCCCACGGATATCGGAAAGAATACTTTGAAATCCGGAATCCTCAGTCTGTGGAATGATCAATTGAAAAGCCTTGTCATAAGGGATGGTTGCATCCAGCAAAACCTCCAACTGACGTGTGAATTGTGTGAGAACCTTACTAGATATACCTTTCTGAAAAGAAAAATGTGGAAGTTTAAATTTCCCGCTTTTGTTAACTCCGGAGATTTTTACACTAGTAAAACGGCTGGTCCGGATTTCTTTAGGGAATAGATCTTTGCTCCGCAAAAATTGCCGCACTTCAGACTCAGAAGCGGCGTCTTTAGTACCCTTGTGCAAAGTGCCTTCACCATCAAAGGCCTGGTAGTTGTATATCGGCATTTCCTTTATTTCTTTAAAAAAGCTCAAAAGAATCATGGCCAAGTTTATCCTTGTAAAGAGCCAAATTCCAATAGAGCATCTGCAATATTTGATAGTTTATTGCTTTTGTTGCCAAATCTTGAAAAAGGCTGAAAAAGACTTCCTTTTCATCAACCTCAGTCCCCATAGTTTTTGTGAGGACACCTTTTTTTTCATCAAAATCTTTGGAAGTAACCCCAAATGAACGTAACTCTTCAGGAATGGAATCTGCCATAACAAACTTGATAGTTGGGGTTTTCGTTAAACAGTTGACGCTTTGCAGTTCTGACCGTAAACTGGAGACTGCAGATCACTTTGATTATACACTAGGAGTTGAATATGGCAATGGACTATCCTCCATTGAGAAGTGTACCCGGATTTTCATGGCTGGGAATAAACCTGGGCCTTAAGGATCAAACATTAGATTTTGGAGTAATTGCATCAGAATGCAAATGTACTGCAGCAGGTGTATTTACACGAAATAATTTTCCGGGTGCACCTGTCACAGTGGGACGTGAGAATATACAGAACGGACAGCTGCAGGCCATTGTTGTCAATTCAAAAATTGCAAATGTTGCCACAGGACAAACAGGAATTGAGGATGCCAGAAAAATGTGTCGCTGGACCGGAGAAGCTCTGGGAATTGATGCTGAGCTGGTCTTGCCCTCTTCAACCGGTGTAATTGGACGACGGTTGCCCGTCAAAAAAATTCATGAAGGCTGTAAAATAATTCCTGAAAAACTTGGTTCATCCCCAGAATATATAGATAATTTTGCCCGTGCAATCATGACGACTGATACACACCCAAAGTGGTGTTCTGCTTCTATAGAAAATTCAACTTTGCTCGGAGTTGCAAAAGGTGCTGGTATGATTGAACCTAACATGGCAACAATGCTCAGTTTTTTTGTAACTGATGCCAAACTAAGTTCTGATCAACTACAAACAATTCTTCGGAGCGTTGTTAATCAGTCCTTCAACCGCATTTCAATTGATTCTGATACCTCAACAAGTGACACAGTAATCATTCTTGCCAATGGGCTGGCTGGTCCAGTTGATGCTGAAAAATTTGAAAAAACCCTCAGAAACAGTTCCATACAATTAGCTAAAGAAATTGCTCGAGATGGAGAAGGATCAACAAAACTGATTGAACTCACCGTTTCAGGCGCCGAATCTCAGCAAATGGCTTTGCAAATCTCTAAATCAATCATCAACTCACCGTTGGTAAAAACTGCAATCCACGGAGCCGACCCAAACTGGGGTCGTTTTGTAATGGCCGTCGGGAAGGTTTTTGAATATCCAGTGATGTTAGATGATTTGTTAATCCACTTTGGCAGAGGCAGCCAAAGACTATCAGTTAATGTCGAAAACCTGGATGCCGGTAGAGTTAATTTGGATGCAATTTCAAAACTACTCCAAAATCAGGAAGTATTTTTAGAAGTCGTTGTTGGTGATGGAAAGTTCTCTGAAACAGTTTGGGGTTGTGACCTGACTAAGGACTATATTGAAGAAAACGCCTTTTACACAACATAAAACAGAGTGAGTCTTGAAAGAAAAAGGGAGAAGTCTACTTGAGATATTGTGAGTACATTGAAATATTTTCTGTAAGTCTTAAAGATTCAAACATAAATGTGGTATAACAATTTTAAAATCAAAAATCTGAAATCAAGAATATGAAAACAGGCATATTATTGATAAACCTGGGCACACCAGACTCTCCTAGTACACAAGACGTCCGTATTTATTTGCGTGAACTTCTCTCTTGTAAACGAGTAATTGATATTAACCCGGTCGCTCGCTGGTTTGTACTGAACTTGTTAATCCTTCCCTTTAGACCTAGGAAGTCTGCTAAAGCTTATAAAAAAATCTGGATGGATGAAGGCTCACCCCTTCTGGTATTTAGTGAAAAATTAAAAACCGCCTTGCTCGAGGAATTTGCAGAAAAAGACATTCCTATAGAGTTGGGTATGCAATGCAGAAAGCCTTCCTTAAAAACAGCAATTGGTAAGCTTCGCGGACAAAATTGTGACCAGATAATCGTTTTGCCATTGTATCCTCAATATGCATCCAGTTCCTACGGTGCAGCTATTGAAGATCTATACAAAGTTATATTAAATGACTGGAACATTCCCTATCTTCAGATCATTCCACCATTTTTTTCAGATTCACGTTTTATTGATGCGTGGGTAAAAATTGGTTTACCTTATGTTGAAAAAAAACCTGATCATGTACTGTTTAGTTTTCATGGCCTACCATTAAGGCATTTGAAGAAAAGTGATTACACTGGTAAATGGTGTAAGAACGACTATTCCTGTTGTAAGGAGTTAATTGATGAGAATCGCAATTGCTATAGTGCACAGTGCTATCAGACAGCAAAATTGATAGCCAAAAGTTTAAAAATTGAAGAAGAAAAATGGTCGGTAAGTTTTCAATCTCGCTTGGGTCGCGATGAGTGGGTCAAACCATATACTGAGCCACACCTAAAAGAACTTGCCGAAAGAGGCATGAAGCGTGTTGTTGTTTTCTGTCCTTCATTTGTAGCAGATTGCTTGGAAACAATAGAGGAAATTGGCATTAGTGCTGCCGAACATTTCAAAGAATACGGAGGAGAGGAGTTAATACTTGTACCTTCGCTTAACAACCATCCTGAATGGGTTCGGGCCCTTACTTCGATTATCCGGCAAAAGTTAGCCGTATAAAATACTGCCAAATTATTTTTGTCTCAGCAAATAAACTTTGGCACTCATCCCCGCTCTTAACTTAAGTCCTGGATTAGCAGCTTTGACATACAGAGGGAAACGCCCTGTTTCCGGATCCGCTGTCCAGGAGATGCGCTCAATGATTCCTGAAAATTCTATGTCACGATAACCTGGTGTGGTAAAAACAACAGCCTGCCCCTCACTAATCATCGGCAAATCTCCCTCTCCTAATTGAATCTTGATTTCAACCTGTTTGATGTCGATGATTTGAAAAAGCTCTGCACCTGCGGTTATCACTTCTCCCTCCTGGAATGATTTCGCAGTAATTATGCCGCCAATTTTTGCTTTGATCAGAGTGTCTTCAAGAGCATCTTCACTAAGTTCTACGTCATGCCTAGAACGCTCTACTGCTATAAGCGCATTCTCCACACTAATTTCGGAACCCTTTATATCTTCTCTGGAACGTTCAAGACTCAGAATGGTATTGTCCACATTTAGTATGGCACGCTCTAATCCAAGTATAGAATTTTTTAATGCAATTTCTCCTTTGAGGTACTGCAGCTGCAGTACGTCCAATTGCGAACGAGTAGACGAACCTTGTTCGAATAAAGTCTCTTCATCTTTCAGCCGACGTATAATGTCTTTCAAACTTGCCTCCAAATCTTTGACATTGTTCCTGCTTACTTCAAGTTGATTCTTGCGGTCTTTTACATTATTTTCATCTACCTTTATCTGCACGTTCGCCAGTTTCAATTGACGTTTGCGATCAATTACATTGTTTTCATTAACTTTGTGCTGCAGAAGGGTTAATTCCAGTTGCCGTTTCTGTGTATCATTATTGAGAGTCAGCAAAAGCTGGTTTTTGGGGACATGCTGATTTTCTTTAACATGAAGAACTTCTACTCTTCCTCCCACACTGGGTTGTACCTTCAAAATTATTGCAGGCTCGATTATTCCTGTTAAAGAAATTGGTGTTTTGAATGATCCTGAAAGCTCAGCACCATGGGATGTTGCCAAGCTGAAAAACGGCCAAATTATGAAAACACCAATAATTATTTTGCAGTTCTTTAAATAGTTATACATAGTAATACCTTTTTTGCTGATTTAGTCATTGATCTACTGTGAAAGATGAGCGGATTTCTCATCATTCATGTTTCTGGTCTCTACTCGTCTAAAAGGGTTTAATAATTGTGGCAAATCCATCACTTCTGGTTCAGCTCATATTTTTCATTAAACTCTCCGGTTAAAGCAAGTAATTCAACCCGGATTTTTTCTTGACGAATCCTGAAGAGAATTTCTTGCAGCTGTGCTTCCACCACATCTTGTTGAAACTGGGAAATAAGATAACTCGTACTTTTTCCCAACTTGAAGCGCTCAATTTCTATGTGCAACTGATCTTTAGAAAGTTTACTTACTGCGGCAACTGTAAGTTTTTCCTTTTCGATTAATCTCAAGGAACGCAAAAGCGAATGTAAACTGGACTCAAGTTGAGATTTTCTGTCCTTGATCTGCAAAGTTAATTTTTCCTGATCAAGACGTTTGCGCTGGATATTTTCAACAGTAGCCTGATCGCCTAACGGGACTTTCCATGATAGAGTTGCACTCATTCCGTGGAGCTTGCTTTTGCTGAAATCTGCAGTGCTGCCAAAAAAACCTTTGCTGTAACCATTTAAAATATAGGACAAACTCAAATCCATATTAGTTTTTTGTTTGTTCAGTTCCTGTTCCAACTGATAACTATTTTGCTCCAAAGAGGCCTGCGTCAAACCAATTTGCGAGTCGTTCGCATAGATTTTTTCCAACAACACGGAAACGTTTTCCGGAACAGCAAATTGAGTTTTAGGTTTGTCTGAAGGAAAAAGCCCCACAGGCAAATTTTTCAAATTTAGTGCAGCACGAACTTGATCTTCTATACGCAGGGCATCCAAACGTGAAGAGAGTAAACTTTGTCGATTACGCATCAGTTGAGTTTCTGTAGTCCGGACTTCAGTTGAATTCAGGACCCCTGTTTCCAGTCTGGCCTGATTGTCGCGTAATAGTTTTTCAGAAAGTTCTACTGCTTTCTTTTTAACCTCAATTGTCTCTAATAATCCAACCAAATCCCAATAAATTGAAGCAACCTGTTTAAGCAGGGACAATTCAGTTTGCTTTGAATTCAACTGACCTCTTGTAACACCAATTTCTGCCAGACGTACAGGTAATTCGTTGAATTCAGTACCAGAGTCCTGAAAAAATGGAATAGAAACTGAGCTTGTTAAACTTGAAGTGCTAAGAGCATCTCCAGTAGTTCCAGCTGTAACCTCACCTCCCATTTCAAGACGAGAGAGAACTGTGGATTTTTTGTTTTTTTCAGCATAAGTCAGGCCATAAGTCAGGCCGCTGTCTGTTTTCAGGCTGTAGCCCGAAGAAAAAGACAAACTGCTTGTACTGCTTCCGGATAGTTGAGATGTGAATGACGGATTATTAGAGTAACCAAAACTTGTTGTCAAGCTGGGCGTGTTTCTTTCTTTTGCTGCAGTGACTGCATGTAGTGCTGCTTGATTGCCAAGTGATGATATTTGCAGCGAAACACTTCGATCAATTGCCAACTGCAAAACCAGTTTGAGGGGCACTTCTGCCATTTCACGGCCGTCAATCGTTTTCAAGTTTACTTGTTCAAGTAACTTTGCAGTTTCCTCTGTATAAGAAGCCTGGTTTTGAGCCTGTGCAAAACCCATCCAGACGAAGCAAAACAAGGTTAAAAGAATTTGTGGTTTTATCAAATTTTTCAAAGACAACTTTTGTATGTTAAGAGTAAAACAGAATTAGAGGGAATTAAACAATACAGCTCAAAGCAGAACCCAGTATAGCTAAATTTAAAGCTTAAATCATTTCTGCAGTGTAACGATTTGTAACCACTGACTCATCTTTGCAACTAAAAAACACTAAATCTTGCGGCAGGAATCATTCTGCATTATTATTGATTTAATTACAAGTATCATGCTAACCTAGGGACTTTATATTTTGAAAATCAATTAACAGCTCTGAGTATTAAAAAAATAGTTTTGAGTAATATTAAGTACAAGAAAAGTATTGTTGAACAATTAATGATAAAAAAACTTGACTGACTTTAAATCCAAAACTGAGGCGGAGTGGAAAGAGCAACTGACTCCTGAACAATTCGAAATCTGTAGAAAAAAAGGTACAGAACGACCTTTCAGCGGAGAGTATGTGGAGACTAAAACCAGGGGCACATACCATTGTTTGTGTTGTGGCAATGCCTTGTTTCTGTCGGAAACAAAATTCGATTCCGGAAGCGGCTGGCCGAGTTTTACGGATGTACTTGGAGATGACAATGTGAGTACACAGGAAGACCAGAGTCTGTCCATGCAGAGAACAGAAGTAGTTTGCAGGCAGTGTGACGCACATTTAGGACATGTTTTTGAAGATGGTCCTGCACCAACAGGTTTGCGTTATTGTATTAATTCCGTTTCGATTGTGCTGGAAGAAGACAAGGAATCTTGATTGGGGAGTCTTTTTCTGTCAAGCTACAGATTGACTGAATTATTTTTGAAAGGTCCAGACACAGATGAAAATTTGTTCCGATGTAGATGGAGTAATCCTGGATTACATTCGAGGTTTTATTGAATTCACGCAAAGAGAAAAAATTCCCTACACCCATGATCCGGAACTTTATGGTGTCATCCGGAATTTCCCTGACAACTTTGAAGTGCGTGATCGATTTCACGCTGGAGATTCATTGCGAAATTTAAAGTATTTTGACGGCTCGCTGGAAATATTGAATTTGTTGGCAAGCCGCCACGAATTGCATCTTGTGACTGCTTTGGAACCGGAACAAACTCAAAAACGTGCGGAAAATTTGAAATCTGTGAATTACACAACTCTGCAGTGTGTTGGTGATTTGCGCAAAGAGCAAATTATTGTCGGGGAAATTCAGCCTGATGTAATGATTGAAGACCGTCCGGAATTGATAGAATCTTTTTGTCGCGCCGGACTTTATGTGATTTACCCTGACTGGCACCCCTACACAAAGGGGATGGACCGTTATGCCACCCCATTCTCTCATTGGCAGGAAGTTCCGGATTTGCTGAAAAAAGCTTCGTAGACAAACCAATTTTTTATCTGATTCTTCCACTAAAATAGCTTTAATGTCACAAAAATATTCGATTTATTTTGCAGGTGATTTGTTTAATCATAAGGACTTAATCGGCAACTTGCTGCTGTCAGAGTCTATCGAAAAGAATTCCGCAGGGCGTTTTGTATGCGTCGTTCCGCAGCATCTGGAACAAAGTACGAACCGCTCCATTGACATCCGCAATAATGATTTGAGTGAGGTAGTAAAAGCAGATTTGATCCTGCTAAATTTTGACGGCACTGAGCTTGATTCGGGAACGGTAATTGAGTTTTTATTTGCCAAGGCACTCGACATACCAGCCGTTATTTTGCGCTCGGATTTCCGTTCAGCGGGCGATCAGGAGCGTGGTGATCCCTGGAATTTGATGTGTTCCGGATACCCCCGTACAAGAACAATAAAACTGAATTCAATGTCATGGTATCAGGAGGCATGGGGAAAAGGCGGCGGAACTTCAGCTATTCTGGAACGTTTCTATGATAAATTGTCAAAATTAATCAATTCAGAATTTGACCTGGTTCTCAAAGAAGCCTCTGTTGTTGACAATAAACAAATGCTGCAGAATGTTTATCACTGGGCATTACGTTTCCCAGGGAATGGATTCTCTGATTTGTTTAGTGAGGATGAACTCAAAACCTTACTGGAAGCCAAACAAAAAAAGGGCTCTGTTTTATAACTTAAATCGTGAATTATGAATTCACGAAAGATACTTATATTTTTGATTGCGATATGTCATCTCGACCGAAGGGGGAGATCTGAGAAAATGCTGAAATTTTATAAGACTCCTCATATACATTCGGGATGACACAATAAAACTTGTGACTGTCTAGCAACTTAATCAAAACATTTTAATGCAATTTGAACCTGTAATTGGTTTAGAAATTCACGTTCAGCTGGCCACTGCATCCAAAATATTTTGTTGTTGTTCCACAGAATTTGGTAATCCGCCAAATTCAAACACTTGTCCGGTTTGTCTGGGCCTCCCAGGTGCCCTGCCGGTTCTGAACAGTCAAGTTCCCGAATTTGCAGCACAGCTGGGACTTGCGTTGAATTGTGATATTCGGCTGGATTCTCAGTTTGCCAGAAAAAATTACTTCTACCCGGATCTGCCTAAAGCCTATCAGATTTCCCAGTTTGACCGACCGATTTGCGAAAACGGATGGTTGGAAATTGAAACTGAATCCAGAGGCAAAAGACGTATTGGTATTACCCGTATTCACATGGAAGAGGATGCAGGGAAACTGGTTCATGCAGACGGCAGCACTGAAAGTTTGGTTGATTTGAACCGTGCTGGAGTGCCTTTGGTGGAAATTGTGAGTGAACCGGACGTACGTTCTGCAGAAGAAGCCAAAGCCTATATGGAAAAAGTCCATGCAATTGCCACCACAATTGGTGTTACTGATGGAGACATGGAAAAAGGTCAATTACGTTGTGACGCAAATGTGTCACTGCGTCCAGTCGGGCAGGAAGAATTTGGGACACGTACAGAAACCAAGAATCTAAATTCTTTCCGCTTCGTTCAACAGGCCGTGGTTTACGAAATTGGACGTCAGCGTGAAGAAATTTTAGATGGGAAACAAATTGTGCAGGAAACTCGACTCTGGGATACCGGCCGTAAAGTCACCTTCAGTATGCGTTCCAAAGAAGAAGCTGATGAATACCGCTATTTCCCGGATCCGGATTTGCCGCTGGTACACCTTGCTCCGGAACTGATTGAAACTTTCCGCAAAAATCTTCCAGAACTTCCTGACGCAAAAAGACAGCGTTTTATGGAAGAACACGGTCTAAGCGAATACGATGCGGAAGTGCTTTCTGCAGACAGGAGAATGTCTGAATATTTTGAAAAAGTTTTGACATATGGAGCAGCGCCAAAACTTGCCTGTAACTGGATCATCGGTGATTTGACACGTGTGATGAATGAATCCGGAAAATCACTCAAGGAAATTGATTTGTCTCCGGAACATTTAGCAGCTTTGACAAAAATCATCGATAGCGGTGAAATCAGCAACAAGATTGCAAAAACTGTTTTTGAGGAAATGCTTGCTTCAGCAAGGACTCCGGAGGAAATTATTGAAGAAAAAGGCTTGAAGCAAGTTTCTGATTCAGGAGAACTGGGCCGGATTGTAGACGAACTGCTTGCGGCAAATCCGGAACAGGTAGAACAATATCGTGCAGGTAAAACAAAAGTGATTGGTTTTTTTGTGGGTCAGATGATGAAACAAACACAAGGTAAAGGCAATCCGGCTGTAATAAACAGTCTCTTAAAGGAAAAGTTGGATGGCTAGTATGAAGAAAATTATTCTTTATTTGGAATGGGGATCAATTTTGGGTCTGTTAGCTTGCGGTCTTTGGGTTTTTCTGAAACTTCCGCTTGAATCCAGCCAGGGATTTCCGCAAAAAATCATGTACCTTCATGTACCAACATTCCTTTCCACATATTTGGCTTTTTTTGTGGTGTTTACTTTCAGCATTGCCTATCTTTGGAAGCGTGAGCTGGTGTTTGACCAAAT
>OFDL01000013.1_pt1 | contig 15447 bp, 22 predicted proteins | sample 1520561 | NCBI WGS metagenome assembly OFDL01 (sample SAMEA3696448, study PRJEB22514) | metagenome | biome: water; feature: marine; material: hydrothermal vent | place: Pacific Ocean | collected 2014-08-15 | depth 1539 m | reverse complement strand
AGATATTTTCAAGGGCTTATTAGGCTCTATGATTTGTGCTGCCTTCAATGTCGGAATTTTCAGTTTATTATAATATAAGAGTTGACTGGAAACAACAAAAAAATAGATTTCATAGTATTAGTGAATCGTTATTATACAAAATCTATGAGGCATGATGAAGAAATTTCCGGCATTTCTCAAGACCCTGTAAATATTTTGTTTAATCCATCTGTAATTTCAAAAAAAGACGTTTGGCAAATCAACATCGTTGAAATTTTGAAGATGCTAATAAAAATACTAGAAGCAACGGGCAAAAAAGATTTGAAGGTTGCAGGTATGGCTGCACTTTCTTCATCCGTGATTTATCGAATGAAAGTGGAAAGTATTTTTGCCCTACAAAAGGCTGCAATGGAAAAAAAGCCATTAATTAACAGACGGGACGTAGATATTGATATTTTAGATATGCCATATAGGCATGAATCCACATATCCTGTCTCACTTGATGAATTACTGGATTTGCTTGAGAATTTGATTGGCACCATCGCAAATCCTCGTTCACGGAGAAAAGGACAGTTAGATTTTGAGGCTGACCCACCGGATTTCAAAGAATATTTTGTTTCATTTGAAAATTTAGTTGAAGAATATGAAAGTCTAATTATTCGCAAAATTGGAAGTGCTGGAAATGGATTGTTAAAGGAAATTGTTGCAGATTTGGATAGCTTGGATTCTATAAGATGTTTTTTTACAGTTTTATTTCTAGCACGTGATCAAAAAGTTGAGTTAGAACAAATTGATGATGATATTCAAGTGACTTTAATCGATGATATAACAAAAAAAGAGAAAGAGGATAATGAAAATTCAAAATGAGGATCAAGTAGCGGCACGACTTGAATCTGCATTATATTCTGCTGGAAGACCACTAACTGTAGAAGAATTGATCAAAGCATCTGGAACAGAATCACGACAAAAAACCCTAGCTGTGTTAGATTCAATTATTAAAAAAATGAAAAGTATATTCAAAGCAATTGAAATAGTTAACTTGCCAGACGGTAGCTATGTATTTCAGCTAAAGCCAGAATACAGTTCGAGTGTTAGAAAATATGCATCAAAACCACTTTTATCTAGAGCCACACAAAAAACATTATCATATATTGCATTAGAACAGCCTATAAGTTCAAAACAACTTTTGGAAGTTAGAGGGTCTGGTGTTTATACACATCTAAAAGAATTACGACAGCTTAATTTTATTGAACATCAAGCTGTTGGAAGATTAAGAATTTACTCAACAACAGAAAAATTTCAAAAATATTTTGGAATTGAAGGTGATGTTAATGCACTTAAACAAAAATTATTCAAAAAAATAAGAAAATAATCAAAAATAGCATGATTCATTCGATTTGTATAAATTAGAGTTGATTTGACGTAGTTTGTGAAAAAGTCGATGGAAAATCTGCGTACAAGTAAAATAACAGGAGGACGCAGACGTGCATTACGCTCTAGACGAAAGTATGAGATAGACAGATTTCCTAATGAAGCGTTAGTTGGAGACCAAATAACAGTTACAAGAAAAGTTCGTGGAAAAAATGTCAAGACAGCAATTAAAACAATTGATTCTGTTAATCTTGCAATAGACTCCAAGATTAAAAGAGTAAAAATAATCAAAGTGTTAGAAAATGCTACAAATAATGACTATCAACGACGTGGAGTGATTTCTAAAGGTGCAATACTTGAAACGGAAGAAGGAAAATGTAGAGTTGTTTCGAGACCCGGACAGCATGGTACTGTAAACGCAATATTAGTAAAGTGATTTTATGAAAGATTACGAACACATCGTAATCTGGCTAGATTATTTTAACAAAACATTATCTAGACAAAAAGGAAGAAGATTGGCAAAAGACAAATGTGTTTTTGATCCATCTCTAAATGAATTAATTGAATCAGCAAAATCCGCTGGACTTGAACCAACAACAACAGATGATCAAGTAAGATTCCCCAGAAGACCTTTTGTCAGATCAGGATACATCGTATTAGAAAAAACACTGCCAAAAACAAAAATTCTTGATAAAATCTCAGAAAAAATGGTTGTAAAAAGAGCCAAACAGTCAAAATAAAGTTCTATCAAGCTCCAAGCTAAAGTAAAGTTGACAGAGTGTCTGTTCAACTAATAGATCTTTTTAGTTATAATTGCAGGAGGTAGGGGAAATTTTGCATCTTGCCACTAGTGGCAGAGTCATAGTAAGACTTTCGAAAATAGTAACACAAGATCAGATACTGTGTGATGAAAATAGTACTAAGGTTGCAAAGGTTACAGAATTAATCGGACCTGTTGCCAAACCATACGCCTCTGCTATATCTTTGACTAACAACATCAAAAAATTTGTTGGAAAAAAGATGTTTGCTTCTGAGGCTCCGCCTGCAAAAAAACAAAACAGGAGAAAACGAAAATGGAAACAATAGAACTAGAAAAGTGTACGGTCTGTAATTCATCATTCATTGATGACACAGATAATGGCGAAATAATTTGTTCTGGTTGCGGAATAGTAATGGCAGAACATATGGAAGATCATGGCCCAGAGGCAAAAAGTAATAGTTTAGAAGACAAGATGAAACTTGCTAGGGCTACTGGTCAAACATCGTATTCTCAGCATGATTTGGGAATAACTACAGAAATTTCTGTTGGAACAAAAGATTTCAGTGGAAAAAAAATTAATGCAGAAATGGCGAGCCAAATGCATAGGCTAGGAAAATGGCAAACAAGAGTAAGAGTTGCCTCGTCACGGGACAGAAGACTGTCAAGCGTTTTAGGAAAGATTTCAGAAATTTGTCAGAATTCTTCGCTTCCTAAAAATGTCATAGAAACAGCCTCAATCATTTACCGAAGTCTTGATGGAAAAAACATCCAAGTCAAAGGAAAATCAGTGATTAGTATTTCTGCAGCAGTAGTTTACATGGCATGCAAACAATGTGATGTAATTCGCTCCCTTCAAGAGATTCTACGAGAAGTTGTCATACCAAGAGATGTAAAATCAAAAACAAAACTGGCTTCAAAATATTACAGAACGTTAGTAATGGAACTTGGAACTAACACAGCGCCAGTTGTAACCATGGATAAGTACATTTCAAAGATTGCAAACATGACAAATATAGATACAAGAGTAGAAAGACTATCTCTTGAAATTGCAGAGAAAACAAAAGACCGTAATCTAGCTGATGGGAAGGCACCAAATGGAATTGCTGCAGCTTACTTGTACATCGCATCAATTCTTCTTGGACAAAGTGTTCTTCAAAGAGACATATCGAGCGTCTCTGGTGTAACAGAAGTTACAATTAGAAACAGGTGTAAGGAAATTCTTACCAGTTTCAAATTGAAGATAGCACTTAGACCATCATTAGCTAAAAAATAATCCTTTTTTCTTTTTTTTTATTTTAAACAGAATCAAATAAACAGGTTAGGAATAGCTAAAATCCGCCTCGGTTATATAGAGAATAAAATTTTAATCACCATGGCAACTCTGGAAATCAAAGACCTTCATGTTACAAGGGAAGGCAAGGAAATTCTAAAGGGAGTTAATCTGAAAACAGAACCTGGAGAAGTTCACGCCATAATGGGTCCTAATGGCTCGGGAAAAAGTACTCTAGCCTATACAATGCTTGGGCACCCGAAATTTCAAGTAACAAAGGGTGACATTTTGTTAGACGGGGAGAGTATTTTGAAGTTAAAAACTGACCAAAGGGCAAAAAAAGGACTGTTCTTGGGATTTCAATATCCAACTGAAGTCTCAGGTGTGGGTTTTTCTCATTTTCTTAGAACCTCATATAATGCATTGAGCAAGGCGCTTAAGGACAACGACCGTGAGGTCTTCATAACTGTAAGAGAATTTCAAAAATATCTCAAGCAAAATATCAATGACGTTGGATTAGCAGACGAGTTCCTGTCAAGATATTTGAATGAAGGGTTTTCAGGTGGTGAAAAAAAGAGATCTGAGGTATTACAGATGACTGTGTTACAGCCAACAGTTTCGATATTGGACGAGCCTGATTCTGGCTTGGACATAGATTCTGTCCAGGCAGTGGCAAAAGCTATCAGTAAAACATTTAGTAAAAACACAACAACTATACTGATTACCCATTATGCGAGGATTTTGAATTACTTGGACAAACTTGACTTTGTTCATGTTTTTGCTGAAGGAAAAATCCTGAAGACTGGAGATTCATCTCTTGCAGGTGAACTTGAAGAAAAAGGTTATGACTGGGTATTAGAAAAGAAATCTGACTAAACATTGGAAGCAAGCGATAACGAACAGTATTTTTTTAATTTTTCATTTTTTAAGCTTGATTCAAAATGGAGATGGATGGCGGATTTAGCCAAGGAAGAGTCTGCCAAAGAAGTTGAAAACGTAATTATTAATTCTGGTATAAAATTTAGATCCTACTCAACGCTTGGATTACGGGATGACGCAGACTTTTTGTTTTGGTTTGCAGCCGAGTCAGTAGATGAAATTCAAAATGTGATTTCAAAGCTTTACTTGACAGTATTTGGAAAATACATTACACCATCGCATGCTTATCTTTCCTGCACAAGACCTTCCACGTATGCCAGAAAAGGAACACCCTCATCATTTGTGGTAGGGAATGAACCAAAAAAATTTGTGATAGTATACCCATTTACCAAGACAAGAGAGTGGTACCTCTTACCACAAGAGCAAAGACAGAAAATGATGGACCAACATATCAATGTAAGTGAGAAACACCCTCAAGTTACACTAAACACAACGTATTCGTTCGGAATTGGTGATCAGGATTTCATGCTAGCATTCGAGTGTGATGACTTGGTAGATTTTCAAAATCTAATCATGGATTTGAGACAAATCAAAGTTTCCGCCTATGTTGCAGTGGATACACCCATGATTACTTGCATGAAAAAGGACATTGTTCCCCTAATTACCAGCTTGGGATGATGAATGCGCTAAAGGAATGGGCAACTGTTGTCAACGCCCTTGAAAACGGAGATCAGACTGTACTTTTGAGAAAGGGAGGAATTCTAGAGGATTCATCCGGCTTTGTAGTTGAAAGTGAAAAGTTTTTTTTATTTCCAACATTTGAACATCAAGAAACAAAACACCTCAAGCCACAATTCCACAAACACTTGGAAGATGCTCTAGCAAGCAAACCAAAAGATGGGATTAACAACATTACCTCTTTTGCACATGTGTTATACCAAAAGGACATTGACTCTGAAGACAAGATAAACGCACTATCACCGTTTCACATTCTCAGTGACTCTTACGTCAAGGAAAGAATTGAGTGGCTTCCCGAAAAATCAATGAAGGCACTGTTTTTGAGAACATACAAAGTTCCAGAGTTTGAAATCCCAATAAAGTCTGAATATCACGGATGCAAATCTTGGATAGAATTAAATGAAAAGGATCAAGATGCAAAATCAGTTTTGAGCGACGATGAGATAGAATCAAGGATGAAAGAGTTCAAGGAGATTGTAGATTGAAGTATAAAAAATTAGGAAAAAGTGGAATCAAGGTTTCTGAAATAGGATTTGGCGCATGGACAATAGCGCTAAACTGGTGGGGAAAAGAGATTGAGGAAGACGAGGCAAAAAGAATGCTAAAGAAAGCATATGACGTTGGAATCAACTTTTTTGAAACTGCTGACATGTATGGAAAGGGAAAAAGTGAGAAACTGATAGGGGAAGTTTTTTCCGGAATGCGCAATGAAGTTGTCATTTCAACAAAGTACAGCTATGATTTTGAAAACGTTGATCAGATTGGCCACAAGGAACTACCACAAAGGTTTGATCCAGAATTCACAAACCGTGCACTAAAAAATAGTCTTGCTAGGTTACAGACTGACTATATTGACGTTTATGGCTTGCACAACCCAAAACTGAGACACATTCACGATGATGCAATATTCCAAACGCTTGACGGCTTGATTGGAGACGGAAAGATCAAGACATACCAAGTAGCATTAGGTCCTGCAATTGGATGGACGGAAGAAGGCATTGAAGCCATGGAAAGGAAAAATGTCAGTGCAGTACAAACTGTTTACAATATTTTAGAGCAGACACCGGGCAACGAGCTTATTGAAAGGGGCGCAGAGAAAGATGTTGGTATACTGGTTCGTGTTCCAGATGCATCTGGAATACTGACCGGCAAGGTTGATGCAAATACTAAGATTGACGAAAAGGATCACCGCTCCGTTCGCAAGGGCGAATGGATTAAGGCATCATTGAAAAAAGTAGAAGAACTTCGCCCAATAGCCGAAAGAAACGACCTTAGTATCATAGAACTTGCAATCAAGTTCATCATATCAAAAAATCCAATCTCATCCGTACTGCCAACTGTCATCAGCGAGGAGGAAATCGAAAAATTTGCCGCAATGTCTGATGGAAACTACATCAATAGTTCAGACATGAAGGAAATTGACGAGTTGTATAACAGCTGGTGGAAAGAATCTCCTTACGAACTAAAGGCTACAGTGCAATAGAATATCATGAACGATAAGTTAAAACCAAATCAGGAAAAAAAAGTTATAGAAAATTTTGTTGAATGTATAATGGATGATTTAGATTATTATCACTTTGATGAATTGATTATAGAAAAATATAAAAAAGAATTATTCCAGTTTTTCACGAAAATTTCTGAAGAACACAGTCTTTTTTCACCTAGATTTGATCTTTCAAACAAAAAGAACATTGTGAACGATAAGGAAAAAATCAAAAAAGCTGCAACGTTCATTGACTCATTTCTTGTAAGAACCAATACCAATCTCAAAAAATATGCTGCCTCCAAAGACTTGCCAGAAAAAGAGTCGGTTATTGAGATTCTTGAAAGCCAAAAAAGGGTATTAGAGAAAATTAAAGAAATCTTAACTTAGGCAGTGATTTTCTCTTCTAAACTGAATTCATTCTCGACAAAATATTCTACCCTTGTCTTCTTGAATTCCTTTGCACTGAATAGAATCTTGTATTCGTCAACATCAATCTGTTTCTGAATCTGTCCAGCGACTTCTCCTGCCTCGTCAAAAGACTTGCAGTGAATCATTGAAAACACATTGTATGGCCAGTCTGGATATACCGGTCTCTCATAGCAATGGCTCACCTGTGGGAAAGCGCCAAGCTTGTTTCCAACTTCGGTGATTCGTCCTTCCGGAACTTTCCAGACAATCATTCCGTTGGCAGTAAAGCCAGCTTCCCTGTGTCGCAAGATTGCTGCATATCTTCTCATAACTCCAATCTCTTCGTAATGATGTAACTTTTCAAAAATTTGATCCTCAGTCATTCCCAGATTTTCAGCAGCCTTTTGGAAAGGTCTGTCAACTATCTCCATATCTTTTTGTAACTGTCTGATGAATTCCTTGTCTTCCTCGGTTGGGACAAACTTTACATCGGTAACTTTTTTCTTTTCTTCGGATGGCTTTACCTCATGCTTTTTGCCATCAACCATATCCAGCTTTACTCCAATCTTGAACAGTTGTAACGTAGGAAGCATTCTTGTCTTTTTGATTCCATCCAGCTTTGAAAATTTCTCTACCTCCTTTTTCAAGTCGGAGCCAGGAGGAACAGCCAAAGTAAACCAGAGATTGAACTCATGTTCTCTTTCATAGTTGTGGCTTACGCCAGGATGCTTGTTGATTTGATGTGCAATATGTTCCAGTTTGTCAGGTTCAATCTCCATCGCAACCAGTGAGCTGGTATATCCCAACTTTCTTGTGTCAAAGATTGCACTGAGCTGTCTCAGTACGCCTTTTCTCTTAAGCTGAATCAGTTTTTCCTTTACTTCATCAGGTGAAATTTCAAATTTCTTTGCAATTTCATCGAATGGTTTGGCAACCAATGGAAATGTCCACTGTATCTCGTTTAGAATTTCAGTATCGAGTTTATCCATATTAGACAATACTCCAGATCTTTAGTGTCAATTAAAAAATGTAGCTGGCTTTCTCGAATCTATAAATATCATCCACGGTGTGCCTGAGTGTTGATTGTTGATCTCCACCTAAAGGGAAATCTTGTCATTGTAGTTGGTTCTGGAAACGAGGGCGTAAAAAAAGTCAGTTCGCTCTTGACGCAGGACTGTGAAATTCTTGTAATAGGCGATAAATCAAATTCTCAAATCGAAAGATATGCCAAGCAGGGAAAAATTCGGTTTAAAAAAATCAAATTAAAGGATGCAAGCTTTCTTTCAAAATACAAGCCGTATCTGGTTATGGCTACTACCTTTGACAGGACGCTAAACAGAAAAATTGTTGAAAAGGCAAGGAGAATGAAATCCTACGCCTATGCGTCAGACGATCCCGAGATTAGCGACTTTGCCCATCCTTCAGTAATCAACATTGCAGACACGGTCCAGATTGCAATATCAACTGGCGGAAGCAGCCCTGCCATGGCAAGAAAGATCAAATTAAAAGCGGAACCTTTTTTCAAAAAAAACATCTCAAGCGAGGACATCTATCAAATCAAACTGCAGAAATTTGCAAGGTTTGAGGCAAAACAAGTGCTTCCAACCCAGTTGGATCGCAAAAAATTCCTGTACGCGGTAATGAACGATAGACGTGTAAAAGAATTATTAAAAGAAGGAAGATACAAAATGGCACAGGCGCGAGTAAAAAAAATGCTTAGGGAACGGTCATGAAACAAAATATCATCAACGCTAGAGTAACTTTTAGGAAATCACCCATACATGTTTTGGAGAAATTTGCCTTCAAAGATATGCCTAATGCATGCTTGACCTTCAAGAAAAATTCCAGCGTTTCAGAATGTGTAATAATTCAGACATGTAACAGGATTGAACTCTTTGCTGCATCAGATAATCCTAACATTGACAAAATCAAAAGTACATGGGCTTCGCTTACGGGGCAAGAAGAGAGTGTATTTAGGGACACTCTAGAAGTATGTGAAAACAAAGACGCTTATGAGCATCTGCTGAAACTCACATCTGGATTAGAATCATTGGTTGTTGGAGAAGAACAAATTCTCGGACAAATTAAGGAATCAATTTCAGTAGCCAGACAGACCAGGGCATCCGGTAAAAGACTCAATAAATTGTTTGATAGGTCCATCAGGATTGGAACACGTATCAGAAATTCTACTGGAATTGGTAGGGGAGGAATATCACTTGGCTCTATGGCGGTTAAACTTGCAGAGGAAAATGTTGATGACATTAAATCAAAACATGTGCTGCTCATTGGCACAGGGGAAGCTGCAACGATGGTTGCCAAGTCCCTAAAGAAAAGGGGATATGCATTCAATGTTACTAGTCGAACTTTAGAACGATCCGTTGGATTTTCACAAACATTGGGAGGAAAACCTATAAAATTTGAAGAGGTACTAACAGGATTCAGCGATTATGAAATCATATTTGTTGCCACAACAGCGCCATATTTCCTAGTTACATTTGAAAAAATGAAAGATGCTATGAAAAATAAATCTGGAACCATGATACTTGATTTGTCAAACCCTAGAACGGTAGATGAAAAAGTTGCTACTATTCCTGGAATTAAACTAATGAACATTGATCAGATTGCCGAAATGGTGGATAAGAACATGAAAAAAAGGAAAGACAAAGTTTCTACAGTGGAAAATATAATTAGTGAAGAAGTTCCAATTATTGAAGCGACAATGAAACGACTTGATGCAGAACCACTGGTTAAGGATGTCTTTACCAATGCAGATTCTCTGAGAGTGAAGGAACTACAAAAGGCACTTCAAATGTTAGGGGAAACTGACGAAGAAAGAATAAGAATCATTGATGACCTGACAAAGGCTGTTGTAGAAAGCATTGTTTCTACACCCATGAATAATTTAAGAAAAGCCTCTGAGCAGGGAAATCCTGACTTGCTGGATATTGCAAGTAAATTATTCGTCTATAAGAAAAAGGAATAACAAAACTCTAACCTAAGATTATATTGTATGTTGTTTGATTTTTGGCATGACTACATTCCCCTCAAAAAGATTGAGACGACTAAGAGTTAATGAAAATATAAGAAACCTGGTACAGGAAGTTAGATTATCTACAAATGATTTGGTCTGCCCAATTTTTGTGGAAGAAGGGCTGAAAGAAAAGAAATCTGTTGATTCAATGCCAGACATTATGAGACTGCCTTTGTCAGAAGTTTCAAATGAAGTGCAAAACATTTCTGATTTAAAAATTCCAGCAGTAATGTTATTCGGTATTCCTTCGCAAAAAGATGAACAAGGAACCTCTGCGTTTGCAGATGATGGCATTGTACAGAAGGCAATTTCTGAAATAAAAAATAATTTTGGTGATAAAATTTCTATAATGGCTGATGTTTGCTTGTGTCAGTATACCAGTTCAGGTCACTGCGGAATAATTAATGAAAAAAAGATAGACAATGATCTCAGTATTGAAACGTTAACCAAGATTGCTGTTAGCCAGGCAAAGGTTGGTGTAGATGTGGTTTCTCCGTCTGCAATGATGGATGGCCAAGTTTCCGCTATAAGAAAGGGATTGGATGATGCTGATTTCAAGGACGTGATCATAATGTCCCATTCGGCAAAACACAGCTCGTCATTTTATTCACCATTTAGGGATGCCGCGGAATGTGCACCACAGTTTGGTGACAGGAAAACATACCAAGTTCCATTTACAAATCCACGCGAGGCGATGAGAGAAGTTGAAGCGGATGTTGAAGAGGGTGTGGACATAGTGATGATAAAACCTGCACTATCTTATCTTGACTTGATTGCAGAAGCCAAGAAAAGATTCAATATTCCAGTTTCGGCATACAGCGTATCTGGCGAATATGCCATGGTGAAGGCTGCTGCCAATCAAGGATGGATTAATGAAGATCAAATAACAAACGAGATTCTATCTTCTATCAAACGTGCTGGAGCTGATTTTATCGTTACATATTTCGCCAAGTCAGGTGCAAAAATAATTAGCGATAGTTCATGATAGACGACCAGCGCTTTGAGATACAATCTGCTTTTGACTTATTGCCACATGTAGTAGGTTGCAGTTGGGCTACTATCTGGTTTCGTCTAAACAAAATTAAAAAACCAACAAGGGAGGAATTTAGAGAAAAGGTAACTGAATATTTCAAAATATTAGATCCTCTGGTAAATGTATATCCTCAGGATAAGAATTTTGAAGAAATTGTTAATTATTTAAAAAAACGAAACGCCGTAGAACTGGAAAAGATAAGTGATGGAAAAAATCCTGAGGTTGAAAAGCGATATGACAGATATGTCGATTATGGATAAAACATTCCTTAAATCCGCCAGAGTTTTGGTCTGACAAACCTTAGTTTTCGTTCAAACAGAAGTGCCTGCCAATTGATACATGTGAAAAATATCACGGAGCCTATACCAACAATGTCTGCTACAATAATTCCAATTATTCTATCTTCGAATAGTTCTAAAAGTGATGTGAGTACAGCTTCGCTTATTGTAATCATTATGTAGTAGGATACAAGCCTACCAACCCAAAATCCGATATAGAGTCCTATACTTTTCGCCTTCATCATCCCATATGTAATGAATAACATATTGCTGGGAAGTGGTGTTGCTGCAAACAGAAAAGATGTCAACGTGTATCCAAATTTTTTCTTATTTAGAAAATTGCCTATAGCGTCTAGATTTGATTCCTGCTCTTTGCCTACAAATCGACGGAAAAAACCGCTTATGCGCTTTAAAAAGAATCGACCTATTGTAGCACCAGTTGCTCCAACTAATGCCAACAGAAGGGGATCTAGTGATGCATCTAACGCAAAAAATGATGAAAGAATAATCCAGGTGGGAGGCATTAAAATCGGTGCCGCGTTGACTGCAATCAGTAAAAAGAATATTCCGACGTAGGAATATTCGATAATTGTCTCAATTATATCAGCCATAGATTATAGAAAGATTAGATCTCTAAAACTCTTGAGAAAAGATCGTGCTTACATTATTTTGAAATAAAATGCAGGAGGTGGGATTTGAACCCACGAACCCCTAAGGGAAAGGATGGCCCATTGCCAAAATCTTGAGTCCTTCTCGGTTGGCCGGGCTTCGATACCCCTGCACTCTAAACTGCTTTAGATCATTTAAAAAAAGTTATTAATTGAAGAAATAGAGATTTTTGTATGACTACATGCGAAGAAGCAAAACAAATGAGAAGCGGAATAAATATTCAAGCAAAAATCGTTGATAAAGGTGAAGTCAGAACTGTAAATACAAAATTTGGTGAAACCAAAGTTTGTGATGCATATTTGGAAGACGAATCCGGTAGAATCAAACTTACACTTTGGGCTGATGACACAGAGAAAGTGAAAAATGGAGACGAGGTTAAACTTGAAGGTGGATATACAACCACTTTTAGAAATGAGGTCCAGTTGAACAAAGGTAGAAAGGACGGAAAACTGGAAGTATTGTAGCACGGTACTAAAATACAATAATTAATTATTTTTCTAATTTTTTATCTTTTATTCATAAATTGGATTTTGCGAAATATTGTTGATGATATTCTTCTGCCCTATAGAATTTTTCCGCAGGTTTGATTTCTGTTATTATTTCTGCGTCAAATTTTTCTCTTGCAGTAGGATTTAATTTCGTTTTCATTTCAAGAGCAACTTTTTCTTGTTCTGGTGTGTGAAAAAATATTACCGATCTATATTGCGTTCCTATATCTGGTCCCTGTCTGTTTGGTGTGGTTGGGTTGTGATTATCCCAAAAAATTTTCAGCAGAACTTCATAAGGAATTTCTTCCGGATCGTAATCAACCTGGACTGATTCCGCATGGCCAGTTGTGTCTGTACATACGTCTTCATAGGTGGGATTTTGTTTCATTCCACCAGAATAACCAACCTGTGTTGATTTTACTCCCTTTGTTTTTCTAAATATCTCCTCAACATGCCAAAAACAGCCTGCTCCGAATGTGGCTTTCATATTATTTTAATAACAAATATCTAATTTATAATCTACATGGAAAAGGCAGATATTGAATCAATACCAATTAAAAAGACATTTGATTTAAAAGATGAAAAGGATGCTTATGATGCAGCTGAGGAGATGGTACGAATTGGATTTTACAAAGAAAAAAAAGGATTCAAAGTATTGATGCCAAAAGCATCGAAAAAGACTGCGAAGCGAATTGGATACATAGTTACCACAACTGTTACTTCTAGTTTGAGGAAGGAAAATCAGGAGAGGGATATTAGATATTGGACATATCATCATGACAAGGAACATTATGGTATTGTGTTAGTCAGTTCTAAGGTTGTAGAAGAATTAGACTTTTGAACTGTTTAGATATTCAGAAAGCTTAAGCTTGTTTGCAAGTATTGCAGCTATTATAATTCCAAACAAAATACCACCGATTACATCCATTGGATAGTGTTGTAGTAGATAGATTCTGCTTAATGCCATGGACCCAGGAAAAATCCACAAAAGAACCCAACCGCGCGGAAACCTATCTGAAAGTGCATAACCCAGGACAAATGCAAGTGCAGACGCACGTGCCACATGCCCTGATGGAAACGAACCCTGACCACCCAAAACTGTAGTATCACTTTCTACATCAATTGGTAATTCACTGCCCAGATATTCAAGATCCGGTCTTGGACGATCAACCACATAATCCTTCAAATATCCTGCCAGTACTGTTGCAATCAGAATAGCCAATAACAATATGAGACCCATACGTCTAGTTTTTCGCCATACAAACATTACAAAACAGAAGAGCATGATTGGGATTATTCCACCAATTTCTGTCAAAACCCACATCAAAAGATCTAGTGATGTATTACCAGATATTGATTGAAAATGTAGTATAGATGACTCGTCAAATTGCTCAGTAACTTCTGCATATACTAATCCAGATATAATCAAGAATGCTATTACCAACAGGAAAAACCCACGTGAACGTATTTCAAAGATAAATTTCTGCATTAATCACTTTGCCGTACGCTCATTTTTAATTTTGCTGATAATAGGAAAGACTAAAAGATTTTAACAGGAATCAAAAGAGAAAATATGTGAAATTCCTAACTATTGATGATTTTGACTTTAAAGGTAAAACTGTTTTTTTACGCGTAGATATGAATTGTCCTATAGATCCTGACACATTAGAAATTTCTGGGACAAAAAGAATTGAAGAGATTATTGAAACAATTAATTCGTTAAATAGTGCTAAAATTGTAATTGCATCACACCAGGGAAGAGTTGGCAATAAAGATTATACTAGTATGGAAAAACACGCGGAAGTACTTGAAAAGCTGTTGAATAGAAAGGTAACATATGTCAATGATGTTATGGGCTCTGCAGCACAAAATGAAATAAAAAAACTAAATGATGGTGAAATTCTGTTACTGGATAATCTAAGATTATGTGCTGAAGAAAATTATGAGTTTTCTGGATCCAATGCTGCAAAAACCATAATGGTTAGACGATTATCAAAATTGTTAGACCTTTGCGTATTGGATTCGTTTCCAAGTGCACATAGATCTCATCCATCAATTGTAGGTTTTCCATATGTACTTCCAGCATGTGCAGGACGCCTTGTTGAAAAAGAAGTTAAAAAACTGGATGAAATTATGAGTGTAACCAAAGCACCTCATGTACTAGTTTTAGGAGGTAAAAAGGTTGAAGACAGACTTGAAGCAATTAGATTGCTAATAGAAAATGGTAGAGCAGATCATGTCTTACTTACTGGTTTGATTGGTAATGTATTCTTAAGAGCTCAAGGCAGAATAAGATCCTCTCTTGGAATTAAGAGAGAAGATGAGATTGTTGCTAAAGCACACACATTGATAGGTGAGTTTCCAGATGTTTTCTCTACACCAGTAGATGTTGCAATAGAGCAGAATGGAAAGAGGGTTGAATTGGATATTAGGGAATTAAACAAGGATGATGCAATTTATGATCTTGGTCCAAAAACTATAGAACATTATCATAAGCTCATATCTGGAGCAGGAACTGTATTTATCAGCGGTCCAGCTGGATTTTTTGAAAAAGAAGGTTTTGATTATGGTACAAGGGCCCTTTTAGAAGCTGTATCAAATTCTATGGCGACAACAATAGTTAGTGGTGGTCACCTTACTTCTGCATTAAAAAAATTTGGTTTAGCGGAAAAAATAACTCATATTAGTACTGCTGGCGGCGCATTAGTACGTTATCTGACTGGTACCAAGTTACCAATGGTTCAATCTCTTGAGGAATCAGCAAAAAAATTCAGAGATAAAGCGTAAAACCACAACTAGAATTTTGGTAGATACTAGTAAAGAGAAGCGGCTTCTTCTTTTAAGTTTCCAGCAGCCTCTACATCATTCATTTTTTCAACAAAATAAGAATAAATTCCATGTTTGAGTGCCTTTAAAGAAAGCAATGCACATTTGATTCGTACTGGGCTCGTTTTGATAAGATGTTCTAAACCAAGCTCTGCTAATAGATCATCCTTTTTGAAATTTTTTACTTCTTCCAGGCTTTTACCCTTAATCATTTCAGTCAAAACAGAAGTG
>OFDL01000012.1_pt1 | contig 15866 bp, 14 predicted proteins | sample 1520561 | NCBI WGS metagenome assembly OFDL01 (sample SAMEA3696448, study PRJEB22514) | metagenome | biome: water; feature: marine; material: hydrothermal vent | place: Pacific Ocean | collected 2014-08-15 | depth 1539 m | reverse complement strand
CAAGCCTTTGCCGCCTCAAGAGGTCTTTCAAACTCAATGGAGGCTACATCAGGAACAATTAGTTTGCCGTAACATCCTGGCCAATCAGGGCAGCCAAGACCGGCATCAGCAAGGCGAGTATATGCACCAAGCACCACAACCACTACAGCTAATAAAAGAGCAAGATTAAGAGTTTTTGTATACATACGAGGTTCCCAAGAGCAACTAAAGACAAATATTAAGTTATGGCCAAACACTGAAAAAACAAGTACTATTTTATCTAATTTTTGACTTATTAAAAATGAGCATATATTAGATTTTTCTATATAATTATTAGGAACGATATTTGGACTATTATTGGAAATTTTTCTGGTGATGAAAAAAGTTCAATTCGCATTGAGAATAAAGGCGAGCTATCGCTTGGTAAAAAAGCAATAAACAGGTATCATTTGTATGTTTTTTTGACTGTAATCGCTTGAAAAAAGATTAAATTTGGAGAATCTATGAAACAATTATTGACGCTGACAGGAGCAATTACCGCGTTAATAAGCTCGAGAGCTGCGATAGCAGAATATGGCTTGAACATGACAAAAGGTGTATCCACTATAAGTGGAGATATCTATAGCCTTCACATGATGGTTTTCTGGGTGTGTTTCGTTATTGGAGTTGTTGTTTTCGGTGCAATGTTTTATTCAATTATCAATCACAGAAAGTCGAAGGGTGTCAAAGCGGCCCATTTTCATGAAAGCACAACCGTTGAATTTATCTGGACAGGTATTCCTATTCTAATCCTCATTGCAATGGCGATTCCAGCGTCTAAAGTACTTATTGATCTTGAAGTCTTAGATAAGGCCGACATGACTGTTAAGATTACTGGCCATCAGTGGAAGTGGCAATACGACTACCCTGAGGAAGGTATAGGATTTATGTCCAACCTTGCTCAATCTTCCAGGGACGCTACTAAGTTGGACGACAAGCCCGAAAACTATCTTTTAGAAGTTGACAAACGTTTGGTTTTGCCTGTGGATACCAAGGTTCGTTTTCTGATAACTTCAAATGACGTAATTCACAGCTGGTGGGTGCCGGCCTTCGCAGTGAAACAAGACGCCAACCCTGGTTTTATTAACGACGCATGGGCAGAGATTACTGAAGAGGGAACTTACAGAGGGCAATGCGCTGAACTCTGTGGCAAAGATCACGGCTACATGCCAATTGTTGTCGATGTTATTTCTAAAGACGCTTTTGCGACATGGGTTACTGAGCAACAAGCTGACAAAGCTGCAGCAGCTGCAAGTGCAACAAAGACTTGGTCTGAGGACGAACTTTTTGCAAATGGCGAGACTATCTATAATGCCAACTGTTCGGGTTGCCATCAAAAAGATGGCTCAGGTATTCCAGGCGTCTTTCCAGCAATGAAAGGTTCAAATATTACCAATGGTCCAGCTGCTGATCACCTAAATATTGTTATTAATGGTAAGGGTGGCATGCCGTCATTCAAAATGCTAGGAGATGCTGACCTAGCCTCAGTGATCACTTATGAAAGAAGAGCCTTTGGCAACAATGGCTCAGTTGTTCAACCATCAGATGTTACATCTGCACGTTAATTTAAGGAGAAACAAATGAGCACCATTTCAGCAGTAGCAGCACACGATGATCATCATGGGCCTGAAAAAGGCCTATTAAGATGGGTTAAAACAACCAACCATAAGGACATTGGTACACTCTACTTGTGGTTTGCTTTTTCAATGCTACTTTTAGGTGGCGCATTCGCAATGGGTATTCGTGCTGAGCTTTTACATCCTGGCTTACAATTAATGGAACCACAGTTTTTTAATCAACTGACAACCATGCATGGTCTGATTATGGTTTTTGGTGCAATTATGCCAGCCTTTGTTGGATTGGCAAACTGGCTCATTCCAATGATGGTTGGAGCGCCTGATATGGCCTTGCCACGTTTGAACAACTGGAGTTTCTGGATTCTGCCATTTGCGGGTGCAATCTTGTTGAGTACGTTTTTTATGGAAGGCGGAGCGCCAGCTTTTGGGTGGACATTCTATGCCCCACTTTCAACCTCTTTTGCGCCTGACTCAACTGACTTCTTTATTTTTGCGATTCACTTGTTAGGCTTCTCCTCAATCATGGGGGCAATTAATATTATTGCCACTGTCCTTAACATGAAGGCTCCAGAGATGAGATTAATGGATATGCCATTGTTTGTATGGACTTGGCTCATTACATCATTCTTATTAATTGGTGCAATGCCTATTTTGGCAGGTGCTGTAACAATGATGCTTACAGACCGTAACTTTGGTACTGCATTTTTTGACGCAACTGGCGGTGGAGATCCAGTGATGTTCCAGCATATTTTCTGGTTCTTTGGTCATCCTGAAGTGTATATTATGATTTTGCCGGCGTTTGGTGTTATTTCACATATCCTTCCAACCTTTGCACGCAAGCCATTGTTTGGGTATTCGTCAATGGTCTATGCAACCGCTTCAATTGCTTTCTTATCCTATATTGTTTGGGCACATCACATGTTTTTAACAGGCATGCCGGTAGCAGGTGAGCTCTATTTTATGTATGCAACGATGTTAATTGCGGTGCCAACAGGTGTAAAAGTTTTTAACTGGGTGGCGACAATTTGGAAGGGCTCTATGACTTTTGAGACACCTATGCTTTGGGCGTTATCATTTGTTATACTATTTACAATTGGTGGCTTCTCTGGACTAATGCTGGGTATTGTTCCAGCTGATATTCAGTATCACGACACCTATTTTGTGGTTGCACATTTCCACTATGTTCTGGTAACAGGAGCGTTGTGGGGAATTATTGCTGCGGTGTTTTACTGGCTGCCAAAATGGACAGGCAAGATGTATAACGAAACGCTTGGAAAAGTGCACTTTTGGTGGGCTATGATATCTGTGAATGTGGTGTTTTTCCCGCAACACTTTTTAGGGCTTGCAGGAATGCCACGTCGCATTCCAGATTACTCACTACAGTTTGCTGACTTTAACTATATCTCTTCAATTGGAGCTTTCGCTTTCGGTTTGTCATTTGTATTGTTTGCTTACATTGTCGTTGATTGTATACGTAACGGCAAGCCTGCAGATTCACGACCTTGGTATAGTGCCAAAGGGCTTGAATGGACGTTGCCTTCACCGGCGCCATACCATAGTTTTAATACGCCTCCAACACGAGCGGACATTTTGGCAGAGTCGCAGCATAGCTAATGGCTGATAATAAAAATAAAAAAGGTGCCATCATAACCGCTACTGTGGCTGGCGCTGTTGCAATAGGAGTATATGTAGCGACCATTATGCTTAATGGTTGATTATGGAAAGAAAAAAAATAACAAAAGGGTTTTGGATCAAACTGGTTTCGGTCCCCATCTTGATGTTCTTTTTTGCATTTGCGCTGGTCCCACTTTATGAAGTCTTGTGCGACATCACAGGCTTTAATGGGACGACTGGGAGGGTAGAGGCTGAGCAGCAATATGAAGTGAATGAAGAGCGACAGGTTACGGTAAGTTTTTTTTCATCAACGATGCCAGGATTTCCGGTACAGTTTGGGCCCAAGGTTAACTCGATTGAGGTTGTCCCTGGAAAGTTTTATACTGTGAGTTATGTTGCTAAGAACAACACAGATGAAATAGTTTTTGGCCAAGCTATACCTAGTGTTGCACCAACAGATGCAGCACTTCACTTTAAAAAGTTAGAGTGTTTTTGTTTTGTTAGGCAGGAGTTCAAGCCACATGAGGAGGTCGAAATGACGCTTCGATTTGTAATTGAGCCCGAAATGGAAGAAAGAATTAAAGATGTAAGTTTGTCATACAATTTTTTTAAGTTAGATAGTTAAAGAGAGGAAGAAAAATGAGTAACCAAAATTATTATATCCCTCATGGTACCTACTGGCCAGTTATTGGCTCAATTGGCATATCTACAACGTTTGTTGGTTTTGCCAATCTATTGCATGATGTCAGTTGGGGGGCTCCTGTTATGGGGCTGGGATTGACGATCCTTGTATTTATGCTGTTTGGCTGGCTTGGAACTGTAGTCAATGAAAGCATTAGTGGCACCTACAACAAGCAAGTAGACAGGACATTTCGTTGGGGCATGAGCTGGTTTATTTTTTCCGAAGTCATGTTCTTTGCCGCATTCTTTGGCGCTCTATTCTACGCAAGAATTCTCAGTGTTCCATGGCTTGATGGTGCAGGCAACAACATGTTTACCCCTGAGTTGTGGGAAGGATTTAAGGCTACTTGGCCGTTGATCAACACACCTGGCGCTATTGGACAAAACGGAACAACTTTCTCTACTGGCTTTGAATTAGTTGGTGCTTGGGGGTTGCCAGCAATTAATACAGCCCTACTTCTAACTTCGGGCGTTACCATTACATATGCTCATCATGCGTTACGTAAAGGTCATCGAAATGCATTGATTGCTTGGATGATTGCAACAATCGCTCTGGGCGTATTGTTCTTAGGATTCCAGATTACTGAGTACGGTCATGCATATCACGATGGCTTAAAGCTAACCTCTGGTATTTATGGGTCTACATTCTATTTATTGACAGGTTTTCACGGTTTTCATGTGACTGTGGGCGCCATTATGTTGACCGTTATTTTGTACCGTATTCAAAAAGGTCATTTTAATTCTGAAAACCACTTTGCCTTCGAAGGTGTTGCTTGGTATTGGCACTTTGTTGACGTAGTATGGTTAGGCCTATTTGTTTTTGTTTACTGGCTATAATTATTATTGAGTGGTTTAATAAAAGGCCCCTTGGATGGGGTCTTTTTTTTACAGTCGAACAGAGAAAGTTATGGATATTATTGTAATTGCAATTATTATTGTCATTTTATTTAGCCTAGGCTCTGCACTTGTTGGAATGATAAGAGGAGGAGAAAAGGGCTCGGATAAAATGTTTAAATCCTTAAGGTTGCGTATCAGTTTGTCGGTGTTTTTGTTTATTTTGCTGATGTTTGCAAGCTTCATGGGCTGGATAGAGCCTAATAATGTACTGCCCACTCAGTAATGAGGTTTCGTTTTTTCATACCAGCTTCCCTAATAATCGCTACTCTAGTGCTACTAATCTCTCTAGGCTTTTGGCAGCTTGATCGTGCCGATGAAAAACGAGCAATTGAAAACCAAATTGCCAGTGCTAATTCCGGTGATGTAGAGTTTGTTACTTCTGTCGAATTTCTTAAAGACAAAGAGTATTATCATGTTCGTCTCCAGGGGTCATATATTGAGGGCAAGCAATTTATTTATGACAACCAAATTGTTGACCAGATTTCAGGCTATTATGTTTTAACACCTTTTATTATAAATGACGCTTCGAAAGCTATTTTGATAAATCGAGGCTTTATACCCTGGAATGGAAGACGAGATAAATTAGCTGACATTGATATAGGTGAAAAGCTTACAGAAGTTAAGGTGCAAATATCAAAACCAGTTAAACGTATGGAGCTTAAAGTCAGTGAAACCACGCGAGATTTTCCAGTCTTGATTCAGGCTCTTGATTTGGATGAAATGAGCGCCATAGCTTCTCTAGATTTTGTTAGCGCGGTTGGTCTATTGAGCCCTGGATCTGAGAATGGCTTTGTTAGACAATGGGAGCCATACACTGGCAGCATTGAAAGACATATTGGCTATGCCATTCAGTGGTTTTTGATGGCGTTGGTACTCGCCTTTATCGGCATTCGATCGGCAATAAAACAACGGAAAAAATAATACTCTTAGGGCATTTAAAATATTGCTGAAAAAAAATCCTTTACTGTATAATTTCGCCCTAAGCCGACATAGCACAGTTGGTAGTGCAACTGATTTGTAATCAGTAGGTCCGCGGTTCAAGTCCGTGTGTCGGCACCAAATATTCTTTACTAAGCGGTCTTATTTGGCCGCTTTTTATTGGAGACTGGATGCGTATCTATTTGGAAAGTCACAGATGAAGAAGATGCCACTCACTGGTCGTGAAAGTCAGAAGGTAAATCTTGGAAAGCTTCTTCAAAACTCTGTCGAACAATATGGTTCCAAAACTTTTGTGACGCAGGCTGAAACCGGAGAATGCTTGACATATGTTGAGTTTAATCAATTAACAAACCATATTGCTCATGGCTTAATTGGTCTCGGTGTTGGCGTCAAAGAGTATGTGGCTATTATGCTTCCAAGCTGTATTCAATTTTTAGCCAGTTCATATGCACTAAAAAAGATTGGCGCCATCGAAGTGGCTATTAACAATAATACTCGCGGACCATCTCTCGCTCGCATGATTAACCTGACAAAGTGCAGAATACTGATTACTACCGGTGAATATTTGCAGCAGTTATCTGAGGTTGCTGAAGGCCTAGATTATTTGGAGCAGGTTATTATGACGGACGACCATCGTCCCGCTAAAAAGCTATTTCCTAGCCTGGAAATATTACGATGGCAATCGATTCTTGGTGAGTCCAGTTCAAACCTTTCATGTCAAGCTAGTGATGAAGAAACGGCTGTAATTCTGTTTACTTCTGGCACTACAGGTGTCTCGAAGGGTTGCGATATTCCGCACAGGTCCTCGGTGAGGGCTGCAGAGTCGATGATAGAGGCATTCAATCTCACCGAACAGGACTGCGTCTATACACCATATCCTTTGTATCATGTAGGAGCCACTCAGTACGACATATTGTCGGCAATGATGGTGGGTGGTCAGGCAATTCTTCGTCAAGGTTTTAGCCTGTCTAATTTTTGGAGTGATGTTTGTCGTTATAAGGCAACATGGTTTATGTCTTTGGGCTCTGTTCAGCAGTTGCTTTGGACAGCAGAACCGTGCATTGAAGAAACACAGCATAATTTACGCTTTATTTGGGGCACGCCATTACCTGTTGACCATAACGATTTTGAAGCTCGCTTTCAGCTCAAGCTAGCCCGTGGCACTGGATATGGCTCTACCGAAGCTGGAGGTGTAGCGCTTCCTCTTTTTGATAAGAGTGGGGCCGGTAAAGTGCTAGATCGTTATAAAGTGGCGGTTGTTGATGAAGACGATAATGAACTACCTGTAGGTGAATCTGGAGAGCTGGTAATTCGTCCACTTGAGCCTGCTATCATGGCGTCCAAATATATTGGCATGCCAGGGGAGACAGCTAAAGCTTGGCGTAATTCATGGTTCCACACTGGAGACCTTGCTAGATTGGATGAAGAAGGTGATCTTTTTTGGCTAGCTCGTATGTCGGAAAGGATTCGAGTGAAAGGGGAAATGGTTTCAGCTTACGAAATAGAAGAAGGTATATCTACACATCCTGTTGTGACTGACTGTGCTGTAATTGGAATTCCAGATGGAACAGGAGAAGAGCAAGTCAAGGCATTTGTTACACTTAAAGAAAATAAAACACTAGCTCTGGAAGAATTACGCTTATTCTGCACTCCTATTATGAGTCGTTTTATGGCTCCTACAGTTCTTGAAGTAATTAAAGAAATGCCACGCACACAAACAGGCAAGCCTGCAAAAGCAGAACTAAAAAAAAGACAGTAGTTTAGTCATTATTGAGCAGTTTAGAAGCTACTTTATAAGGTTAAGTTCACGAGTAAGATCTGAAAGTATTTCTGGACCATCGGTTCGCAAAATCACAATTTCCTCAAGCCTGACTCCAAATCTACCTTGCAGATAAATTCCTGGCTCAATTGAAAAAACCATGCCCTCGTCAAGTACCACTTCAGATGTGGCGGTTATGTATGGGGGTTCATGTATGTCAATACCTAAACCATGGCCCGTACGATGGACGAAGAACTCTCCGTAGCCGGCTTCAGTGATCACGCTCCTAGCAGCAGTATCGACGTCTTTAGCCATGACACCTGGTCTCGCTGCTGATAAGGCAGCCTTCACTGCTCGTTCAACAATTGCATGTATTTCTAGATAGCCTTCGGGTGGATGACCAAGCACTGACATGCGAGTCATGTCAGATGGAAACGTTCCTTTTCTTCCACCAATATCAATTAGAACTGCGTCTCCTTTTTTTACTTTTCTGTTTCCTGTATGGTGATGAGGAAATGCTCCATTAGGACCGGATCCGACAATACAGAATTGAGGTTTTGCGCCTTCAGATATAAAATGTTTATTTATTGCTTCGCCAATTTCAATCTCGCTGACTCCTTCCTTGATTGCAGCAAAGCCGGCTAGCATTGCTCGGTCATCAATCAGAGCATTTTCTTTGAGGTTGACGAATTCGTCTTGATCTTTGCGCATCCTCAACGCTCCAACAGTAGACCCGGTGAATTCATAGGTTGGGTTGGATAGTGACTCAAGAAGCAGCAAGGCAAAATGTGAGCGCATCGCCTCATCGATAGCGATGTGTTTGGCAGTAATTGTATCAGTATCTGACAGAGCCTCTTTAAGGGCTTGCTCTGGACCTATCTCGTCATTCCAGCAATGCATAGGTATTTTGGTTTGCTCTCTCACTCCTTCTGCGTTAACGGATGGCATCAAAAACGCCTCTTTTTCTTGACCAACCAAAAGCATACAAGGCCTTTCATCTGGAAAAGGGTTGAATCCCAACAGCCAGTTCATATGTGTGCCTGGGCCAAGCGCAATAAGATCGACACTGTTCATCTTCATTAGGTGTCTGGTTTTTATTAGTTTATTATTCATAGTATTAAAAAATCAAGAAGCCTTAAGTTGCCCAATACGTTGTTGCGCGACCGCCAAACAAGACACCCTAGAGTCACCATAAAGCTCCATAACTGGTTCAATTATTTGGCAATCTTTGTCGGCATATTGACAACGAGGATTAAAAGCGCAACCACTAGGTGGGTCTATAGGCGAGGGAAGTTCCCCAGTAAGTTTAATCCTTTGTCGCTTGCCATCAACGTCTGCTTGAGGCGTAGCTGATAAAAGCGCCTGGGTATAGGGATGCTGTGGGGTGTTAAAAACCGCTTCACTTGGTCCTTGTTCAACGGGCTTACCTAGGTACATTACCATCACTTCGTCGGCAATATGGCGCACCACACTAAGGTCGTGAGAGATAAAAACATAAGCTAGCCCTAGTTCTTGTTGTAGCTCGATCAGTAGGTTGATTACCTGAGCTTGAATCGACACATCAAGAGCAGAAACTGGCTCGTCTAAGATCACCACTTTGGGTTTAAGAATTAAAGCCCTGGCAATCGCTATTCTTTGGCGTTGACCACCCGAAAACATATGAGGATATCTCTGAAAATGTTCCTTTCGTAAGCCCACAAGTTCCATCATTTCTAATACTTTCTGATTTCTTTCATTGGTACTCAAATTTGTATTGATAATGAGAGGCTCTTGTATGATGTTGCCAATTTTTTTGCGCGGGTTAAGAGACCCAAAAGGATCTTGAAAAACCATCTGTATGGATTGTCTTAATTGTTTTTTTATAGATTTTTCCGTTGTTTTTGCAACGTCTATACCGTCAATACTTAGCTGTCCTGATGTAGGCTCTTCAATCATCGTAAGTATGCGTGCCAAGGTGGACTTGCCACAACCGGACTCGCCTACTACGGCTAAGGTTTTTCCCTCATACAGGTCAAAACTTACACCGGCTAAGGCCTTTAAGTTTTTGGATGGTTGTAAGTATCCACTTTTAACGGCATAGTATTTGTGAAGGTCTCGAGCCTTAATGAGTTGATGGTTCATTATTGAGTCCTCACATCTAAGTCTGGCTTTGGCGCAACCAAAGGATAGTGGCACAATATACCGTCCTGTAGTTCAGGGGGCTGTTGTCTACATAGTTCCTGTGCATAACTGCAACGAGGATTAAATAAACAACCTTTAGGTCGATCCATCTGACCAGGTACGACCCCAGGAATCGCGTTGAGTAGTTTTTCTTGAGCGCGTTCTGGAAGGGCATTTAGCAGAGCTTCAGAATAAGGATGTTGTGGGCTCTTGAACAACTCTTTAACCGAGCGCTGTTCAACTTGTTGGCCAGCATAGAGTACAACTACGTGCTCAGCTGTTTCGGCTACAACAGCCATATCATGGGTAATCAAAATCAGGGCCATGCCATGGCTTTTTTGCAATTCAATCAACAACTCTAATATCTGCGCTTGAATGGTGACGTCCAGTGCAGTTGTTGGTTCATCGGCAATCAATAATTTGGGTTGACAAGCAATCATCATGGCGATCATGACTCGTTGACACATGCCGCCGGGTAATTGATGTGGGTACGCATTTAGACGGGTTTCAGCGGCTGGAATGCCGACTTGGTGTAATAATTCAATCGCACGATTTTTGTAGCTACGACGACTGCCACCAAAGTGTTGACAGAGCACTTCGGTTATTTGATAGCCAACCGTAAAACAAGGGTTAAGGCTAGTCATCGGTTCCTGAAAAATCATGCTGATATCTTTGCCGATGATTTTTCGTCTTTGTTTATCATTCATACCAAGCAAGTCTTGGCCATCAAATAGCATAGAGTCCGCACTCACTTTGGCAGTCCAGGGTAGAAGGCCCATTAGGGCCAACATGGCTACCGATTTGCCGGAACCAGACTCTCCCACAATGGCTAGAATCTCTCCTTCATCAATAGATAAATTAATGCTATCTACCGCTCTCAAAGAGCCGGTCGCGGTAGCAAACTCAACAGTTAAATTAGCAATTTCTAGTAATGCCATTTCTATGACCTCTTAAGTTTTGGGTCGAGCGCATCTCTTAGGCCATCACCGACAAGATTGATTGCCAGCACTGCCAACAAGATTGCTAAACCTGGGAAGGTAACTGTCCAGGGTGCGTTTAATATGAGGTCTCGATTTTCTGCAATCAATGTCCCCCATTCTGGTGTCGGAGCTTGTGCCCCCATACCTAAGAATCCTAACGCCGCAGTATCGAGAATGGCGGTAGAAAAGCTCAAAGTTCCTTGAACAATTACTGGCGCCATGCAGTTTGGCAGGATACTCACGAACATTAGTCGTGTCGAGCTCGCACCCGTCATTTTGCTTGCAGTAACATAATCACGGTTTAGTTCAGAAAGTGTTGAGGCTCGGGTTAAGCGAACAAAATACGGCGTATATGTAATTGCTATTGCTATCATGGCATTTAGTAGCCCAGGACCGAGTATTGCCACCATTACTAGCGCTAAGAGTAATCCAGGGACAGCCATAATAGTATCCATCACTCGCATAATTAGAATTTCTAGCCAGCCACCACGATAACCCGCAATTAGGCCCAATAGCACGCCAATAGACAAGGACAAAACAACCACGATAAAGCCTGCAAGTAATGACAGTCTTGAGCCATGAATAATGCGTGACAACATATCACGCCCAGCGTAGTCAGTGCCAAGGAAAAATTGCATTTGTCCTCCCTCTTTCCATGCAGGTGGAAGTTTAGCAAATTGGCGATACTGTTCAGCTGGTTCATGTGGGCTAATGACATCAGCAAACAACGCCACAAATACCACTAAAACCAAAAACACAAGGCCTGCTACTGCAGTTTTACTGACACTAAAATAGAACCAAAATTCTTGCCATTGTTGGCTTAGAGTGGATTTTGAAGAGACTGCAGAATGATTCATGATTTGTTCTTTTGATGCAATATTCGAGGATTAATAAATCCATAGAGCAAGTCGACAATCAGATTGACGGTCATAATGGTAACGGCAATAAGTAACAGTCCTCCCTGAACAGCATAATAGTCACGGGCAAAAATTGAAAAAATGATCCATTTACCTATACCAGGCCAACCAAAAATAGTTTCAGTCAAAATAGCACCCGCTAGCAGTATTGCAACCATTAAACCAATAACAGTAACCACCGTTATCAGGGCATTGCGTAACGCATGAATCGCTACTACTCTAAAAGTTGACAAACCTTTAGCGCGTGCGGTACGGACATAGTCTTCGCTTAACACTTCAAGCATAGCGGAGCGGGTTTGTCGTGCAATAACAGCCAACGGTATAGTTCCTAGCACCACTGTAGGCAAAATCAAATGATGCAGAGCGTTAAGAAGAGACCCTTTTTCATCGCTAAGTAGGGTATCAATCAGCATAAATCCAGTGACAGGATCCACATCAAATAAAAACGACAATCGGCCCGACACGGGTGTTAGGTTTAAAGTGTTTGAAAATAAGATAATGAGTAGTAAGCCCCACCAGAATATTGGCATCGAGTATCCAATGAGCGATATACCCATGATTCCTTGGTCAACCTTTGAACCTCGTTTTAAGGCAGCAATTATTCCAGCTGGTACGCCAATAATGATAGCAAAAATAATCGCACAAATAGCAAGCTCTGCTGTGGCAGGAAATAACTCAAAGAATTCTTCAACTACCGGTCTGTTGGTTTTTACTGAGACTCCTAAGTCGCCATGAAGTACATCGCTTAGGTAGCTGAAATACTGCTGCCATATAGGCTTATCTAAACCCAAATTAGCTAGGATTTCAACCCTTTTTTCAGCACTAACGCCACGTTCACCAGCCAATACCTCAACTGGATCTCCTGGAAGCACTCTTATAAACCCAAATGCAACCACAGTAACACCAATAAATACTGGCACCAGTAACATTAATCGGTTAATTAGAAAGCGAAACATAGAGCCTTAGCTTTGTGATATGGGTTGGTAGGCTAAATAGCTATCATTCCAAAAAATGGTGATAGCTATTAGGTCTAACAACTCATAAATAAGTTGGCACAGGTTGATTTCTCAAGCCTGTGCCAAACACTACTTATTTCAGGTCAACACCATCATAGAAGATGTGACTTCCTAGTGGATGAACTATGAAACCTGTAACTTCTTTGCGTACAGGTTTGAACACAATAGAGTGTGCAATAGTTACCCAAGGTGCTTCATCCTTGAAGATCAGCTGAGCTTCTTCGTACAGAGCAGTACGCTCAGCTTGGTCAGTTATTTGTCTAGCCTGATTTAAAAGCGAGTCAAATCCTTCATGACACCAGCGTGCACGGTTGCCACCTGAGGCAGCAGCTGTACAGCCTAACAATACACCCATAAAGTTGTCAGGATCACCGTTATCACCAGTCCAACCTAGCAACATAGTGTCGTGCTCACCATCTCTAGAGCGTTGGAGGTATTCACCCCACTCATAAGTGACGATTTCAGCATCTACACCCACTTTTGCCCAGTCAGCCTGAATTAGTTCAGCCATACGACGAGCATTTGGGTTGTATGGACGTTGCACTGGCATAGCCCAAATGTTAGTCTTCAGACCACTAACGCCTGCTGAATCGAGCATTGCTTTAGCACCAGCTGGATCGTAGGCATAGTCTCGAACAGCATGGTTATAAGACCACATAGTTGGTGGGATTGGGTTTTTAGCAACCGAACCAGCACCCTCAAACACTATATCTAAAATTGCTTGCTTGTCAATGGCCATGCTCAAAGCCTGGCGAACTATTTTTTGATCAAATGGAGCCTTTTCGGTATTGAAAGCCAAATAGCCCACGTTCAAACCTTCCTGTTGCATCAAGTTGATGTCAGAATCGGCCTCCATAGCTGCAGGATCTGCAGGATTAGGATACGGCATTACATGACATTCGCCTGCCTTCAATTTCTGATAACGAACATTGTTATCAACAGTGATAGCAAACACTAGCTTGTCGATGTTGGAACGACCGTCCCAATAATCATCGTGTGCAGTGTAACGAATAAATGCATCTTTGATATAAGAATCTAAGACAAACGGACCAGTACCAACCGGTTTATGATCGATATCATCTTTACGACCGGCAGCAGCTAAATTGTCTGCATATTCAGCCGACAACACCGAAGCAAAGTCCATAGCTAAGTTCGAAACAAAAGGTGATTCAGGTCTGGTAAGTGTAAACTTAACCGTGTAATCATCAATCTTGTCAATAGACTTGAGTAGTGATCCCATATCCATCCATCCAAAGTATAGGTACTCTCCACCTACATCATGATAAGGGTGATCGTCTTTCCACATTCTGTTATATGTGAATAGAATATCGTCGGCGTTAAAGTCGCGAGTAGGAGTAAAGTCATCCGTAGTATGGAACTTCACACCTTTACGTAAATTAAACGTATATTCTAAGCCATCTGCAGAAGCAGACCAAGATTCAGCCAAACCTGGAATGACCTTGGTAGTGCCAGTTTCAAACTGCACTATACGGTTATATATAGTTTGTGGAGAGGCGTCAAACGTGGCGCCTGCTGAGTAGAGCGAAGGGTTAAAACCTTCAGGGCTACCTTCAGAACAGAACACCAGAGTTTTTGCTTGCGCCACTCCCGTTAATGCCAAACCGAGTCCTAACCCGGCGGCAAGTAATGTTTTTTTCATTTTTTATTCTCCTTAATTAAACACCATCGTTGGTGTAGTCATGTTGTATAGACAAAAAAAACCAACCAGCATCAAGCCTGTTGGTTTAAGGTCAACTATATAGTAGCGATAATGCTAGGTCAAGGTTTTTCTGCTATATCCCATGGAGACAACAAAATACTTAATCTAAAACATGCAAATTTTAGAAGAAAATAAAACCATCACTAAACTTAAGACTTGCGTAATAAAAGTGGTTTTTTTGAAGAGTAGTTTTTGTATTGATCAGTCGTCAGGCTCTATAGGTCCTGGTGCCAAAACTTCTCTATTGCCTGCACTATTCATCGAGCTTACAATTCCACTTGCCTCCATATCTTCGATGATTCTTGCTGCACGGTTATATCCAATCCGCATTCGTCTTTGGAGGCTAGAGATTGAAGCCCTTCTGGTTGAGGTAACGATTTGTACAGCTTCATCAAAAAGTGGGTCAAGCTCGTCAGTGACGTAACCTGAATCTTGTGAACCGGTGTTTTCATTTTGAGGACTAAGTATGCCAGCTAAATAATTAGGGTCCGAGTTCTTTTTAAGGTGGTCAACAACGCGGAAAATTTCACTATCTTCAACGTATGCGCCATGAATACGAGTCAGATGAGAAATGCCAGGTGTCATATAAAGCATATCGCCCAAACCAAGCAATTGTTCTGCACCAGATTGATCCAAAATTGTCCTAGAGTCAGTCTTGGATGAGACTTTAAATGAAATTCTGGTAGGGATGTTGGATTTTATGAGACCAGTTATGACATCTACACTTGGCCTTTGTGTTGCCACAATAAGGTGTACTCCTGCAGCACGCGCTTTTTGGGCAATACGAACAATTAAGCCCTCGACTCGTTTTGATTTAGCTCTATCTTGTTGGGCAAGCGCCGCTAACATGTCTGCATATTCATCGATGACAATGACTATTAGTGGTAGTGCCTCTAGCTCAGGATGTTGCTCCCCTTCTTTTGCCGTTTTGGGATCAAATGACGGATCTAATAATGGTTTGCCACTTTTATTAGCACGCAAGAGTTTTTCGTTAAAAGCCTCAATATTTCGAACACTAAATTTGGCTAAAAGTGTGTAGCGCCTCTCCATTTCATTGACACACCACCATAATGCACTTGCAGCCTCATTCATATTCGTCATAACGGGAGTTAATAGGTGAGGGATGTCGGCATAGCAAGTCAATTCAATAATTTTAGGGTCAATCATTATGAACCGAACTTGGTCTGGTTTTGCCTTATATAAAATACTTAAAATGATGGCATTGAGGCCGACGGATTTTCCCATTCCTGTGGCGCCAGAAATCAACAGATGAGGCATCTTAGCAAGATCTACTACTATGGGATGTCCATTAATGTTCTTACCCAAGCCCATCGAAAGTGTTGATTTAGATTTTGTAAATGTTTCGCTCGAGAGGATCTCTTTTAGTCCAATCAACTCTCTATTGTTGTTCGGTATCTCTAGGCCAATTACCGGTTTTCCCGGGATGACATCGACAATTCGAACACTTTCAACCAGCAATGCCCTGGCTAAATCTTTGTTAAGGTTCATGATTTGACTGACCTTCACTCCAGGCGCAAGAGATATTTCAAATTGAGTGACCACAGGACCTGGAGTGACATCAGTAATG
>OFDL01000010.1_pt1 | contig 16597 bp, 19 predicted proteins | sample 1520561 | NCBI WGS metagenome assembly OFDL01 (sample SAMEA3696448, study PRJEB22514) | metagenome | biome: water; feature: marine; material: hydrothermal vent | place: Pacific Ocean | collected 2014-08-15 | depth 1539 m | reverse complement strand
AAGGTAGTAACAGTAGCGGTGTAACTGGCGAGCTTGATGCTCTTTATGATGAGGCAGTACAAATTGTGACCTCATCACGCCGTGCTTCAATCTCTAGCTTGCAACGACGTATGCGTATTGGTTACAACCGCGCTGCGCGTATTATCGAAGATATGGAAGCCAGTGGCGTAGTTTCAACCATGAATAGTGCTGGCAATCGCCAAGTACTCGCACCAGAGCCAATCAATCATGAAGAATAAATGGGTCGCCTTGTTGGTTTTGTTGTGGATCAATACTGCAATAAGCGCAAACAACAATCAATTTGATGATTTTTTTAATGCACTAGAATCACTAAGTGCTGATTTCAATCAAACAACTTATAGTGATACCGGGGTTCTGTTAAACAACGCCTCTGGTCGTTTTTCATTTAAACGACCTCAACAATTACGCTGGCATACAACAAAACCGAACGAACAAATATTACTACTTAATAACAATGAATTTTGGTTAATCGACGTAGAGCTCGAACAAGCCAGCTTACAAGTAAACCAAGACCTGTCTCAAACACCTTTATATTGGCTAATCAACAAGCCTGAGTCTATCGCAAATATGCCAACATTCTCTTATCGAAAAAATGGGGTTGATTGGTATGGAACAGACAGACTTTCATCACAATATCAACAGTTATATTTTGGTTTTGAGGGCAAGACATTACGCGCTATTTCACTTAAGAATCAGTTAGAACAAACGATTATTATTCTATTTGATCAACTGTCAGTCAATCCTATAATTAAACCACAAACTTTTGATTTGAACCTTGATCCAGTGTTTGATATCATTCGCTAAAAACTCATGGTGATAAAGAATGATGGACTTATACGTCTTCTATAAAGTCTTTTGTTTCAAAGGTCGCTAAATTCTGCAAATATGGAACACTTTACTCTTCAACCTTTATGATTAAATTCTTCGGATACATTGGTTCAAAAAAAATATCGAAACCTTCTATAGGATGAGAACGAGTAAAGCCACCACTTGGGTGAAAGAAAATATACCCTGGAACATTCCTTGGATCTTCTGGCCTTTCTTCAAAAATAAAACCGTCAGGTGGATTAAAAAAAATATACTTCGGACCCCCTTCTTGTCCTTCTGCAGAAAATAATTCTATAGGAAGGCAAGTAGAGGGCTGTTTAGTAAAATCTGCTTTTGTTTTTTTTTCAATCTCACTCAACCATTCTTTAGCTTCTCCACTTATATTTATATCTGCAAATATCTTTGTAGAAATTGTAAAAATAACAACTAACGATACTAATACTTTGTTCATATCAAATTTTGTGATATATAAATAAATATTGCATAGACTTTACCAGATAGAGAAACAGAGTATTACTTTAAATACTCGATAGCAGAGTCAGCACAGCCATTCCTGATCAAATCAAATAAATCTCTAAATACATAGCTTCGGTTTGGGTCAGATTTTAGAGCATGCAATAAAAAACCACCCTCTCGGGTGGCTCTTTAACGTAATTTATTTAAAAAATTACTTAGCGGTACTATTCGAAGATGCTGTACCTGCAGCGATTGCATCTGCATAACCTTTAGCATAAGCATCAGCCTGACCTTTTGCGTATGCATCAGCCTGACCTTTTGCGAAAGCGTCTGCTAAACCTTTAGCGTTTGCATTACCAGTACCAGAAGCGTTACCATCTGCTGCGCCCGCAGCGTTAGCGTCTGTTGTATTTTTGGTGTTAAAGCGTGTGCCAAAGTCTGTGTTGTTTAACCATTTGTTGCCGCCTTGCATAGGACCCCAATTTTGAGCACCAGAAAAAGGGCCAGCATTAGAACCGCCACCAAATGGACCGAAGTTGTTACCGCCTGAGAATGGACCAGCGTTAGAACCACCTGTAAATGGACCCATGTTGTTACCACCTGAGAATGGACCCATGTTGTTGCCACCTGAGAATGGACCCATGTTGTTGCCACCCCATCCACCATTATTACCACCCCAGCCATTATTACTATGCATAAATGCTGAAGCAGATGTTGCTGCAACTACAGTTGCAATTGCGATTACTTTTGTTAAATTTTTCATTTTTTCTTCCTCTTTAAAGTTAATTTAGTTATTGTAAGTAATAAAACATACTTATGGTACATCATACCCCACTTCAATCATTAATCCAAATTTCGAGTTTTTTAGCTGTCGGTATTATTATATTGAATCGATCATCGCATTTAAAGTGGCACTTGGGCGCATCACTTTGGAGACTAACTCTGGATTAGGCTGGTAATAACCACCGAGTTCCACTGACGCACCTTGAACTGCATTTAGCTCAGAAATAATAATTGATTCGTTAGCAGATAGAGCCTCAGCTACCGATGTAAACTGCATTTGTAATTCAATATCTTGTGTTTGAGCTGCCAACGCCTGTGCCCAATACATAGCTAAATAAAAATGACTACCACGATTGTCTAGCTCACCTACTTTGCGTGATGGCGATTTATCGTTATCTAAAAACTTAGCTGTCGCTGCATCTAAGGTGGTTGCTAATACTTGTGCTTTAGGCATATCGAATGTAGTAGCTAAATGCTCTAGTGAAACAGCTAAAGCCAAGAACTCGCCTAAAGAATCCCAGCGTAAGTGATTTTCAGATAATAATTGTTGAACATGTTTGGGTGCCGAACCACCGGCGCCAGTTTCAAACAAGCCGCCGCCATTCATGAGTGGCACAATCGATAGCATTTTTGCGCTTGTTCCGAGCTCTAGTATCGGAAACAGATCTGTTAAATAGTCTCGAAGTACATTGCCTGTCACTGAAATAACATTCTTACCGGCTTTCACATGCTTGAGTGTAAATCGAGTAGCCTCTTCAGGTGACATAATGTGAATTTCAAGATCGGTTGTATCGTGATCAAGCAAATATTTATTAACTTTCTTAATCATTTTCTCATCGTGCGCACGTTGCCCATCTAGCCAAAAAATAGTCGGTAGCTTTGTTGCCCTAGCACGGTTCACTGCTAACTTAACCCAGTCTTGAATCGGTGCATCTTTTACTTGGCACATGCGGAAAATATCGCCCACTTCTACAGATTGCTCAAGTAATACCACTCCATCTGTAGAGATAACACGTACTGTTCCTGCTGCTGTCATTTGAAACGTTTTATCGTGAGAGCCATACTCTTGAGCTTTTTGCGCCATTAAGCCAACATTTGAAACAGAGCCCATCGTAGTAGGATCAAATGCACCATGCTTTTTACAAAAACTAATGGTTTCTTGAAAAACACCTGCATAACAACGATCAGGAATCACCGCCATGGTATCTTGCTGTTCGCCGTCCTTATTCCACATCTGACCTGATGTTCGAATCATGGCTGGCATAGAGGCATCAATAATGACATCGCTTGGTATGTTTAAATTGGTAATACCTTTATCAGAATCAACCATAGCCACGTCAGGCTGCTTGGCATAAACCGCTTGAATGTCGGCTTGTATTTCTGCTTTTTGGCTAGGCTCTAACGTTTCGATTTTACTTAAGACATCACCAAAACCATTATTCGCATTGATACCTAGCTCTTCAAAAACCAACGCATGCTTCTTAAACACATCTTCAAAAAAGACGCTTACCGCCTGGCCGAAAATAATTGGGTCAGAAACTTTCATCATCGTGGCTTTCATGTGCACAGAGAATAGCACGCCCTGCTCTTTCGCTTGTGCGATGGCTTGAGTTAGAAAATCTCGCAAAGATGACTGACTCATAACAGCCGCATCAATGATCTCACCTGCTTGCAGTGAAGCGGGTGCTTTTAATTCTTCAATTGAGCCATCAGCACTTTCAAATTGAATAGTGAACTGTGTTGCATCGGTAGTGGTCGTTGATTTTTCAGAACCGTAAAAATCACCTTCAGACATACTAGCCACAGCTGTTTTAGAATCAGCTGACCAAGCGCCCATTGAATGAGGATTTTTCTGAGCATAGCTTTTAACCGATGCTGGCGCACGACGATCAGAGTTACCTTCACGCAATACTGGATTTACTGCACTACCTAAAACTTTAGAAAATGTGGCTTTAAGCGCTTTATCTTCATCACTCTGAGGATTGGAAGGATAATTTGGAATATCATAACCATGCGCTTGAAGCTCAGCAATCACTGATTCTAGCTGTGGAATAGAGGCGCTCACATTCGGCAGCTTAATAATATTGGCTTCTGGTAATTTTACAATCTGACCTAATTCACTTAAAGCATCGCCCATTTTTTGCGTGGCAGTTAGCCTTTCAGGAAAATTAGCAATCACACGAGCAGCTAAAGAGATATCACGAGTCTCAACCGCTACGTTTGCAGCACCGGTAAACGCCTTGATTATTGGCAGTAATGAGTAAGTTGCCAATGCTGGCGCCTCATCAGTCAAGGTATAAATGATCTTAGTTTTTTGTGACATAGCTACCTTGTTTGTAAACGTAGTATTTTAGCATCCTCGCCATTTGAATAGTATTTTTTACGGCTGTCAATCAGGTTGAAACCGAGTTTTTGGTAAAACAAAAGTGCCGATTTATTAGATGCGCGTACCTCAATAAATATCGTATTAAGGCTTAAGGCTTGTAACTGCTGAGTTAAATAATCAAACAACTGAGTGCCTAAGCCTTGGTGTTGATGCTCTGGATGAATGCAGATATTAAGTAAATCCATTGAGTCTGGCGAATGTGTAGCAACAAAGTAGCCCAATACTTGATCGTCAATAATTAATAAGCTGGATAATGTTTTTGGATTATTCAAGCTGTCAGTAAATTTAGCCTGACTCCATGGGGAATCATAAACTAAGCGTTCAATTGTTAAAACAAGGGGTATATCCCTTACAGTAAAATCTCTAAAGGAAGTATTGATACGCTTTGTTGTCGGTTTCGTTTTGGTAGAAATAACCCAATTCATCAAAGTTGCGCTCTAGTTGGACAACATCATCAACTTGCAAACCAATCAATACACGACCGAAATCAGCACCATGATTACGATAATGGAATAAAGAAATATTCCAATGTATACCCACCTTTTTTAAAAAGTTAAGCAAAGCACCAGGGCGCTCAGGAAATTCAAATCGGTACAGTACTTCGTTATCAGCATCCGAACGACCGCCCACCATATAACGAATATGGGTCTTAGCAATAGAGTTGTCACTCATATCCAAAATATCAAATGATTGTGAGAGTTTGGCTATCAATGCTTCTTTTTCACTTAAGCCTTCACTAAGTGCCACGCCGACAAAAATATGGGCCTGTCTATTAGGCGCATAACGATAGTTAAACTCTGTGATGGCATGGTTGTCCAACAACTGGCAAAACTTTAAGAAGCTGCCAGGTTGCTCTGGAATAGTCGCCGCAATAATGGCTTCATTATGCTCACCCAAATCAGCACGTTCTGAGATATAACGCAGACGATCAAAGTTAACATTGGCACCTGAGACAATAGAAACCAAATTCTCATTTTCAATATTATTTTGTTCGACGTATTTCTTTACCCCTGCTGTGGCCAAGGCACCTGCAGGCTCTGCAATAGAGCGCACGTCTTCGTAGATGTCTTTAATAGCGGCGCAAATTTCATCATTACTCACTAACACCACTTCATCTACCACTGCTTTGACAATTGGATAGGTTTGTTCGCCAATTTGCTTGACCGCTACACCGTCGGCAAAACGACCAACATCGGGCAATACAATGCGCTTACCTTGTTTAAGGGCTTGATAAAGTGTTGGCGAGTCTTCTGGTTCAACACCAATCACTTGGATGTTTGGCGCATAGTGCTTAATGTAAGTCGCTATACCGGCAATAAGACCGCCGCCGCCCACAGGAACAAAGACTTTATCCATGCTTGGAAGTTGTTCTAATAGTTCTTTAGCAATGGTTGCCTGCCCTGCCATGACTTCAATGTCATCGTACGGATGGATAAACACCAAATCTTGAGCTTGCTCTAATTGTTTGGCATATTGATAGGCATCATCATACACATCGCCATGAAGCACAACTTTTCCGCCTAATTGCTCGACCGCATTAACTTTAATTTTGGGGGTGGACAGTGGCATCACAATCACTGATTCAATACCGAGCTTAGTAGCAGACAACGCCACACCTTGGGCATGATTACCAGCACTTGATGCTACCACCCCTTTGGCTGCTTGTTCTTTGGTTAAACCGGAGATTTTTTGATAAGCACCTCTTAACTTAAAGGCATGAATAACTAATTCGTCTTCTCGTTTAAGATAGATGTTGTTTTTACTGCGCTCGCTGAGTTGATGCGCTAAGCTCAGTGGCGTAACGCTGGCAACGTCATAAACGCGGGTGTTATCGGCTAAATCAACAATGCTTTGCATGTAGTTCCTTTAAGTAATCAACCGTTACATAAGTGGCGTCAGTAGCATCACCTTCAATTAATGTAAAAGGTTTGTTTGGTTCGCCTAAATTATTCAGGATAACGATTGCCTCATCAAACTGGTGAGACTCAGTATATTCGTTAGTGGTGATTAATGTTTTTAAATTTGCATCGGTTGCTGAAACAATGCCATTACGTGAATCTTCAAAAGCGAGACAATCTTTAGGCTCTAGATTCATTTGCTCTAATACCCAATGGTAGATATCACCCGCTGGTTTTAAATTAGGCACAACATTGCCCGCACCAATCACCTCAAACCAATCGAGTGCCTCACGCCCTAATGTATTGGCAATCAGCGCATCAACATTAGCAGGTGTGGTGGTGGTAGCAATCGCCATTCTTAAACCGGCATCTCTAGCCTCATGAAACAAACGCTCCACACCGGGTCTTAAAGGTATTTTTCCTTCATTGACTAGGCGCACATAGATCTCGGTTTTGAGCGCGTGGACGGATGCGGCAAAAGCATCTAAATCGTCACAACTAAAATCGGGCTTGTAATCATTGACATAATGTTTGATGCGTAATTGCCCACCGGTGACATCGAGTAATTTATGGTAAAGTTCATTCGACCAGACCCAATCTAGGTCTAATTCTTCAAATGCCAAATTAAAGGCGACCAAATGTCCATCACGCTCAGTATTTGCAAGGGTTCCATCAACATCAAAAATAAGTGCTTTTAGTGTCATAAATAATTTTATAATAAGAAATGTACGAAATAAATTGCTATTTTAAGTCACTTTCGGTATAAACATTATTTTTTTCATTAACAACCATTATGTCAGAACCTGATTTTCAAGATATTCCTGCTTACAAGCCTACCAAAAATGAAGATTTTATGAGTGTAGGGCAAATTGATCATTTTAAAGCTAAGTTAAGTGCTTGGATGAATCAGTTAATTAGTGACGCTGAATCTACCATTAATCACATCCAAGAGGATTCAAATCAAGTAGCGGATATTAACGACAGAGCCACTTTAGAAGAAGAATTTGCATTAGAACTTAGAACGCGTGATCGTGAAAGAAAGCTTATTAGTAAAATTGAAAAGACCTTGCATATAATTGAACTGGGTGATTACGGCTACTGCAAAACTTGTGGTGCAGAAATCTCTTTAGTGCGCTTAGAGGCGCGCCCTACGGCTGATGAGTGTATAGATTGTAAGACCATCGCAGAACGAAAGGAAGTCTAATTTTCAGCGTCTTTACCCTTGCTACTGCGTTAAAAATTCAGAATACTTAGTCACATAGATTTACTATGCTTCTTCGTATTCTGAATTTTCGCCTTGTAGCAAAAATAAATACTTGAAAATCTAATTAAATACTTGAAAATCTAGAAGTGTTGATAAGACGCGCAAGTCTTATTCAGCCCTTTAATATCTAAACCAAGATCTTTTGTAATAACACCAATTTTGGTTAGTGCTATGCCTAGATTTTTCTCAATTGTTTTTAAAGCCTCAACATACGTCTTCGGCACAGTAAAACACAGCTCATAGTCATCACCGCCCGCTAACGCAATGCACCAGTCCTGCGTGGTGTTAATATAAACACTCACCGGGTCTGATAATGGAATGGCATCTATATTAATAGTTGCACCCACCTTAGAGTGTTTTAGAATATGGGAAAGGTCTTGCTCTAACCCGTCTGAAAGGTCAATACAGGCGTTAGCCATACCTACTAGCGCTTGTGCTAAGCCTACCCTTGCTGTTGGTCGGTTAAATCGCTCTAAACAAAAATCTGAAGGTGTGCCACCCTGTTCGATTTGTTGCCAGGCATATGCCGCATCACCTAGCGTGTTAGAAACATAAATCAAATCATCGACTTCGGCACCTGATCGCAACAAGGCTTTGCCTGTCTCTACTTCCCCAATGATATTAATGGTGATACTTAAAGCACCTTTAGTGGTATCACCACCAATCAAATCAAGTTGGTACTCAGCTGCCAATTGTTTTAAAGCATCCGAAAATTCACTTAACCACGCTTCATTTAATTCAGGCAGTGTTAAGGCTAAAGTGAAATATTTTGGTGTGGCGCCCATTGCTGCCAAATCACTCAAATTAACGGCTAAGGCTTTATAAGCAATATCAGCAGCACTTGTATTTTTGGGGAAGTGTACGCCTTCAATTAGCGTATCAACACTGGTAACGATTTGGGTATTAGGCGTAGCATCAATGATGGCACAATCATCACCAACACCTAAACTAACCGAATGATAACAAGCCCAATTGAAATAACGCTCAATCAGTTTAAATTCATTCATTGAGGGTGATCTTGCATAAACGCTTTATCAATCTCACCACGTCCTGCATTGAACATTGAGCCAGAGCCTAACACCATTGAAACCAAAATAACAAAAAACAGAGGGACAACGCCCAGCAAGCTCAAAATCGAATCTACGATGCTTGTTCCATCCATACTAGCGGGTGCATCCGTATCGATAAAGAATGACAATGAAGTTGCAACAAAGTAAAACACGTAGGCGCCAATGATTAATTTGTAACGATCCAATGACAACTTCCAATGTAAATAGACTAAATGAGGTGCGTTTTCTTTGGCTCTTTTGGTTTGGAAAAATGTATAAACAATGATGTAAAACGATAGTGCAATAGCACTTGCAATTGCACCACCCATACTAAAACCCAGTAGCTTAATCATGCCTAGTGAAAAGAACAAATGCACTATCACCATATTGATAGTGAATAGCTCGTGTGGTGCTTTTGCGCTTTTTCTGTCTTCAGCGCTAGATTTAATTGTGGTCAGCATAATAAAGTTATACCATAACTCTTACCGAGCTACATATAGGCGTTTTCTTTTTGTGTGTGATCGGTTACATCCAAGATGTTTTTAATCTGCGGATAAATCGCTTTTAGTTGTGACTCCACTCCATTCTTTAATGTCACTTTAACTGAAGAACAACCTTGACAACCACCACCAAAATTAAGAATGACATCCATATCATCGGTGATTTCAACCAACTCAACAAAGCCACCGTGTGAAGCTAGCTGTGGATTAACTTCAGCAGCAATGGTGTATTTAATTTTTTCTGCTAAAGGTGCGTCGTCTTTTGGTGCTTCACCTTTAGCATTCGGTGCAGTAATGGTGAGCTTCTTAGTAGAGCCTTCTTCTTTTAAGGCAACTTCAGAGTCTTTTAAATAATCAAAATTACTCTCGTCAATAAAAGCATTAAAACCTTCATACTCAAATTTAAAATAAGTTTTACCTAAATCTTTAGAATAGCAAAAATTAAAAGTGACGGCAGCAGCTGGTGTACCGGCTTTTTCAATATCGACCTTTAAACCTAAGTCTTCCTCGCCTTGCTGGGTAAATAATTCGGCTACATAAGTTAGAGCTTCGTCAGTAATATCAAACATGGTTATCCTTTATTAAAAATAATATTGTCAATCAATCGGGTTGATTCTAGAAAGACTGCGCATAATATCGCAATTTTACTTGTATTATCAGTGATTTGCTTAAGGGTATTTGCATCTAGTGCTTCAAAATAATCCACTTTAAAATCCTCTGAAAGGGTATTTTTTGCCCTGTTAGTTAATACTTCGACCGGTGTATTGTCCAAATAATCTTGCTTGGCTTGAAGTAATACTTGATATAAGCGAGGTGCGACTTTCCTCTCATTAATCGACAAATATTGATTACGCGTACTCATGGCTAGGCCGTCTTGCTCTCTAATGGTTGGCTGTGATAACAGCTTAATTTCTGGAAAATACTGATTAGCCATCTGTGTGATCAGCAATAACTGTTGATAATCCTTTTGTCCAAATATAGTCATATCAGGTTTTACAATCTCAAACAAACGATGCACTACCTGCACCACCCCATTAAAATGCCCTGGCCTAGAAGCACCACACAAGATATCGCCCATCTCACCAACTTTAATATCACTGTCTAAACCCTGAGGATAAATCTGCTCAATACTTGGGATGAATAAACCATCAACTTGATGCTGCTCTAGCAACACATTGTCTTGCTCAAATGTATTAGGATATTGGCCAAAATCTTCATTCTCGCCAAACTGTGTTGGGTTAACAAAAATACTTACCACAACTTTGTCAGCCTTTTGCTTAGCAAGCTCGACCAAAGCTAAATGCCCATCATGCAAACCACCCATGGTTGGCACAAAAGCGATGTGTTGACCTTGTAAATGCCAACTATCAATTGTGCTTTGAAGTGATTGAATTGTTGTATAAGTTTTCACGGAAATTTGCAACTAATAACTGTGTTCATCGCCTGGAAATGTTTGATCTTTTACTGCGCTGATAAATGCATTGACAGCACCTTGAATATCATTATTATCTTTTAGAAAGTTTTTAACAAATCTTGGCAAGTGCTTAGTATTAATCCCAAGCATGTCGTAGCTTACCAATACTTGTCCGTCACAATCAAGGCCTGCACCAATACCAATGGTGGGAATGCTCAATGCTTGAGAAACTTGCTTGGCTAACGCTGCCGGCACGCATTCAAGTACTAACATTTGCACGCCCCAAGCCTCTAAAGCCAATGCGTCGTCAATAATTCGTTTAGCGCTTACCTCATCTTTCCCTTGCACTTTATAGCCACCCATCTCAATCACTGATTGTGGCTGAAGACCCAAATGCCCACAGACTGGAATATTATTGGCTTGTAAAATCTCAAATGAATCTTTATGCTCTTGCCCACCCTCAAACTTCACCATCTGTGCGCCCGCATCAATCAAACGCTGAGCATTCGCTAATGTTTGATTGGCACTGTCGTAGCTATGGTAAGGCATGTCAGCAATCAGTAAGACACCTTGAATACCTTTTGCCACCGACTGAGTATGATAGACCATATCTCTCATGGTGACGCCAAGCGTATTTTCTCCACCTTGGATTACATTGCCCAGCGAATCACCTACCAAAATAACATCAATGCCACACTCATCAAACAACTGCGCAAACGAGGCGTCATAAGCCGTCAAACAAGTGATCTTTTCTGGAGATTGTTTGAAGGTTTTTAACTCGTCAATTTTCATAATTTAATCAACTCTGAAGTGTCTATTAGGTCAATTAATGCTTGTAGAGGGCCTAATACCGGCACCTTAAGATCCGACTCTAATTCAGACAATGGTACCAACACAAAGGCTCGATTCATCATTTCGGGATGTGGAATGATTAACTGTTTTGATGCCACTACTTGCACACCGTAGAGAATGATATCTAAATCAATGGTTCTTGCGCCCCATTTTTTTTCTCGTACGCGGTGCTGCTTAGTTTCAATTTCTTGACACACATACAACAACTCTAGCGCAGTTAAGTGTGTATCTACTTGGCAGACGGCATTAATATAATCAGGCTGCTCAGAATCATCAATAGGTTTGGATTGGTACAAGCTCGACAATGCCACTACTTTTACATCTTGCGTAGAGTTAAGCGCAATCAGTGCGTCTTTAATTTGTTGTTTTGGGTTGTTAAGATTAGAACCCAGTCCGATATAAGCTAACAAGTGATTAAGGTGCCAACATGCTCGCCATTGGCTAATCTTGTCAGTACATCTGGTGCTTTGCCAGAAGCAATGATAGTGGTTGTGTTTGATTCAGCTGCCTTTTTAGCAGCGAGTACTTTGGTGTACATACCGCCCGAGCCGAGGGATCCGCCTGTTCTGCCAGCGACTTGCTCAAGTTTTTCATCATCCACACGAATGGTCTCAATCAACTTAGCGTCGGTATTTTGACGAGGATCAGCATCATAGACGCCACCTTGATCCGTCAAAATAACCAGTTGATTTGCACCAACCAAATTAGCCACCAAGGCTGCCAAGGTATCGTTGTCACCAAATTTAATTTCATCAGTGGCCACGGTATCATTTTCATTAACGATTGGCACTGTACCAAAGTCTAATAAATTATTAAGCGTTGATGAAATGTTTTCATAACGATCAGCATTGGTGAGATTGTCATGCGTTAACAAAATCTGTGCGGTGTGTATATCGTGCTTAGCAAAAAGAGACTCGTACGTTTGAATGAGGCCCATTTGCCCTACCGCAGCGGCCGCTTGAAGCTTGTGAATATCGTCTGGGCGCTCATTCCAACCTAGGCGTTTAATGCCCTCGGCAATCGCACCGGATGAGACTAATATTACCTCAATATCTTGTTTAGTCAGAGTAACGATTTGCTCTACCCATGAGGCGATAGAAGTCGTGTCCAACCCCTTGCCGTCGTTGGTTAATAATGCAGAGCCAATTTTAATTACCCATCTTTGTTTAGTCATTTTCTTCTACTAATTGAAATAACCCATATACTAAATCTTTACAACCCAAGCCGTTGAGTGCAGAAATATTAAACACTTTGCCATCATAGTCAATGCCGTTTAAAAACTCTTTCACTATTTTATCCCTGTCACCCTCGGGTAATAAGTCCATTTTATTAACCGCTAAAAGTCTTGGCTTATCAGCCAAATCTTGGTCATATTTTCTTAACTCGTTTTCAATGGTTAAATAATTTTGCACAGGATCTGATGCATCAGCCGGCAGAATGTCTACCACATGCAATAAGGCCTTGGCACGCGCAAGATGTTTTAAGAACTCAAAACCTAAGCCCACACCTTCACTGGCATCTTCAATCAAGCCTGGAATATCGGCCATGACAATATGCGTGTCATTTAACGACACCACGCCCAAAGATGGGTGCAAGGTGGTAAATGGATAATCTGCTACTTTTGGTCGGGCACTTGAAATTTGCCTAATCAAACTTGACTTACCGGCATTAGGCATACCCAACAAACCGATATCCGCCATGATGCTAAGCTCAAGACCGATCTCCCTTGCCTCACCTGGCGTGCCTGGCGTGGTTTTACGTGGTGCACGGTTAATGCTTGATTTAAAACGTGTATTGCCTAAACCATGAAAACCACCCTTAGCGACCAACATGATTTGATCATGCTCAATCATTTCACCAATGAGTTCATCAGTTTCTAAATCGTATACTTTAGTGCCTAAAGGGATTTCAACGGTTAAATGTACAGCCGACTTACCACGCTTGTTTTGGCCTTGGCCTGGTTGGCCATTTTTAGCTCTGAACAAACGGTTAAAACGAAATTCACTCAGCGTGTTAAGCCCTTCCTGACCGCGAAAATAAATATGACCACCGTCACCGCCATCACCACCGTCAGGACCACCATCTGGGATATATTTCTCTCGACGAAAACCTAAACAGCCTGCACCACCTTTGCCAGCTTCAATACGAATACTGGCAGAATCAACAAATTTCATGGGAACTCTTTTAAAAACCACTAAAATACAATGCGTGTATTATACCTTTTATCAATGAATCGAACTCTCTACAGCTTAGTCGGAACTTTACTTTTACCAATCATGGTATTACGTTTATTAATCAAAGGCTTAAAAACACCTGCCTATCGACAAAGAATTTTCGAGAGACTTGGATTTATCAACAATATCCCAGTACCGATTATCTGGGTGCATTGCGTCTCGGTGGGTGAGTTTAGAGCAGCCACTGTACTGATTGATCAACTAATTTTAAACTACTCTGATCATCGAATTTTAGTCACAACCACCACCCCTACAGGCTCACAAGCAGTACTTGAGCATTATCAAAGTGAAGTATTGCATTTTTATTTTCCCTTTGATTTACCAATCATTGTTAATCGCTACATTAAGCAAATTAATCCCGCCATTTGTATTTTATTAGAGACAGAAATTTGGCCTAATCTTATTCATGCTTTAAATAAAAACAACATTCCAAGCTTGCTGGTGAATGCCAGACTGTCGCAACGATCGTTAGAAAAATACCAAAAATTTGCACCAAATTTAGCCTGGAAAACTTTAAATAAATTCACAACAATAGCCACACAAAACCAAAACTCTGCCAATCGGTTTATTGAATTGGGCGCAGATACCAGCAAGGTTGTTGCAGTAGGTAATATTAAATTTGATCAAAATCCAGTTGCTGATAAAACCATTAGTAAAAAAATACAATCCATTGCCGGCAAGCGCAAGGTTGTGGTCTTTGCCAGTACGCATAAAGGTGAAGAAGCGAAAATCATAGATGCCTATCTAAATCATAAAGACAATATCGACGCCTTATTGGTGATTATTCCCAGACATCCTGAACGCTTTAACGAAGTCTATAAATTGGCACAAAAACATCAGCTTAACGTCATCAAACGATCAAGTAACAAGCCATGCAAAGATTGCGACCTACTACTAGGCGATTCTATGGGTGAAATGATGAGCTACTTTGATGTGGCGGATATTGTATTTATGGGTGGCAGCCTTAACAACACGGGTGGGCACAATATGCTTGAGCCTGCCGCTCTATCTAAGCCTATTTTATTTGGCCCAAATGTGTTTAACTTTGCTGAAATATCATCTGACTTACTAGAGAGGGGCGGATCAATTCAAGCATCTAACGCAGACGACTTGTTTAAATCTATTGCTGAATTGCTTGCAGATACCAAAGCAGCAAAAGCCTTAGGAAAAAATGCCAATCAATACTTTAAATCTCAACAAGGGGCAGTTGATAACTTGATCAAACAAGTTGAATCAGCCTTACACCCGTAGAATAAGCTTTACTTTAAATGTTGTCTAACAAACGCAGCTGTTCGTTGATCTGCATCTTTGGTTGCTAAATCATCAGCAAAAGTTCTCACGTGTACTGGCCTAAAGTCAAAACCACGGCCAACACCTGGATAAACGATTAGCTCAGCATCAACACCTCTGTTTTTTAACACATCAATACCGGCCATGATTGGGCGTATTCTTTGATATTGGTCATATTCACCAATAAAGACCATTGTCGGTACATTTAACTCATTTAGCTCTGGCGCATATTGGTAGATTTGCTTTACTTCAGAGGCATTAGGATCTTGCCAATGAGGGTAAAACGACACATAACAAGCAACTTGGCTTTGTTTTTGGTGCTTGACCAATGCTTTTAATGTCATATAGCCCCCACGAGTATGTGAAACAGTACAAATCTTATCCCCCATAATATCGCTACGTTGTAATAACACATCAATACCTTTTGCCACATGTTCTTCGTAAATATATTTATGCTCAACAGGGAAATTAGACTCCATATAAGTGCCAAACATATCTGGTGCTAACACAACAAACCCTCGTGCTGCTAAACGCTTAACTCTTGGCAAAGTCCAGCTGTCTAGCCCCCTACGACCATGCTGGAACAATATGGCTGGATACTTTCCAGGCTTCTCTGGTTTAAACAAAAACGCCTCAATTTCAACATCATCATCCATATAAGTAACTTCTTCCATAGAAACTTTATAATTCTGAGGTGTAGGAAGCTGTCCTTCTTTCCACCAAGCATCATCCCACCAACGTTTATCTTTATCTTGCGGATAATTAACATCTACCCAAGGCATTGAAGGATGTACACCTGCTATTGAAAAAGTTGATAACAACAGCACCATAAAAAAATACGGAATATGTTTCATAAAATATAATAAATAAATAAAATAGTTTTAATTATAGCTTGAATTGTTCAAAATATCTTTAAGGAAAATACCAAAATGGGTTGTTGCAATACTAAAATCGATGAAAAAACACTGTGTTATTGTTTTAATATCAGTGAAAATGCTTACTTAGAAGCGTTAAAAACTGGAAAAGGCGCTGTTTTAAAAGATTTTGTCGTGTTTCAGACCAAGTATAGCTACTGCAACTGCGAAAACCTTAACCCCTCTAAGCAGTGTTGCCTAAAAGAATTTAAAAAACTAGAAATTTCAGTAAAAAACCAAATAAGGGGTTAGGCGCCTTCTTTCATATAGATTTCAGAATCATTGTCTAAAAATTCAGCCGATTTTTGATCCATCTCCACTTGAATCGCATTAATCTTAGCGATTTCTGCTTCATCCATGGTTTTAATTTCTTGAGTGATTTTCATTGAACAAAACTTAGGGCCACACATTGAGCAAAAATGCGAAGTCTTTGCTGCTTGTTTTGGCATAGTTTCATCATGGTACTTACGCGCCGTATCTGGATCCAAGCCTAAGTTAAATTGATCTTCCCATCTAAACTCAAAACGTGCTTTAGATAAAGCATTATCACGAATTTGCGCACCCGGATGACCTTTGGCTAAATCCGCAGCGTGAGCGGCAATTTTGTAGGCAATAATCCCTTCTTTAACATCGTCTTGATTTGGCAAGCCGAGATGCTCTTTAGGGGTTACATAACAAAGCATCGCACAACCATACCAGCCGATTTGT
>OFDL01000007.1_pt1 | contig 18968 bp, 19 predicted proteins | sample 1520561 | NCBI WGS metagenome assembly OFDL01 (sample SAMEA3696448, study PRJEB22514) | metagenome | biome: water; feature: marine; material: hydrothermal vent | place: Pacific Ocean | collected 2014-08-15 | depth 1539 m | reverse complement strand
TGGATGCGATTGTTGCCATGAACAATGCAACTCCAAGAATCCAAAAAGGGTTGTTGAGCGCAAAAACCCAGTCCAATAAAAAGCCGACCAGCAGAAGTTGTCCCACCATTCTCAATGAAGCAATACTCCACTGCTTTGCCAGTCCAAGCTTCAAGATCAGTGACAAACCAATATTGACTGCCATCAAGACTGAGGCAGTCAGCAACTGTCCGATAGTGAGAAAAATATAATCAGTTTCCATTTTCTGATTCAAGGGAAAACATGTTGCGGCACATTCTTCGTAATTGATCCGGATTATGACTGACCCAAATCCAGGCTCGTTGAGGAGTGGTATTTGCTGAATCCGAATTGTTGACCGGAAGTTCATTTTGCCATTTTTCAAGCAGATTTTCAAAACGACCAGTCAGTTCTGCGTCCAGTGATGCAGTGGGTTCATCAAGCAAAAGCACCTGCGGTTCCAGTTGCAGTACCCGGAGTAGTGCTGTAATCTGGGCTTCTCCTCCGGAAAGGTCCTTTGCAGGACGTTGCAAAAATTCAGAATAATCACCAACTCCTGAAGAATTACCGGCTGCGGTCGGCAGCGAAAATTGTTCCAGCCACGCCAGGATTTGTTTTTGGTCGTAGCGGCGATGTTGATGTGCTTTTAACTGGAATGCACGCTTTAAATTTGTTTCAACGGTTTCGTCGAAAAACACAGGATTTTGAGGGATGAAGCTGACTTTGGTGCGGTATTGAGGCATTTCCCAGTCGTGCAGGGATATACCGTCAAAATTAATAGTTCCGGTTTCACCGGAAGGTGCGGACTCAATAACATCTAATCCGGCTAATGTTCGTAACAGGAGACTCTTACCGCTTCCGGAAGAGCCCGTCAAAGCAAGTTTATCTCCCGGAGCTAAATGCAGGTTGATCTCGCTCCAAATCCAGCTGCCTGAAATATGACGGCTCAAGTTTTCGCATGAGAGGCCGGGAGAAGATTTTTGACTTGTTCTCATAGGAGGGATGTCCGTAGAATGCACAGTTTAGCCTTTATCTTTTCGATTACATTGACAGTCTTTATGTCAGATAATTATACACTTTTGCAACGGAAATACTGGATTTTCGATCTCGATGGTACTCTTACTGTAGCAGTACATGACTTCAATGCTATCCGAAATGAGTTAGGAATTCCAGCAGGACAGCCCATACTTAAAACTATAGAATCTCTTCCTGAAAATGAATCACTTGCTCTTCAGCAAAAGCTGCAGGATATTGAGGAGAATCTGGCTCGGAAAGCCAAACCGGCACAAGGTGTAAAAAATTTACTGGAAGCACTCCATCGCAGGAATTATCATTTGGGCATACTCACCTTAAACTCCAGGGAGAATGCATGGCTCACGCTGGAGGCTCTCGATTTGGCAGATTACTTCAACGAAGATTCCGTTATTGGACGCTGGTGTGTAGAACCGAAACCTTCCCCGAAGGGAATTCACAGGTTGCTGAATCACTGGGAAGTTGCAGCAAACGACGCGTTAATCGTGGGAGACTATCTTTATGACCTGCAGGTGGGACGTGCCGCGGAAATTGCTACAGTTCATGTTGATCCGAAAGGAGAATTCTCCTGGCCTGAACTGTCAGATATTCAGGCAAATTCTTTAGACGAACTTGCCGATTTATTAGCTGAAAACAGCTGACGATATTATCAAATCTTCCCGCTTGTCACTTGCGACTTTCTCCTCTTTGGTGTTAGATGACTCCTGCCTTATTCTTTACTTTGAGAGTAGTATTTGGGTTCAATTATGCAGATAATAATAGAGACCAGCGGAAAAAGTATTTCTTTCATCATATCGGACTTAATCCGGGTTACAGTTGTGCAGTTTATGATTTGGATTTTTTATCCTGGGTTTTCTGCTCTTCCGGCGCCGGAACTTTTTCTTTTTTCCCAGCCATCTGTGAGACAAAAATGCTGATTTCGTATAGAATAATAAGAGGTCCGGCCATCAATGTTTGTGTAAACACATCCGGAGGAGTCAGGATTGCGGCACCGATAAAAATAACGACCAGCGAATATTTACGGTTTTTCCGTAGCCAGGCTGCATTGATGAGTCCAATTCTGGTGAGAATGAATGAGACTGTCGGCAGTTCAAAAACCAGTCCGAATGCAAATAACAGGTGAATTGTCAGTGACAGATAACTGGCCATGCTCAAGGATGGCAAAGTGAATTTATTTTCAAATCCCAAAAAGAAATCATAACCAAAGGGAATCACGACAAAATAACCGAAAAGGCCTCCGCCGACAAAAAGTGGATATGAAAGTAAAATAAAGGGCCAGACTGCTTTGCGTTCTTTTGAAAAAAGTGCCGGCCGAACAAACAACCAGATTTGACCAAGCAGGTAGGGGAATGATAAAAAAATGGCTGCATAAAGCCCTATCCGCAGATATGTGAAGAACGGTTCTGTTAATTCGAGAAAGACCAGCGGGACGTTGCGTGCATCTAATGGTGCGCGAAAGGCTGAAAGAATTGGTTGATCCAGTTCCATTTCTACAACAGTTGCACCAACGAAAACAACCAGGATTACAATAATTATACGAACAAGACGCTTGCGAAGTTCACCAAGATGAGAGGTTAAAGGCATAGGGACATCATCTGAATTTTCATTTTGATCCGGATCTTTTTTTTGTTCAGATTTGGTTTTGCTCATTATTAAAGGCTACAAAAATATGGTAAATAATTATAATTTGAGTTGAATACAAACAGACATTCGAGCCTAAGTTTTTCAACTATTTTTTAATTCTCCTGATTAACGACTGAACGCCAACCATATTTTGTACCATAAACTGATTTTATTTGCACGACAAACAAATGATTAATTGCCAAAATGAGATGCAGTATGGAGTGTTGATGAAAAACCTTTTTGTCTTTATCCGGAAAATAATACCGGAAAAAAACTGCAGTTTTGTTTTTATCATTTTGCTGCTCTGTTTGTCTTCATCTACGGCGGCAAAGGAGGAAGACTCTGAAAAACTTAAAAAAGATTATTTCCTCTCGCAAAGTTTGAAGCTGGGAAAGAAACCGGTTCAGTCCGCTGTTTTCTCACCAAATGACCAGCAGGCTGTCATCTTATCCGGAAGTTCTTCTCTGGAAATATTCAGAATTCAAAATGGAAAAAGACTGAGTGTAATTTCCAGTCATGAACATAAGGCCATTTCACTTGTCCTTCATGCCGGAGGAAAGTTGGCGGTGACCGGGGGTCAGGATGACACGGTTAGAATTTGGAGTACTGACAAGAGTACTGCACAGGCAGTTATGCGGGGTCATCTGAGCGCTGTTTCCGTACTTGCTCTTAATACCGGAGGAGAGATTTTGGCTTCCGGAAGTCTTGACGGAACCGTTATCCTGTGGAACATGAAAGAACATGAATTGCTGAAATCTACCAAGGTTATCGGTAAAAGCAGCATAAAAAGTCTGGCCTTCCATCCGAATGGCAGAATTCTCGCCATTGGCGGAGAAGATGGAAGTTTGCAATTTCGAAGTATCCCTGAAATGAAGTTGATCACCACCCTCTCGGGTCATAAAAAATCGATTAATGATCTTGAATTCAATCCACGGGGCGCTTTATTTGTTTCCGGATCTGAGGATGGGAAAGTGATTATCTGGGACTGGAAAGTCAAAAAACAACGTTCCAAAATAAACTTTGAAGATGCTGTTTCAACAATAAGCATGCATCCAAAACTTGCAGAAATTGTTGTTGGAACTGCAGGAGGAAGACTTGAAACATGGAGTCTTGCAAAAGGAACCCTGCTGCATCAAATCACCGAATCCGGACCCTTGATTAGCAGTACAGGATATGACAGAAACGGAAGCAGGATTATTTCCGCACTGGAAGATGGAACTGTGGAGATATGGGAAAATGGGGTTTCACTGCATCTGAAAACATTCAGTGGTCACGAAAGGATCGTAGAGTCGCTGGATTTTTCATCAAATAATAAATTTCTCATCAGTTCCTCCTCCGATAAAAGCGTACGTATCTGGGACCTGAAAACAAATGAGAACGTACACAATTTTGATATCGGCAACCACAGGGTGCGGGACCTTCGTTTTGCTCCCGGAGGCCAAAGTTTTGCTACAGCTGGTACCGATAGTTCGGTGATAATTTGGGATGCAAAAGATGGAAGCAGAATTCGCAACCTGAAATTTCACAAAGGAAAAATCAATGCCCTTAGCTTTCATCCGGAAGATTCAGTACTCCTTTCTGGGGGTTCTGACAGACAGTGGGTAATTTGGGATTTGGAATCCGGAAAGCCCCTGCTTTCAAGTAAAGGTCATACCTCTCAAATTTTAGCTGTATCTATTTCTCCTGACGGCAGACGCTTTGCCACCGCCGGCGGTGACCTTTCTATAAAAATCTGGGAATACCCTCAGGGAGAAGAGCTAGGAAAACTCATAGGACACAAGAAACCTGTTACAACTCTGGCCTTCAGTCCCGATGGTAAATTGCTGGCAAGCGGTTCACAGGACAATCAAATATTTCTATGGAGACTTGAACCGGAAATTTCAAAAAATCCATTCCGAAAACTGGAAGGGCACAGTTACATTGTTACTCAGGTCTTTTTTTCCATAGCTGGAAAAGCATTGATTTCAATTTCCAAAGACAAAACGATGCGCCTTTGGGAAGTAAAAAGTGGGAAAATGCTGCGCATACTTCATGGTGACAGTACTCCTCTTGTTGCGGCTGCACTGAGTCCGGACGGAAAATTAATTGCATTAAGCAACCTGACAAATGATATTACCATCCTCACATTTCCAACAGACATTCCGGAGTTGAAAGACAATACAGGTGATATTTCAGCATCCGGGGAAACTGATGATTCTGCAAATTTACATACTTCTGAGTCAGATCCGGGTGCATCAGATAAATCTGACATCAATCTGGAAAATTTGAAGGATATGGAAAAACTGCCGATGACTGCAGAAGAATTACGTGCCTATGCTGTGACGGAAACCGAGATTTATCAACAGTTCAATACGAAATGCAGCAGCGTCTTAATCTGCTTCTTAAAACAAAAGACACGTGTCTGCATGCTGCAGAAATGGAAAAACTGGCACTGAAAATATTAGCCATTGTTCCTGATGATTTGGCTGCCTATCATGCATTGGTCAAGACCTCTATTCTGAAACAGGATTTTACAGCAATGAGTCTGATTGTAAGTTCAGGGTATTTTGCAGAATTGGACCAGGAACTTTATGATTATATTTCCATATTGGAAGTTAGAAATATTTTTGATAATTTACGATTTGAGCTTTTTGATCAATCGTTTGTACGTCAGGGTAACAAACAAAAAATAAAATTGGCAAACTGCAAAGGCAATCCTCTCTCAGTCAGCTTATCAGGAATTTCCCGGAACTTACGTTATCCAGTTGAGTTTTTAAAAAATATAAATTCTATACCTCGTTTGATTGACTTGCGGGAATATATGAATTTGCCGCAGAAAGAGTTTCAGGACAGGATGTTTGCTGAGATAGAACGGATTCTCGGAAGCAGGACTCCTCATCCTACTTCATACCTCCCGAAAACTCCGGAAGAGCGGTCAGAAAAGGTTCCGGTAGGAATACTGAATTTAAATCTTGAAAAAGCCCAGACCTGGAAAAATGACGGCATGGCTTCATTTAGTTTACGTAAAGTAGGGGGTCAGTGGCAAAGCTACCAAACCGATCGGGATAACAGAATTGTCATGCATCTTCCTGCAGGAAGTTATTCTCTGAAAGTTGCAGGAGTTTTAAGAAAAACATTTTTCCTCATTGCCGGCACCCAGCTCGACTTGTCTATTGATTAAAATGCAGCAGCGGGAGGGACTCGGCATGATGTCGCTTTAGTTTCTTGTTTAAGAGGTGGCCCCAGACGGATCTTGTGCTGAGTAGAAAGGCTGTTCCGGGGAAATGCGGTTGGGTCAGCAAAAACTACTGTAGCTCAGCATATTCATCATCAGTTAAATATTTTGGCTTCCAGTTTTCAAAACTGGAAGCCTCTATAAAACAGGACATCGTTTAATTATATGGCATTGTCGCATAGTGTTAAGTGACATTTTTTTCAAGGTTATTCTATTAAGGCGCCAGGCAAAATTGAGCTACGGAACCAATACCAGGCTACTCCGCCGGTGGCCAGATTTCCAAGTGCGATGCCGAAAAAGAATCCGGTTGTGCCCCAGATTTGTGATCCCAGATAAACTAAAGGAATTAGGAAGAGAAAGAGGCGCAGGATATTGATTGTAGTTGAGTGAAAAGGCCGATGGAGTGCGTTGCATGAGGCACTGACCAGCTGTGATATACCGTGAAAGGCAAAACCGAAAGGAACGATCCAGAAAAATTGCTGTATAAAGTTTTGTATTTCAGGATCATCTGAAAAAGCCCAGGCAATGCCACCTGAAAATAGTGCAAGGATTACCCATGCTGTAGTACCCCAAACAAAAGCAAATCGCAGCGAAAAGCGGCTTGCATCTTTTATCCTTCCGAACTTTCCTGCACCTAAATTTTGTCCAATAAAAGGTATGAGTACTGATGAAAGTGCCATTGATCCGATCATAGCGATAGATTCTATCCGTGTACCCACCCCAAAAGCTGCGACTGTCGCATCGCCAAGATCTGCTGCAATACGAGTCAAAACCGCATTTGAAAATGGGAAAAGAAGTTGTGTTACCATGGCAGGAATACCGATATAAAGTAAGGCTTTCCAGGAACGAATGATTTCTGCTATTCCCGGCCAGGTTATGGTCAGCATCCGCTCCCGCTTTCCAAGCACCCATAAACCGGCAATCATGATACTGATATAAGAAATAACGGTGGCAATAGCCGCACCCTGAATTCCGAGTTCCGGAAAGGGTCCATAGCCAAAAATCAAAAGCGGATCCAGCACGGCATCAACGCCTGCGGCGATTATCATGATCCAACTGGGGGTTTTTGTGTCTCCTGTAGCCCGAATCGCACTATTTCCAACTATTGGTATCACTACAAAAACCACTCCTGACAACCAAGGAATCATGTACTCCTTGATTAACGGCAACGATTCTGTTGATGCTCCCATCAGTGTGAAAATAGAGTCGAGCGCAAAAAAACTAAGTCCGGCGACACAGATGATAATTAAGGCAACCAGGAGCAGACTGTCTGTAGTCAGTCGCTGGACTCTGTGCTGATCTCCTTCACCGATAGCACGTGAAATAACGGCAGCAGCACCAATTCCAATGCCAAAGGAAAAGCTCATCAAAGTAAAAGTAACCGGGAAAGTAAAACTGATTGCAACCAGTTCCCGGACTCCAATCAGGCTGATGTAAAATGTATCCACCAGGTTGAAAAGCATGATTGAGACAAGTCCAAATATCATTGGAATTGCCAGGCGAATCAAGGAAGGGCCAACTGGACCTTCGGTCATGCGCTTTCTGACTGAATTTTGTCTGGAAGAATTAGCAGAAGGAAAGGATGTCAATAAAACCTGAAAGTGCAATGATTGGGAGTTATCTGTCTGAAAGCAGAGGGGAAGTAGGATAGTATCATACTCTTCACTCAACTCACAACTGAGATTCGCTTTTGGGTCAGGAATCTTCTTTATTGAAATAACTATTAAAGGCCGGAATCGGCTTGATTGCCCGATATATGTGTGGGAGCCTGTACGCATACTGTGATTCAGAACAATTTTTTGTAAAACCTCATGTCCACCGCAAACCGACACAAATCTATATCCGTACTTGAAATGCCAGAGTCTGATTCATTGTTTGACGACTTGGCACTGCGTCGGGAATTGAGTGCAAATCTGGTTGGATTCTGTCGTTATCTTCGGTTGAATGGTCTCCCGTCCGGAATAGGAGAACAGATGGATGCACTGCGTGCTCTGGAGGAGGTGGATTTAAAGCATGAAACTGCCTTCAAAATGGCGCTCCGCACAACTTTGGCCAAGAGCACTCAGGAGCAGGAAATATTTGATGAGCACTTCCATAGTTTCTGGTATATCTGGGAAAGTGCAGAAAATCTAAGCCGGCGTTTCAAAGCAGAAAAAGAAGAACCTGCAGCAGTTGTAGTGGATGCAAGTCCAAAAAAAGAGTCATTTATGTCAATCGGTGACTGGCTGGGAGGCACAGAGACAGCCGAAGAGGACAAAGAAGCTGCCGGATATAGTCCATTTGAGACAGAATCTGAACGTGATTTCAGTTCATTTCGTGCAGAAGAGCTCAGCGAAGTAATGCGCCTCATCAACGAAATAGGTAAGGCGCTGGCAACTCGTTTCAGCCGCCGGACAATAAATTCAAAAAAACGGGGGCTTATAGATTTACGCAGAACAATGCGCTTAAGTTTGCGCCGTGGAGGAGAAATTATTGATTTGGCACATTCCCGGCGCAGGCGCCAACGTCTGAAATTGGTGCTGTTATGTGACGTGAGTAAATCGATGGACCTTTACAGTCGTTTCCTGATCCAGTTCATCTATGCTTTTCAGAATGTTTATCGACGTATTGAAACCTTCGTTTTCAGTACTTCACTGCACCGAATTACGGAAACTTTACGCAAGGAAGAATTGTACTCTGCGCTAGAACAACTTTCAGCAACAGTCCCGGACTGGTCCGGCGGTACAAAAATTGGCGCTTCTTTTAAGCAATTTGTCGAACAGTACGGTCTCAAGCTGGTTGATTCTCAAACTGTAGTGCTTATCATCAGTGATGGTTGGGACACAGGTGAAGTAGATTTGCTGGAAGACAGTATGCACTTTTTACATAAACATGCCCGTAATGTGATATGGCTCAATCCACTCAAAGGTAGCCCAGGATACCAACCTGCTACCCGCGGAATGCAGGCGGCTTTGCCTCATATTGATATTTTTGCGTCGGCTCACAATCTCAACAGTCTCAGGAATCTTGTTCACCAGTTGGCTCGTATCCAGGCTGGACAAAGCAGCCGTATGGTAATCGGAGTTTGATCCTAAGCAGTCCTGAAATTGAATTGAAAACAGTAATTTGTCAAAGTTGACAGCAATCTAACACATTGTTCAGTAAGTACTATGCCTTTATACACAATCGATGAATCGAGTCCAGAATTTACAAAAACAACTTTTATTGCACCAGATGCCAGTCTTATAGGAAGAGTACAGATTGGTGCATTTTCTTCAGTTTGGTTTAACGCAGTTCTCCGCGGAGATATGGAACACATCAGTATTGGCGACGAAACCAGTTTTCAGGATTTAAGCATGGGACACTCCGATCCCGGATTTCCACTCATTATTGGAAATCGGGTGACGGTAGGACATCACTGCGTAATGCACGGCTGCGAAGTTGAAGACGATTGCCTGATTGGAATGGGTGCGATTTTGATGAATGGAGTAAAAATTGGTCGTGGGAGTATTGTGGGTGCGGGTGCAGTTGTGCTGGAAGGAACGGAGGTTCCTCCATTTTCAATGATTGCAGGTTCTCCTGCAAAAGTGCGTAAAACTTATGAAGAAAGCATTTTAGAGGATATCAGAGGTATGTCGCAAATTTATGTAAAGCGCACGATACGATACCTTGATCAAAATATTGGTGAGAGATAGTGGTTTCCTGAGTTGGAATTCTGAATCAGGCTGCAATTTCGTTGGATTCTCGAGCCTGGAGAATTGCGGTAAATGCAGTTTGCAGTTCATTGGGAGTAAGTTCTTCAAGTTCAGTATGTTCACTGTTCAGGGTTCTGTTTATGAACTGAAGCTGAGGTTCTTTGGCAACATAACCCAATTGATTCAGTTGTTGATCCAAGGTTTCAAGCACCCTGTTACGTAACTGCTCATTAGTGTTTTTATCTTTTGCCAGAATCTGCTGCCCGTGAAAGTTAATGGTGTTCATCTCACCTTTGTAAGACTGCCTCGACAGAGTTTTATCTCCCCTTATTTCTATTGCGACAATGACTGAAGTTATCACCACTGAAGTCAGGCAAAAAAACAGTAATATCATTTCCATAGCAACCTCTTTTGCTGGTTCTTACTAATTTTGCAGGGTTCAAAAGTCCAATCAATTTTAATTCAAATTCCTAAGATTTCGATTCAGACCAAGTGCTGTGCAGTTTTATAGATTCAACTAGCTCAAATTTCTTCTCCCGGAGACAATGCAGAAAACAGACCAGCAAAAAATTAATGGCTTCGCAAAAAGTCTGAAATCTTTGTGATTTTAGTGAAGTAGTTTATGAGAGATTTCTCGCTGTGCTCGGAATGACACGGTTTTATGACTTTTTGCAGATTCATCAAAATTGATAGAAAAAATAGCTGATGTCAATCAGCATTTCCTCAAATATGTTCCCATAGTTTTTAAACGACGAAATATTATGAAGCTGAATCTTTTTCTTCAATGCACAATTCAAGGCGGTTTTAACCGGAATTATACTCATGTGATTGATGCAGTTAATGAGCGCAAACTGAATAGCAGAACTGCATTAATCTGGCATTGAACTTGTATTACAAACTGGACACCAAAATCTTGAAGAACATTCATTTTTTATGACCATTAAAAACCAACTGCCTTTTTTACGATTGGGTACTGCATTGCTGTATTTCTTCCTGTTGGCCGTTTTAACAACACCAGCCTGGGGTGTACGTGTAAAGGATATTGCAGCATTGCGGGGTGCACGTGACAACGAACTTATCGGCTTTGGTATTGTAGTTGGTTTGGACGGCACAGGCGATTCACAGGAGAGTTTACTAACCAGAAAGCCGATTGTGAATGCCTTGGAAAGGATTGGGATTAGCTTAAAGAGCCAGGATATTTTAGGACGAAGTATTGCTGCAGTATGGCTGACAGCGACTTTACCACCTTTCGCAAAATCAGGACAACGTTTAGACATTACTGCCGCAACAATTGGTGATGCGGTTTCACTTCGCGGAGGAATTTTGATAATGGCTCCGTTACGGGGACCGGATAGACTTGTTTATGCCCTCGGGCAGGGTCCCATTGCGGGAATACCGAAAGGAGTCAGCAGAGCCGATGCACTGCCTGCAGAAGAATTGGCTAATTTGCCGATAGGATCAAGGATGGTGGCCTCAGTTGGGCATGTTCACGGAGGAGCGATTGTAGAACGTGAGATTAGTTTAAATCTTAACAGCCGGGCACGACTGTATATGAACCTGCATTCTCCGGACTTTACTACAGCATTCCGTTTGGCAAAGCTGATTAATCATAATCTAGGTATCCGGAGTGCCCGTGCCCAGGATGCCGGCACCGTCGAAGTCTCAGTTCCGGATAGTTACTTGGGCAATACGGTGGAGTTGGTTTCCTTCATTGAAAATTTGGAAATTACTCCAGATCATACTGCTAAAGTTGTTCTTGACGAACGGTCTGGAACTGTAGTGATGGGAGGCAGTGTCAGGATTTCGCCAATTGCAATTTCTCAAAACGGCTTGAATATTCAAGTTAAACTTCCAACTCTAAATGTAGAAGGAACCCAGGGAGAGTTGCCTGAAGGAAGAATACTTGCTTCCAGTGTTTTTATGCTTAAAGGAGGTACTGACTTGAAGGAAGTTGTGGATGGCTTTAATAAAATAGGCGCCTCCAGCAAAGATTTAATTGAGGTGCTCAAGGCTGTAAAAACTGCCGGCGCTCTTCATGCAGAACTTGTCATTCGATAAACGAAAATGAAAGTATCAATGCCGTTACCTTTATCTGTACTGACCTTAGGTGCGGATCGATTTAAGGCGGCTCCTGAAATAAAAGGAGTCACCGATGATGCAAAACTCCGTGAAACTGCCAGTGAGTTTGAGGCGATTTTTATCCAGCAGATGTTGAAAACAATGCGGGAATCATCTTTTGAGTCTGATCTGCTTCCTAAGTCAGAAGGTGAAAAAATGTTCCAATCTCTACTGGATGAACAATATGCGAAACTTTCTGCAAAGTCCGGAAGTCTGGGCCTGGGAGAGATGATTTATCAGCAGTTGAAATCGAATTTAGACAAATAATAAAAAAACGCTAAAGTTTTGTGATTGATTGGCCGATACATGCAATAAGGTGTTTCTGTGACTTGTCAGGAAAGCAAATATATGGCCTTTCCAGACCCGGTAACATCTGACCTGAGGCCCAAGACTAAAGTGTCTGTATACGCATTTTTGGAAGCAAACGCTTCTTGAATCATGTTAGTTTACACGCCCTATGGGTCTTCTCAGGCTAGCGAACTGCACATTTTGAGTTGTGCTCGTCAGAGTCTGCGGGTATGCTTGTCGGCTTACACCGGACATTCCCGCAGAGATAGGGATCTAAACTATTTAACATTGACAGGTGAATTATGAAAATAACAGGTCAACAGCCCCCCGAGTTTCATGGTGTCAAGGGAGGGACTGCTAAAGACAGTCAGAAAACTGCAGACCGTTCAGGATTGACATCCGGAACATCAGAACCTCCAGTTAAGACTTCGACATTTGTGATGAATAAAATAAAAGGTCGGATTTCAACTGAGCCGGAAGTACGTGCAGACCGGGTTGCAGAACTTAAAGATAAAATAAAAAATGGTGAATATCAGGTTGATGCGCAACGTCTTGCCAAAACGATGCTGGAGGATGCTCTTCAGGAAGATATAAGCTGAATTCTAAGTGCTGAAAAATAATACGGTGGCCTAACTAAGTCCGTTAGATGGTGTCCTTTTAAGATGCAAGAATTATTGAATATATTGCAACAGGAAGTGGAACTGCATGAGCAGTTGATTTCACAGTTGCAAAAAGAATCCGAGGGATTTGGGCGTTTACGCGGTTCAGAGTTGCTTAAACTTCAAGGCGAAAAGTCTCGTTGTGTACGTGCAACTGCCAGACTCGAGAGGGAGCGGATTCAGTTCGTGGAAAAGCTTGCAGATTCCTGGAACACTAAATCAAAGGAACTGACTTTAAGCGTTATTATTGACAGGACTGAGGATGAATTCTCAAAATCACTTCAACAATGTTTTGAACGGTTGAAAAGCCTGGTTGCCGAAATACGCAAAATTGCGGATGAAAACGCTCTCCAGGCATCAGGTCGCTTAAAATCTGTTGAGTCCTCTATCCGGTTCATGAGTCAGCTCCAGAACGGTCCTCCGACTTATTCAGATGCGGGGAAACTGCAAAATGGTACCAGCACCATGTCCCGTACCGAAGCCTGACTTTATAAGTCACTAAAATCGTTTAGGAACCCTAACCATTTCAGCATTGTCACATGCCTTCGCTCAATAGTTCCCTAAATCTGGGACAGCGCGCCCTGAGTATCAATCAGCGTGCAATGCAAACAGTTGGGCATAACATTGCCAATCAAGAGACTGAAGGTTTCTCCCGCCAGCAAGTACGCTCAGGCACGTCTGCACCAGATCCCACTGGAGTAGGAGGAGGTGCCGATGCCCAGCCGACTTCACGGGTTTATGATAAATTCGTGCAGCGCAAAATCCTCCAGGAAAATCCGCGTTCAGGCATGTTTAAGTCTCGAGGAGAATTCCTGCAAAAAATTGAAATTATTTTTAGTGAAACAGAGGGAAACGGCTTACACCAGGCTCTAAACGAGTTTTGGAACTCATGGAGCCAGCTTTCGAATCAGCCGGAATCTGAATCAGCCAGAATGCAGGTAAAGGTGCATAGTGATGTACTGGTACGCCGCTTTCGTAACATGCACTCTCAACTTGACGGGCTGCGTAAAGAAATTAACGGCCGTCTGAATGCAAATATAAATAAAGTAAATGAGTTGGGCCAGAAAGTGGCCGAGCTGAATAGACAGATTAACTTATACGAGGGCGGCGGCCAGCGGAAAGCCAACGATATGAGGGATGCCCGCAATCAGGCAATTGAGGAGTTGTCAGACTTGGTGGATATTAACTCTTTTGAAGATCCCAACGGAAGAACTACAGTTATCATCGGCCGTGACTGGACTCTGGTAGAAGGAAATAACCGCTATCAGCTTGAAGGTACAATGAAGGGCGGTGAATTAGGTATGCTAAGAGTCGATGGAGTTTCGACAAATGACAATCGCCGTGATTTGACCCGCACTTTTCGAGAAGGAGAAATGAGTGAAATGTTAAGAATGCGCGATGAAACAATTGTGAGCTACCAGCATAATCTCGACGAAATCGCCTTCAGTCTTGCAGGAAAAGTTAACAGGATTCACGCAACAGGTACTGGAATAAATTCTGCCGCAGAAATGATGAAGAGTACTTTCGGCTTAAATCCGGATGCACTTAATCAACCCCTGCCTTTCCTGAAAGATGGAATATTTCAGCTTCATTTAGTTGATCCTCATAATGAAATTCTGGAAACTTATGAAATTGAGATACAGGCGGGGAAAGATTCCTTACCCGATATTGTCCAACGCCTGAATCAAACCATCAACGATCCGGGATTGTTACAGGTTTCCATAGAGTCAGACGGCTCGCTGCTTTTACAAAGTGCACCGGACTACAAGTTCATTTTTGGTGAAGATCAATCCAGCATCACACAGGTTCTAGGTTTGAATAGTTTTTTTGATACACTCAAAGGAGCAGAAGATATCCAGCTAAGTGAGCATATTCGTGAAAACACGAATAACATTTCAACAGGCAAGGACCTTATTCCTGGAGATAACCGGGTTGCACTGGAAATTGCGAAGCTGCAGACACGTCCGACTATGAGAGATGAAACCATGACTTTTGATGAGTATTATAATGGTGTGCTCACAGGAATGGGTTTGAAAATTCAAAGAAATAAAACGGAGCAGGCACAACAGGAAAGTATGGTGAGGCAGTTTAAGGAAATCAGGAGCTCTATCAGTGCAGTCAATATGGACGAAGAACTGACTGATATGATGCAGTATCAGAAAGCATACGAAGCATCTGCACGTTTTATCAGTACAGTAGATAAAATGATGGAAACCGTTATTAATATGTAATGAATCAAGCAAAAGAAACAGAAGAAAGTAAGAGGCAACCCAAGACTTTTGTCAAAAACTTAAACCACAAGTCCTTTAAATGCGTGTAACTGAGGTCACTAAGCGTGACCACGTAGTAGACAATATTCAAAGATCATCAGGGAAGCTTCAGGATATTCAAATCCAGATGGCTTCCGGCCGTCGTTTGAACAAAACCTCGGATGATCCAATTGGTGCAGCCAGGTCACAGGATATTGTAACTACACTTTCTTCACAGAAACAGCAGCTCCAGAACGTTGAAGACAATATTGCCTGGTTGCAGCGTTCAGAGTTGGAAATTGGACATATTAATGAAATATTGGGACAAATTCGTACGCTTGCTATTTCACAGGCCGGCAGCGATTCAAACGAAGAAACCAGGCAAATGGTGGCTCGAGAGTTTGCTGTGGCCCGGAAAACTTTATTTAACACCGGAAATGCGCGTGAAGGAAAACTTTATTTGTTTTCGGGCATAAAAAGTCTTTCTCCTGCTTTGAAAAAAAATGGTATATTTCAACCGGCAAAAGTTGAGAAAAGCGGAGTTGCGCAGAAAGACATCAGGGAATTGCTGGATGTGAAACAATTTAGAGCGCAATTTGAGGGTTTTTCTACTAATAATTATCGAATCAAAGTCACAAAAGGCGGAATCTGGGGACAAGCGAGGATAAAGATTTCAGACGATGGTGGACGAACCTGGAGTAAAGAACAGACATTACGTCCGGTGATTCACGTATTTAACCAGGATGGAAAACTTAACGACCAGGTTTTGCTCAAATTTTCTGACCAGGAAGGTCGTTTGGGCAACATTCTGCCAAAACAATTTGATTTTAATTCAGAGAAATCGGCAGAATTTGACTTGGATGCACTTGGTGTTTTGTTTCCGGAAGGAATTGAGTTTGTGTATCAGCCAAACCCGGAAGTATCATATAATGGATCAATACATAAAAAAGAATCTTTGATTTCAAATGGACTTTCAATTCCGGTAAATATTACTGCTCAGGAACTGCTGCTTGGAGAAGGTGAGGATGGCGTGGATACGTTTTCTTTACTTGCGGCAATGGAGAGAGCTCTTCTCGAAAATGATGGCATTGCGATTGCAAAACGTATAGATCAGCTTAACTTGGCACAAAATCAGGTTTTGAAGCAGCAGGCAGACGTTGGAAATATTGTTCGTGAACTCTATTCAACTCAGTCCAGGCTGGAAAATCAGCAGTTTGAAAAGGAGAGACAACTTTCTGATATCCAGGATTTAGATGTTGCGGAAGCAACTGTGGACCTTAAAGTCGCAGAGGCTAACAACACACTTTCGCTGAATACCGGAGCCCGCTTGATCCAACCGTCACTGTCGGATTTTCTCCGTTAATTTAACCTGTGAATGATAATCACAGGTTTTGTATAATTTGGAATTAATTATCAAGAAGACAGATCATTATGCTCATACTGACAAGGAAGTCGGGAGAAAGTATAACCATTGGGGATGATGTAAAAATCACGGTGGTTGAGGTCAAGGGCAAACAAGTTCGAATTGGAATTGATGCACCCCGAAGTTATATAATCCACAGAGAAGAAGTATATATAAGCATTCAGGAAGAAAACAGGCGTGCGGCAGAAGAGTCACCACTTTCGTTAGCCGGAATCAAACACCTTTTTGGTAAACTCTAATCAATAAAACATTAATGCTTGTTCAAACCTCACGCTTCGGTGAGATCGAAGTTAAAGACGATCAAATAATTAGCTTTCCTTCAGGATTGATAGGTTTTTCGGAAGACCATCGTTTTGTGATCCGGGAAGATGAAGCAGCAGCACCTTTTCGCTGGCTCCAGTCCATTGATAGTGAAGATCTTGCTTTTGTGATGATTGAACCGCATGTCTCTATTTCAAATTATGAGCTTGAGTTAACAAATGATCACCTGAAAAAACTTCATGCAGAAAAAACTGAAGATCTGTCAGTCTATAGCCTGGTCACCATGGCCAAAAAAATGGAAGATGTGACTATAAATCTACAGGGCCCACTGCTTTTTAATCTTGAAAAGCGCCTTGGAATTCAGATCATTGTTCAAGATGGCAGATATTCTACCCGTCATTCATTGTTTGCTGAAAAATTAAAAAAGAGTACTCCTGAGTCTTCATCTCAGGAAGAGCCGGAGAATAGTAGCACGTCTTTAGAACAAGCTGTGTAATCCCGCATCAGCCAGTAATCGGCAATGAAACTGAAGTTCTCATGCTGAGAAAATTCCTTCCTGCAAACACTCAATAATGAGTGAAATACAAAAACCCCTTAAATCTATTGAAGTCAGACAAATCTGTTTAGAGAATGATTTGGAGATTTCAGATTCCCAATGGCAGCTGCTGGAAAAGTGGGCTGTTATGTTGCTGGATGTCAACCAGAAAGTAAATTTAATTTCCCGCAAAGAAACAGATTTATTGTGGGAAAAACAAATATTGCCCTGTCTTTCATTACTGGTTTTACGTAAAATTGAAAAAGGTGCAGATGTTTGTGATTTTGGTACAGGAGGAGGATTGCCGGGAATGATACTGGCCATAGTACGTCCTGATTTGCGGCTTACTTTGTTGGATTCACGTCAGAAAAAAATTGTGGTCCTTCAACAAATGATTGATGCATTAAAGCTCAAAAATGTTCAGACTGTCCCTGGGCGAGGGGAAGAGTTAGGCAAACAACGTCCCTGGCGTCATAGATTCCCGTTTGTGACAGCACGTGCAGTTGCACCTTTGATCGATTTAGTACGCTGGACCTCTGATTTGAGAAAACCGGATTCAGTACTGCATATTTTTAAGGGTGGAGAAATCAGGAATGAAGTAACGGCACTGACTAAAGTAGTTTCCGGAATCAAAGTCAAGAAGTCTCTGATGGTACTAAAGGGATATCCACATTTTGCAGAGAATCAAAAATATTTAATATCTTTAGAATTTTCCTCAACATAACTCGTTAATCACGAGTTCTCATAAAATAATGATATTGTTGTTTACGGTTTGTCATCTCGACCGAAGAGAAAGATCTGATAAAATACTGATATCGTCCAAGATTCTTCACCTACTTTCGGGATGACATGACAAAACTAGTGAATGTACTGTAAATAAATACACAATTTCCCCCTTATATTACGCATGCGGATAATTTCTGCCAATCTTAATGGAATTCGTTCGGCAAGTTCAAAGAGTTTTTTTGAATGGCTACACACACAAAAAGCAGATCTGGTTTGCCTGCAGGAAACCAGAATTCAGCCGGAGCAACTAACTGAAATCATGCTCAATCCACCAGGTTTAAAGAGTGCTTTTGTATTTGCTGCAAAAAAAGGTTATTCCGGAGTTGGGCTTTATTTCCGGAAAAAACCGGATCGAGTTCATGAAGGTATCGGCTGGTCTGAGTTGGACAAAGAGGGCCGCTTCATTCAGGCAGATTTTGGCAAATTGAGTATTGTCTCACTTTACCTACCTTCCGGAAGCAGCGGAGATCTTCGGCAAAATTTTAAGTACAAGGTGCTGGATTATTTAGATAAATGGCTTTTGGAAGCTAAATTATCCGGAAGGGAAATTATAATCTGCGGAGACTGGAATATTGCGCACAAGGAGATTGATTTGAAAAACTGGAGAAACAACCGTAAAAATTCTGGGTTTTTACCCGAAGAACGTGCGTGGATGACAAAAATATTTTCTGAACTTGGTTATGTGGATGTATTCCGGACACTTAATCCTGATCCCGATCAATATACCTGGTGGTCAAACCGCGGTAGAGCGTGGGATAATAATGTTGGTTGGAGACTAGATTACCAGGTTGCCACTCCTGGAATTGGGGACAAAGCCGTTAAACAGTCAATTTATAAAAAGCAGCGTTTTTCAGATCATGCCCCACTGATCATTGATTATGATTACAGACTTTAATCACATTGAATTTGTGTAACAGACGTTCCCCCCCTACGCTATTCCAGTTTAAATACCCTATCAAAGACTCTGCGTAAAAAATCTGGCTGCTGCTCTCCATTTAAGGTGCTGATTTTTGTCCCGTCAGGTTTAAAAAAGAGCAGAGTGACTTTGCTGACGTTGTGATATTCTGCAAACCAGCGTCCTTCTTTGGAGTTCAGATTAGCAACTAGGA
>OFDL01000006.1_pt1 | contig 19082 bp, 18 predicted proteins | sample 1520561 | NCBI WGS metagenome assembly OFDL01 (sample SAMEA3696448, study PRJEB22514) | metagenome | biome: water; feature: marine; material: hydrothermal vent | place: Pacific Ocean | collected 2014-08-15 | depth 1539 m | reverse complement strand
ATGTATTAGTTGGCATGTGTTTATTCCAAGAGTACGAACCTAAAGCGCGTATGGATATTGTTAAGCGTTTTTATGATGCGGTGTCTAATTTTAAAATCTCTTTACCAACCCCAATTATGGCAGGTGTTCGCACCCCAACTCGTCAATTTTCTTCTTGCGTATTGATTGAAGCAGCCGATGATCTAGATTCGATTAGTGCGGCAGCAGGCGCTATTGTTAAGTACGTGTCTCAGCGCGCTGGCATTGGTGTTAATGCTGGCAGGATTCGCGCTATTGGTAGTCCTATTCGTGGTGGTGAGGCTACCCATACAGGCTGTATTCCTTTTTATAAGCATTTTCATACAGCGGTTAAGTCTTGCTCTCAAGGTGGTGTGCGTGGTGGTGCAGCCACCCTCTTCTACCCATTATGGCATTTAGAGGTTAGAGACTTATTGGTGCTTAAAAATAACGCAGGCACCGATGAAAACCGTGTTCGCCACCTAGACTATGGCGTGCAATTTAATGGCTTGATGTATCAGCGCTTTTTAGCGAATGGTGATATTACTTTATTCTCTCCACATGATGTGCCCGGCTTATACGACGCCTTCTTTGCTGATCAAGCTGAATTTAATCGCTTGTACGAGCAATATGAACAGGATGGTTCTATTAGAAAAGAAACCGTTAAGGCTAGAGAATTATTTGCTAAGTTTATGCAAGAACGTGCCAATACAGGACGTATCTATTTACAAAATGTTGATCACTGTAATACTCATGGCGCATTTGACCCGAGTGTAGCGCCAGTGCGTCAATCTAACTTATGTATGGAAATCACCCTGCCAACTAAGCCTTTGTATTCTGTACAAGATGAAAACGGTGAGGTAGCCTTGTGTACACTCTCAGCGGTTAATCTAGGCGCACTTGATAGCCTAGATGAGCTTGAAGATATAACTGAAATTATTGTACGTTCATTAGACTCATTATTGGATTACCAAGATTACCCAATCAAGGCGGCTGAACTTGCCAGTAAAAACCGTCGCACACTTGGCATTGGTGTGACTAACTTGGCCTACTACTTGGCTAAGAACGATGCCAAATATTCTGATGGCTCAGGTAATGCGCTCATCCACAAAACTTTTGAAGCGCTACAATATTACTCGCTTAAAGCAAGTAATAAACTGGCTAATGAGCTTGGTGCTTGCCCGTTGTTTAATGAAACTCAATATGCTCAGGGTATATTGCCAATTGATTCTTACAAAAAAGACATTGATGCTTTTTGTGGTACAGAGTTAGAACTCGATTGGGATGCACTACGTAAAGATATTGTTACGACTGGCCTGAGAAATTCAACGCTAACGGCATTGATGCCGTGTGAGAGCTCGTCACAAATTTCTAACTCTACTAACGGTATTGAGCCACCACGAGGTTTTGTTTCTATTAAGCAATCTAAAGATGGCATCCTCAAGCAAATTGTGCCAGATTATGAAAACCTGAAAGATAAGTATGAACTGCTTTGGGATATTAAAGATAACGAAGGCTACTTGCAACTTTGTGCCATTATGCAAAAGTTCGTGGATCAGTCAATCTCTACTAACACGCATTACGACCCTTCTCAATATGAAGGCACCAAAGTACCGATGAAATTATTCCTGATGGATTTATTAAAGGCTTACAAATACGGCATTAAAACGCTTTATTACCATACCACGCGTGATGGTGGTGGTGACGATATGCTTGAAAAAGAAGATGATAATGCTTGCGCTGATGGCGTTTGTAAACTTTAGGGGGCGTCAAAATGTCATATAGTATTTTTAGTAAAACAGTTAGTAATACATTAACTCAGCCTATGTTTTTTGGTGACTCAGTGAATGTTGCCCGATTCGATAAGCAAAAATTTGAGATGTTTGAAAAGCTCACTGAAAAGCAACTTTCTTTCTTTTGGCGCCCTGAAGAGATTGACGTCTCTAAAGACAAAATGGATTTTAATAAGCTCCTACCAAATGAAAAACATATTTTTATCTCTAACCTACAATACCAAATCCTTCTAGATTCGGTACAAGGTCGAAGTCCAAACATTGCTTTTTTACCGATTGTATCGCTACCAGAGCTTGAAAACTGGATTGAAACTTGGTCTTTCTCTGAGACCATTCATTCGCGCTCGTACACACATATTATTCGTGCTATTATTAACGAACCCGGTGTGGTATTTGATGACATCATGAAAACCGATGAAATCATCCAACGTGCTGAAAGCGTTTCTAAGCATTATGATGAACTGATTAAATGCACCCAGGCTTACCTCTTGCACGGCGAAGGCAAACTTGAGATAAATGGTGAAAATGCAGATGTCGATTTGTACTGTTTAAAGCGGCAACTCTACCTGACCATAATGTCGGTTAATATTCTTGAAGCGGTACGCTTCTATGTGTCTTTTGCCTGTTCATTTGCGTTTGCTGAACGTAAAGTCATGGAAGGTAACGCCAAGATCATTAAGATGATTGCCCGTGATGAGGCCCTGCATTTAACCGGCACACAGCACATGCTTAATCTCATGCGTGATGGTAAAGATGACCCTGACATGGAAAAGATTGCCAAAGAATGCAAGCTTGATGTGATTGAAATGTTTAAAGAAGCCTGTGAACAAGAAAAAGAATGGGCTGAGTATCTGTTTCGTGATGGTTCAATGATCGGCCTTAATGCCGAGATCTTAAAGCAATATTTAGAATACATTACCAATGTGCGTATGGGTGCATTAGGGTTAGAACCAATATTTGATAAACGCTCTAACCCCCTACCCTGGATCACCAATTGGTTAGAATCTGATAACGTACAAGTCGCGCCACAAGAAACAGAAATCACCTCTTATCTTGTTAGTGCTATTGACAACAATATGGAAGCTGATGATTCTGACTTTGGTGACTTTAAACTGTAGCCAATAACCCATGTTTAAGATCGATGTTGACAATATCAACGGCAAAACTGAATCGCTTTACGTGTATGGCGAGCACTCGATCTTAACCGAACTTGAAGAGCACAATGTGGTGATTAACTATTCTTGCCGACAAGGTCATTGTGGCTCTTGTGTATTGCAGCTCTTATCAGGTGATGTTATACATCAAGATTGTTTGGTGCCACTGTCTCAGGGGGAGATTTTGGCTTGTCGTGCCACGCCGATTACTGACATCAAAATAGGTGTACGAGATTTTTAGCCAATTGATCGGTCGTTAAGATAACTTAGTACTTCATTAGCACTACCTTTAAACACCACTCGATCCATCTTTTTTTGAATTTGATAATCATACATTGGGTCGTAATAACCTACCAATAATTCCTCTACCACGGGATAAAATCCATCAGCTTCACCTTGATCTTTATAACACTCTAACGCACCATTTACCAACTTTAACATCGCTTGATAGCGCTCTAAACCTAGACGTCTTTGTATTTTTTCTAGGCTTCGTAACCAATAATTAGAGAAATTATCGAAGCCATTAACAGGGTCTTGGGTAATAAAATCTTGCCGCATGTTAATGACATACGCATCCATGCTCACTTTTAGGCGCTCTTCAACACTAGCCTCAAGTAAGACCAGCTCTGCTTGAGTAGTTTTATGTTGCACACATTGAGGAATATGTACCGTGCCTACATTTGAACCTTCATCTTCAAATACCAAATGTGAACACGCTTGTTTTTTAATAAGCTCAATGGCCAATGCATTTTCAAAGTTAATCTGTGTCGGTTGCGGTGTGGTGGTGTTACCAAATGCCGAGCCACGATGGTTAGCCAAACCTTCAAGGTCAATCGTATCTTTAAGGGTATCAAGTAATAAAGTTTTGCCACAACCAGTTTGCCCACCAATCACAATCGGTGTGATTGTATTCATGATTCGATCTGTTTCATCAATCAAAAATCGACGCAATGCTTTGTATCCACCTTTGATACGTGGATAGTTAATCCCAGAAGCCTCATAAATCCACTGTTGAGTGATTTGGCTACGCATTCCTCCACGAAAGCAATAAAGCGCCCCATTTGGGTTGTTTTTGATAAATTCAAGCCACGTATCTAGTCTTGCTTGTTTAATCTCGCCCTGGACTAATTCATGCCCCAAGGCAACAGCTTGTTCTTGGCCTTTATTTTTATAGCAAGTACCAATAAGCTCACGCTCAGAATCACTCATTAACGGCAAGCTTTGCGTAAAAGGAAAGGCACCTTGGTCAAACTCTATCGGTGCACGCGTATCAATCAGCGGTGTATCACTAACAAACAGCTGAGTAAAATCAGCTATCTGGGTTAGCTCACTCGACATTGATTTGTACTAATGGTTTGCCATTATCAAGTTTAATGATTTCGCCAATTTTTTCTAGGTCGAATCCTGCTTCTGTCATCATCTCATTAAATGCTGCTTGCGCAGAGTCTGAAACCATAATTAATAGTCCACCACTGGTTTGAGGGTCGCAAATAATCGATTGCACTTCAGAACTCATTGGGCTTAAGTTATGACCATAGCTGTCAAAATTACGTTGTGCTCCACCCGGTGAGCAACCATTTGCTAGGTAGTCTTTAATGTTCGGCAATATTGGTACTTTATTGTAGTCGATCACTGCTGCGACATTAGAACCTAAACAAACTTCAGATAAATGCCCGCCCAAGCCAAAACCAGTAACATCGGTAATTGCATTTATCCCATCAATGGTCGCTAATTTGCAGCCAATATCATTGAGTTGACACATAGTATCAATAGCGCGAGTCTCATCTTCTTTGGTGATTTTCTTTTGCTTTTGTGCAGTGGTTAAAATACCAATACCCAAAGGCTTAGTGAGATAAATTTGATCACCCACTTGAGCCTTTGAATTTTCTTTTAGATGCTCAATTTTTACTCGTCCTGTAACGGCCAAACCAAAAATTGGCTCAGGAGAGTCAATACTATGTCCGCCAGCCAGCATCATCCCTGCTTCTTGGCATACACTACGTCCGCCTTCAATCACTTGCTGCCCCACTTCAGGTGGTAGTTTATCCAGTGGCCAACCAAAAATAGCAATTGCCATTAAAGGTGTGCCACCCATAGCGTAAATATCACTAATGGCATTGGTGGCGGCGATACGCCCAAAGGTAAAAGGATCATCCACAATAGGCATAAAGAAATCGGTGGTACTAATCACTGCCTCACCATTGCCAAGGTCATACACCGCAGCATCATCACGCGAATGATTGCCCACCAGTAAATTAGGGTCAACTATTTCTTCAATAGACGAACTTAAAATTGTATCTAAAACTTTAGGGGAAATCTTACAACCACAGCCTTGACCATGACTATATTCAGTTAATTTTATGTTCAAATTTGATGGCATTAATAATGTCCTTTTTTCTAATTTTATGTTGGGCATTTTTATAAATATTAGCCTCTAATTGTTGCAATATGGCTTCCAAACTAAGCATATTAAGTGGCAATAGTAAATCAAACAAAGCTTTATCACCCCTAGCAAGTTTGATTTGGTTGACTAAACTTTTGTCTTTACTTGGTTGTTTATTTTTAAGTGCAACAAACAAAATACTGATGAAAGCACCAATGGCAATGCCCAGCAATAGGTAGTAGTATTTTAAATTGTTAGTTGGCGGATTATCATTAATGTTTGACGGCTTTTGATCTATTTTTTTGATTGGCTTTTGCACGCCTTTTTTACTTTTAATTTGAATGCTAATCGGCTTGGTTGCAATGCTTTTTTTACTTTGGGTTATTTTGTCAAAGTAGTCAAACTTAAAACTGGGTATCACAAAATCCTGCCCACCAACAATGGCGAATTTTTGCTGCCATTGATTGTAGCTAAACTCGGCTTCATCGCTGTAAATGGTAGCCCCTTCAATATCAAGGCTAAACTTCTGGATGTCTTCAAAATTACCCTTGCCATGAATCGTAACCGTTAAATTAACGGCCTTTCCTTGTGTGGCTTGGGTTTTGTCAATGCTGGATTTAATATTGAAATCACCAAAAATCCTTAATGCATCTGGCAAAGGTTTGACGGTTAATGTTAATGGATTTGAGTGGATTTTTCTTATTTTGGCAGTCGATAAATTACCAAATATATTATTATTTTGATTGCCAATACTAGCCACTGCACTTGGGATGTTAAACGTGCCAAAATTATCAGCACTTAATCGATAACTAAGTGTGTGAATGTTGTAATTGTCATCAGTGCTTTGAGTGGATTTTTGATTTTTTATAAACAACAAATCTTTCACCTCTGGCATAGCGATGCTAACCGGGCTATTTGATGTGAGTGATTTTTTTTCTTTAAAAATTACTTTTAGATTGATTTCATCACCCAAGAAAAACGTTTGTCTATCAGCTTCAATTTGTAAAACATAGTCATCACCTACCTTAGCTTGTGATGGATTTTTTAGCGTTATTTCAATTGCTCGAGTGCTTTGCTTATCTCCATCCACCATCAGTGTATAAGCTGGAATGTTTAAACTTTTAGCGGGTTTAAAAATATATGACTTGCTGCTTTGTTTAGAGCGCTTGTTATTGACAATGCTAATTTTCTGCGAATTACTGGTATATAAAACAGAGTTTCCTGAAATATTACTTAGAGAAGGAAAGCTAACTTTGTCACCATCAGAACTCAACGTTAGGATGATTTGATCGCCCGGATAAAACCAAGTTTGATTAACACTTGCCGTGCTCAGTGCAAAAATTGGTGCACTCATTAAAAAGAGTAAATTACCAAGGATTTTGTTCATTATCATTTTGTGGTTTAGTTAGTGGAATCATCAAGGTTCTAAGTTTTTTATTAAGCGCTTTTTCCCATCGCTGCTGTTTAATTTTGTTCAGCTTCTCTCTTTGCTGTTGTTTACTTTTAGATTTTTTCTTTTTCTTATTTTTTTGCTTTCTGTGTTTTTTATTTTTCTGTTTTGTGTCTGTTATTTTCCGTCTTTTTTGTTTCTTGAGTAGCTCTAGGTTAAACAACGCATCCTTATCCTTTTGTAATTTTAATGCCTTCTCATAGCTGTCAATCGCTTCGTTAATTTTGCCCGATTTGGCATAGGCATTACCAGAATTATACAAACGATCAAAGGCTAAGTCTTCTCGCTTAACACTTTGGTATTTTTTCAATGCTTGTTTATACAAGCCTTGTTTGTATAAGCTGTTCGCCTGGTTTAAACGCGCAGCGTCATTGTTAATATCATCGAATTTTTCTGCAGCTAGCTGATAATCCTTATTTTCATAGGCTTTATTAGCTTGATAAATACTAACAAAATCAAACAATCCCGCCTGTACATTAATTGAAAAAAGCAATAAAAGTATAAGTTTCATGACTTTTTTGGTAATGAAAAGAATGCAAAAAATAACAAGACCAAGGCAAACATCAATGGGTAATAAAACAGTTGCTGCTTTTGAATAATACTGGTGTTCTTACTGCTACTAAGTTTTTTAAAGGCATTAATAAATTTAGATAAATCATCGTTATTTAATGAATATTTCAAATACCTTCCTTGCGTTTGATTGGCCAGATTTATAATGTTTGGATTCTCTTTAACAATCACAAGGTTTCCATACGCATCTTCCAAGGCGCCCTCTTCAGTTTGAATGCTACTACCCCGCTCACTGGCAATATCAAATATAAAAATCTGAATATTGTGTTCGTTTGCATAATCAATTTCTTTATCAAAGTTATCGTTGTCACCACCATCGGTTAACAACAATAATTGCTTGTTTAAAGCGCCACCAAACAGATCGTTAGATGATTGTAAAATATTAAGTATGTTGGTTCCTGTTAGACTGATACTGTCTAAGTAAAGATTTTTTATTAAGAATTTAAGGCTGCTTAAATCATCTGTTAAGGGAGAAATTAAAAAGGCTTGATTGGCAAATCCTAAAATTGCAATACGTGTGTTTTTAATGCCATCAAAACTATTCAGTAGTTTGTTTTTTGCAAACTCAAATCGATTAGGGTAGATGTCATTAGCCAGCATTGATTTTGACATATCAATCGCCACCACCAAATCACTCAGACGTTTATTTACCTTTATTTCACCACTGACAAGTATTGGCTTGCTGAGTGCAATTAGAATAAATATCATGCTTAATAGTAGCAATCTAAGGCGCACCTTGGTTGATATCTTGTGGTTATTGAGGCTGATTTTTTCCAACACTTCAGCTGAAAATAAAGCCTCAATGCTTTTATTCTTGCTGTGAATAAAAAACCACAGCATAACCACTGGAATGGTTAGATAGAGTAGTTCTACTTGTTCAAAACCCATGTGTTTTTCCGCCAAAAATAAATCAATAAAAGCACTAATGCTAGGCCTAGTGGGTAATGAAAATAGTAAGTTTTTTTATCGTATTTGCTAATATTTATTTTGCTTTTTTCTAGCTGATTAATTTGCTTATAAATATTTTGAATACTTTCACGACTATTGGCTGAGAAGAATTTAGCACCCGTGCTATTTGCAATGTATTTTAATACCTCTGCGTTGTAGTCTCTTTTGTCGCCAACAGCAACGGTGTAAACTTTAATTTTGTTATCTTTGGCGCGCTCAAGCGCCATATCAAGTGGCACACTGTCAGTATTGTCTTTGCCATCAGTAAGCAAAATAGCAATTCTTTCTTTTGACTTAGAATTATTAAACAGTTTCGAGCTTAAAAATAAAGCCTCATACAGCGCAGTTTTTCGCCTGCCAGCAACACCAATTTCGATATTATCCAGCATTTTTATAACACTTTCCTTGTCATAGGTAAGGGGTACAACCGTATAGGCAAAATCTGCAAAAACACTCAATGCTAATTTATCAGTTTTACGCTTTGAAATAAAATCAACCATGATTTCTTTAACAATTTTAAATTTATCAAAACGCAGCATAGAGCCAGATGCATCTAAAATTAGGGAAATTTCATAACCCTTGGTGTTGTCTAGTATGATTTGTTCGGTTTTGATTGGACTTGAAAGCCCAGCAACTAATAGTCCAAGAATAAGCACTCTAAGCGTATTAAGCAGTATTTGTTTGGATTTTACTAGACTGGTTAATAATTCAGTGTGGGGGAAATAAATGGCACGCTTTTTCTCTTTGCAAAACACAACACACACCACCACCAAGACAAGCAGTAATAAAACATAAGGGTATTCAAAGCTAAACATGAATAAAGCTCTTGATTTGTTGTATCAATATTGGGTCTAGATCATCTACATACTTCTTGTATTTATATTTTTCTAAGTCATTATTTATTTGCTTAAATTGAGCCTTGTTATCACTATTGCATAATGCCTCTGCATATTTTTTAAAACCATAAGCAACCGATTTACTCTCAGAAAAATCAAGTTTTTGCAGCTTCTCAATAGCCACTTGCTTGTCATTCTTTTTCTTAGATTTAATAATTTGCCTTATAAAAAAGGCAACTATTAATAAAACAGCAATAACCATAAGCAAATAACTCAACGAATCATCTGCAATGCTAACAATGGGCTTAATGTCTTTTAAATTACTCATCAGCGTAGGATTTGAGACAACTTGATAAAGGCGTCATCACTGGTGTAAAGTTTGCCAACATTGATACCATGTTTGGCAAAATGAGAAAACAGCTTGTCGTCCTGAGCGTTTAGCTTTGTTTGGTACTTTTTCGCTAATTTTTTATTCATACTGGCTTCAATGGTGTTGCCATCTTCTGCATTGACTAGATCTAACTCTGTGGCAAAATTTGGCATTTCTTCCAGCCTATCACGCACTACCAAAGCATTGATTTGATTCTTGTGAGCAATCAGGGAGTAATCATCCTGTTGATAAAAATCACCAATAACAAATACCAATGATTTTTTCTGTTGTAGTAGGTAATTATTAAGTGCTTGAAAGTCAGGCTTTGTTTTTAACAAATCCCACGATAGTATGGCTTCAATCGCATGAAGCACGTCACTCGTATTATTAAAACGAAACAGCTGTTGTTCATTTTTTGAAAAGAATAACAACTGTGTTTGATTGTGTTGCTTGATGGATGAGCACCCTAATAAGGCAATAATTTGGGCAATTGTTTCGCTTTTTAAACACTGACTACCAAAGTGCAAACTGCTTGACAACATAATACAAATCACTACATTGATTTGCTTATTTTCGTTAAAAATATTGGTTTGTAGTTCGCCGGTTTTGCCACTGGCAGTGAAGTTGATTTTACGAATATCATCACCTGGCTCGTACGGGCGAATTTCACAAAAATCTAATCCCTCTCCACGTATTTTTGATAATTCTCCGGCCGATTTGTTGGTGAAAACATTCTTCTTAGCGCGTAATAGTATCTCTTGAGCTAGCATGCTAATGTTTACGGTGCTTTTATTACCTTGAGTATCTTTTGAATGATGGACTGTGGGCTAATATTATCCGCTTGCGCTTGATAGCTCAGCACGATACGATGTTGTAAGACCTCTGTCACCACACTAGCAACATCAAGCGGTGTTGCAAAATCATTGCCTCGTATCAGTGCCTTGGCGCAGCTGGCTTTAAATAAATCGATACTACCTCTGGGGCTAGCGCCAAAGTCAATCAAATCTTGTATTTCACTTAAACCATATTTTTGTGGATAGCGTGTCGCAAAGATAATTTTGAGTATGTATTGCTTAACAGCTTCATCCATATGAACCTGTTTGAAATTAGAACGAAGCTCTTCTATATCATTCATATTAGCTACTTGATTCACGGTGTCAAATCCACTAACAGCAACTCGGTTAACCACCTCTAACTCTTCATCTATAGTGTTGTAGTCCAGTACGGTTTTTAGCATAAAGCGATCAAGTTGCGCTTCTGGCAATTGGTAGGTTCCTTCTTGTTCTACTGGATTTTGTGTTGCCATCACCAAAAAAGGCCCATCGATTTTAAAACTCTCGTTAGCAATGGTTACTTGCTTCTCAGCCATTACTTCAAGTAATGCTGATTGCACCTTTGCAGGTGAACGGTTAATTTCATCTGCTAATAATAAGTTGGTAAAAATTGGCCCTTGTTTAATACTAAATTCGCCACTTTTTGGGTTGTAGATTTGTGAGCCTGTTAAATCACTGGGTAACAAGTCAGGGGTAAATTGAATCCGTTTAAAATCAATGCCTAAGGCTTTAGCCAGTGTATTAATTGCGGTGGTTTTTGCCAATCCTGGCACACTCTCTACCAAGATGTGCCCGCCAGTAATTAAACCTATTAATAAGTTATCGACCAAGTTCTCTTGACCGATAATAATTTTTTGAATTTCAGCTTTTATTGTATCAATCATAAGCAAGAATTATAGCCTTATGGTTTGTACTCTGCCTCTAACTTTTTGTATAATTGTTCAGGGGTCAGATCAGGGTGTTCATCCATGATATTAAAGGCAACCACATTGTCTTCAACTGCATCCCAAATCTTGACATAAGTGCCTTCTTTATAACCATGATCTTGTCTAAAAGTATTCAGTTGATTCTTAACAAGATAGCGTTTGTAGAGCTCTGGCACATCCATACTCATGTTGGCTAGAGCCTTAAAGAATATACCGGTGATTTCATACAAAGCATTTTGTGATTTATCGACATTAGCGCCCGCGGCAGCAGCTACCATTTTTTCTAAAATCTCCACCATGAGCTCTGGGTTGATTTCACGTTCAGGCTCCATATTTTCATAGGCCTCAGCAAAACCTGTATCACCAAAGTGAATGGCCTCAGACATAATAAAATGCCAAATATCCACCAATTCAACTTTGGCATTATCTAAATCTGGCTGGCCATCAATATCTTTCCAATGCTTCCAGTTAAACGAATCAATCGCCTCAGCAGCTTCCATATAAATACAACGCAACCATGAGATCTGACGACCGTCTTTAGTGGCGCCCTCTGTCCAAATAATGCCGTTAGTGGCGTCGTTGAGTTTTTGTTGCAACTCAAACATTTGCTTGATATGATTCATCGAATTAATCTCAATATTTAATTTATTGTCCAATCGATATTTTTACATAAAATGCGTTGAATAATAAACAACATATTAATAATTATTGTGATTATTAATCTGTACTTTTAGGTTTATATTTTTCAATTAACCCGCCCAGCGTTAATCCTTGACCAATAATAGAGAATACAACCACTATGTAAGTCATGATCAGTATAGTTTCTCTATATTCCGACTCTGGCAACGATAAGGCTAATGCAACCGATATCCCGCCCCTGAGCCCAGCCCAAGTTAACACTTTCACTGCATGAGGGCTAAACTCTCTAATTTGTTTTAAGGCGTTTACTAAAATACCAACACCTATAAACCTTGCAAAGAGCGTGATGACAATCGCAACCATGCCCAAAATAAATCCATCGATACTAAGAGTAATAACAATAATCTCAAATCCAAGCAATACAAACAATACTGCGTTTAGAATTTCATCAATCAAATGCCAAAAATTATCAAGATGTTCTATAGTTTTATCACTCATTGCCAGGCGTTTACCATGATTACCAAGAAGTAATCCCGCGATAACAGCTGCGATTGGATTTGATACATGAAGATGAGATGCAACCATATATATGCCAAATACCAAGGCTAGTGTAATCATTATTTCTACATCATAACTATCAATTTTACTAATCATATAACAAGCAATATAACCTGTGATAAGACCAAGTATGACGCCACCCAAAACTTCTTGTATAAGCAGCATACTAATTCCACCAACAGTTGGATTTTCCATACTGCCCGAGGCGATACCTAAGACCACAATAAAAATTACAATAGACAAACCATCATTAAATAAACTCTCACCCGTTAGTTTAATCTCTTGTGATTTTGGTGCGCCAACTGAACGGAAAATAGCAAGCACTGCGATAGGGTCTGTTGGCGAAATCAAGGCACCAAATAACAAGGCGTAAATATAAGGTAGATTAATGCCAACAAATCCAGCGAAGTAATAAATACTGATAGAGGTAATAAAAACAGATATAACCAAACCAACAGTCGCCATTGACAAAATAATGTACTTTTGCTCTAGTAAATCGTCAATCTCAACGTGTATAGCGGCAGCAAACAACAAGACGCCTAGCATTCCGTTCATTACTAAATGATTAAAATCTATACTCGAAACTAAAGCTTGAGTTTTAAGAACAAACCCACTAGGCAGGGCCTCGAAAGCATTTAAACCTATAAAGATTGCAGACATTAGCAAGGCGATAAGCATCAAGCCAATACCAGGCACAAGCTTCAAGAATCTAGCATTGAGAAAGCCTAATACAGCTGTTGCGATTAATATTATGGTAATTAAATCTAGCATATCATGTATTTATTTTAATCCTATGGAGTTATTTTTTTTTGCTGGCCACTACACCACTCTGATCATTTTCATTTTGATTGTATTGAAACAGCTTAATTTCAAAGTATTCTGCAACCGAGATAATGTGTTCAAAAATATGTGTTTGTAGATCAAAAAATGACTTTCTTCCAGTAAATTCATTAGAATTCATTGTATAAGCGTACACTTCCAAAGGCAACCCTTCAGAGGTTGGATCTAGCTGAGATACAATAACATCTTGGGAGCTATCAATAAAATCATGATCATGTAGATATTGCTCAATGTATGCACGATACAAGCCGATATTGCTTATATTGCGCCTGTCTGGATAAGTATCTGAATCACAAATCTTCAAGATTTCGTCACCATTTACGCCGCAGTACATCTTTTTGTTTATTGGACTTTCTTTTTCTTCTGTATCCTTAAAGCTGCCCTCCTTGCATTCTAGATAATAACACAAGCTTGGCAGACACAACATTCTTTTAAAGTTTTCATCATGGTCTTGATCGCTTACTCTACCAAAAACTTTAATAGAATTAACATCTATCATTACCGACCTTTTAATGAGTCGACCTCTTTCTAAATCCAAACTTCTCCAGTTAACAATAGACGCACTTAAAAAATCAGTTAATGGGATGCTGGATACAGAGTTGTTTAGGTTTCTGATTCGAATATTAGTTAAAGTAAAGCCTTCTACCCTCCCTACAATTTCTAAAGCTTTAATCTCTATTCGGTCTCCTACTCGTGCCAAATCATCAAGATAAACTCGTATGCCGGCAATAAAAGACTGTATAGAGGATTTAAAAACAATACCAATGGCAAAACTAAATATACCAATAGATGCGATACCAACACCAACACCACTAGACTGGGGGTGATGAAATATAGTCAGCACTAGATAAAAACCTACCATAGTAAACATAATGCTCAACACCGATATAAATAACTCTATTGGCTTTCTAAAATGAATTTCCGTGTGAATCATTGACTGAGAAAACCTATCTGCAATCATTCTATACTTGTAATTACTAATGGTGCAGTTGTCATCGAATAAATCGCTTAGTATGAGCTCAGATACTTTGTGACCTTTTTTTGAGGCACATTGTAATAAATAAATTGCTATATCTTTCGTCTCTCTTAATCCGGAGTCTTTTTTAAGATCTTTCAGAAGAGAGTCTTTTTTAAGACCTTTCCGAAGAGAGTCATTGTCCTTAACCTTGAAAATGTAACGCTCTTTTAGTAAGACCAGAGCAAGGTTGTATGTTGCCTCAACACTACCTTTTAGATAAGCTCGAAATAAGTAGTCAATACCTATTTCAAGATCCTTTTTGTCATTAATGAGGCAAACACCTTCATCATTCAAACATCTTCTGTCAATTAAAGCCTCTTTATTACCATTACCAAGAAAAAGCTTTAACGAAGAAGCCCACTTTTCACGAGCATCAGGCACTTTACCATGTAAAAAATCTTTTTTACCTAGTTCGTATAAGCTAGAAGAATATAGTTTCCAGTTAATTTTGCTTTTAGTCTTTTTATCAAACGACTTACAGAATTTTTCATGACGAGAATCCGAGCAACCAAACCCTCTGTGATACCTTCCTTTAAAATTATCTTTATCAAATTCATTTTCTATTTCAGGTTTTTTGTGGAATTTTAAATAATGCTTAACCAAAGACATTAGCAACATCATGGCGGACCATAAGAATAATATTAAAAAATAATTTTTAGGTTTTTTTGTTTGGTTGGGGTGCGATATAACAATTTTTTTAATATCTTCGTTTAATCGGTCTTTACTATTACCGCTAGATCTGGATAAGATTGCACTCATTAACCTACTATCTACCGAGTACTTAGAATTTACGTTTAGTATTTCATTATTAACAGGAGAAATCTCAACAATATAGGTTGGAATTTCATTGTTAAGTAGTTTGGAGGATTCTCTGGTATCGGCTAGCCATTGAGATGATAGCACCACCCAAATAACACCTGAAAGTAGCAACAAAGCAATTTCTTTATCAACCTCTTCTCTTTCTCCAAAAAAATAAGATATATTTTTATTAATATATTTTTTTCTTTTGTCTGAATTATTGTCGGGTTCTTTATCAGAATAAGTAACAAATCTTACAACAGTTTCTATTATGTAACCGATAAAGTAATACCAAAAAATAAAATGAGCAAGGTGTTGATATTCAGTTTGATGCGCAATAATGGTTGTAATTAAAATAACCATCATATCAACACGAAAGCTAATAAACTTTTCACTACCAATTTTGTAATCTAACATCTTTAAGGTGATAGACGAAATAAGATAAATAAAAACAACTGACGCTGAAAATGCTAATATTAATATATTTTGCCCCGAATCCCACAGCCAGTATTGAGGGACCAACAAACCAATAAGCAAAAAGATTTTCCACCAATAAGAGTAAATAAGTCTCAATATCGATGTTGATAGAAGTGTGGCACTAGACAGAGTTAAGATAAAAATTGAATAATAACCCAGATTGTTATCATCTAAATTGAACGACGATAAGGAGTCGAAGCCTGGAATATAGTCTGGAAAATAAGCCAAGTAAAAGAGTGCCACAGCGAAACCTATTTCAATAATATCAGCACCGTGTTTCTTGATTTTTTCTACGATCTCTATTAGCTTTTTTATGAAATTCATACTCCCCCTTATTTTGTATCAGTTTAATATATTAAACTTATTATCATTCTATCTTATTAAAAAAAAGAAAGTAGAAAAAGACTATTATTAGCGTCATTTTAATACTGTATTAATTTATAATACGTTATTTAAAATAAAATACTCTAGAATTATGTCAACACAAACAACAAACAACAAACAAGGCACTGATGCGGGCGGTGCATTTAGCCTATTAACGATGATTTACTGGTTTCAAACTGGAAAACTTGCTACAGCATTTAGCCCTGAAAGTAGTTTTACCGATTCATTATTGACACTATTGAGTAGTTATACTGAGTGGCAAGCTTGGGTTTTTATTATTATTTTTGGCCTTATTCTACTTATTGTTATGGGTTTATTTACTGGATTAGGTGCACTAGCAGTTATGGCTGATGGAAAAATTTCCGCTATTGAGTGGATTTTAATTGCAGTGTTTACTATTGTAATCATGCCGATATATGTGTTACTTGCTAATTGGTCGTTAGTAACGTTCTTACTATAGAGTATTCACAATCCATTTAATAAAAAAGGAGGCCTTAGCCTCCTTTTTTATTATGTTCATCTTAAGCAGAAAGATGTTTGCATTAATGTTTTTTTCCACTAGTAAGAATTGAGGATGATATCTTTTTCAAAGCTATGATTAAAAAACCAACGACAATTGCAATAACTATCGGCACTAAAAATAACTCTAAAATTTGAAAAGGAATGGGTGGCAACGAAGTATAGAGGTGGTTAATATCATGTAAAAAATCAACATAATGTATTAGTATGCCCCCGCCGACTATGAGCATTGCCACCATGCCAATCCAGCTAAGCGATTCCATTACTTTGGGCGTGCCATAGATCAGCATTTTACTTATTGTTGAATAACTTTTACTGTTAGGGCATTTGTCTTTCAAATACAAACCAACATCATCCATTTTTATAATAAGTCCAACTATGCCATAAACACCAATTGTGGCAATAAGCCCGATTAGTACCAGCACACCCAATTGGGTCGCAAGTGTTTCATTGATGACTGAAGCAATGGTGAGTGCAATGATTTCAATAGAGAGGATAGTGTCAGTTCTCACTGCTGAATTTACAGTAGCTTCTTCTATAGCCTTTAAATCACCTGTATTGGGGGTAGAGCCCTCATGAGAGGCCTCATGACTTTCAATAAGGCCAATTTTTTCACCTAAGGACTCAGTACCCTCATAAGCCAAATAAGAGCCACCGAGTATCAATATAGGCGCCATAATCCATGGCGCATAATAAGTAATCAGCATTGCAACTGGAATCATTAAGGCTTTATTACGTAAAGACTTTTTGGTTATCTTCCAAACTACTGGTAATTCTCTTTTTGCAGTAGTGTTTCTAACATATTGAGGGATTGTTGCCGTGTCATCAATCAAGACACCTGCTGTTTGAGTGAGAGATTTTACTGTTTGATTGGCAATATCATCTAATGATCCTGCAGCTACTTTGCTAGCAATGGATGATAAATCATCTGCTAATGCGCTTATATATCCGATTAATCCTGGCATCGTATTTTTTATTTATTTCCTGGTTTATCTATCCAAAGCACTACCAGAGCACCCCCGACAATTAAGCCAGCAATTATAAGCCCTAGCATCCAAAACCCAGACCCATTTTCAAGGCCACTGGTTAAGTTCATACCAAAAATTGTCCCCACAATAATTAATGGAAATGCAATACTGGTAAGTATGTTTAACTTATGTTGTGCCTTTAAAGAGCGTTCGTTATTTAGAGCAAATTGATAGTCTATATGGTTTTTGGTTTGTTCAATTAATAATTCAAAATTTCTACTTATTTCGGATACTTGACTTCTATGATCAGCTATATAGGGGTCTTGTTTTCTAGCATCAGCAAGCGCCTCATGCATATGATTAATATTTCTATTTAGTCTATACAAGTCCTTCAGACTATCATACAAACACTTAGTATTATCTTTAGTTGTATTAAAATATTCCTCAGATTGGCAGTGCTCATCTTTGTATTCTTTAATAAGAGCATCAAGAGTTTTTTTATCATTACAAGCATTGTTATTGCACTCAAAAGCATAATTAATAGCTTCAGTTTCTTTAATTGGTTTCCAAAAAATATTAATACAGTCATTAACACCTCTCACCAGTAATACTAAGTACTTAGGGTTTTCTTTTTCGTCAAAAATAACCCTTTGGCTTCCTGGCGTGGACTGAACTCGTTTTAGTATTATTTTTACTTCTTTAGGAGTGTTTGAGCCTTCAGCGCTTTCATAATATTGTTCATAATTCATAACCATTATTTTCTCCATAGTGGACTAAAGGGTTGTGTTGCGGGGTTAGGCTGCAACTTAAACATCTTTAAATTTGAAACTGGGGAGGCGCATATATCGTATTTAATAGCCAACAACCTGGAAATAAAAATAGAGATGCCAATAACGATGGTGGCGACTACTGGATCCATTCCATTATCTAAAAGTAGTATCAGAGTGAAAGAACCGACCCACGCTAAAACCGCATTTAATTGATTTTTAAAGGCAATGGGGGTGACATCACACATCATGTCACGAATCACACCACCCATAACCCCCGTAACAACGCCCATGAATGAAGCAATTAACCAAGGTGCTTCAACCATTAAACCGGAGATGGTTCCAATCACACTAAATATAGCAAGACCCATTGCATCAGGAATCAAAAAAGACTGGGAAGATATCCGAAAGTATCGAGCAATAACAAATACTAGTATGGAGCTAAGCGAACTAATAATAAAAAACCATTGATCGGCAAACCAAAACACTTCTTTGTCAATCACCAAATCTCTAATGGTGCCGCCACCTAATCCCGTGGTAATGCCAATGATCAAAACTCCAAACAAATCAAATTTTCTACACCCGGCTCGTAAAACACCAGACGCGGAGGATACAGCAACGGCAGTAATAGTAAGCCAATACAGTGACGACAAAAGAGCTGGCGTTATTTCAAAAATCATAATCAACTATTCCACGAAGTATTTTTTGTAAGCGGCAATATTAACAGCCTTTGCTTATTAAATCAAAGCGTTCAAGGGTTATAAGGTCTATTTATGGTTGTTTTTAGTTTATCTACAACTGGTGTAGTTACTTTGTCAGCCTCTTTATGCAGACCTTTAAAAAATGAAGGAATG
>OFDL01000005.1_pt1 | contig 19480 bp, 17 predicted proteins | sample 1520561 | NCBI WGS metagenome assembly OFDL01 (sample SAMEA3696448, study PRJEB22514) | metagenome | biome: water; feature: marine; material: hydrothermal vent | place: Pacific Ocean | collected 2014-08-15 | depth 1539 m | reverse complement strand
GTAATTGAGAAATCTTGAATTGGAATTGTAATTGAGAAATCTTGAATTGGAATTGAGAAATTTTGAATTTGAAGTTTCCTACAAAACAATTAAATCCAAAAATTAATATACCATTTTTACAATGTTAACACTTACATGTGGTGTTACCAATATACTGGAACCATAATGATCCAGAGCTTTGGTTCCTTATATATATATATATATATATATATCAGATATGCACACCGACTGTGGCACCCCAAGTGAGCATTTAGCCACTGTGACACCACCACATAGCATACCTGTAATCTATATAGAGATATTGCTATTTAGGAATTAATTAATTTTATCATCTCACCGGGAATGCCAATCTGGAGCCAAAGTTTGCCCCTCCTCTCCTCAAACTGTGACTACTATAGCCTGTCCCCAGACCTAACTGTTTAATAACCATTTGAGAGATTTTGTAAACTTACCATATGTCATTGGTTTAGTACCCAGCAGGGTTGTGAAAGTAAATACAGGGTCTGACCCCTGCTGGGCAGAGCTAAGCAAATACATTAGTTTCAAGGCTCCTACTGGACAATCGAATATATAAACACACCTTTGATGATTATAAAATATACTCTTACAAGTTACATGCACCCAACACTATGATCCACCAAGTGATATAATACCTCTTTCGCTAAAAGCACCTTGTATATATATATATACATGCTTTCTGTTAAATAGAAAATAGTCAAGGTTGCAAAGAAATAGTGTATTTTCCGAGAAATTGTAATCTGAAATCTGTTCATGGATGACTAAATACAATCCCTGGTGGTCACATTCAAAACACATTTCCCAGATTTTCTAATTAAGAAATGGGTGCCTCCATGGTCTAATGATAGCGTGTTAGATCACAGATCACTACCATCCATGTTTAAATGTCGGCGTGTTTCATCTTTGACTTCCCTTCATTACCTTTGGAGGTTGCTTGGCTCATTTAGCCTGCCTAATGCACAAAAGTGGCAGTAAAACGCCAATCATCATCATCATCATTAATTCAAAAATATAATTTGTTCCTGTCATCGAGTTAAAATTAGTCCAAGTTAGTGATGTAAATTAAACAACAAAAGCGTAATAGCCTATTCACTATTTACTATATTGAACGCATTGCTGTTCAAAACACAGCATTTGGTCGAAAGAAACATTTCCTAAATTCGAATCCACCAAATAACTGCAGCCTTATCTGTATATTTGCTTGGACAAAGTGGATTACTGGAAGGAAGATCCTGTCTAAAGCTGTCTAAATCAAAATAGTTGGTCCATTAAATATAGAACAAGCTTGAAAATCAGTATAATAATAATGATGATGATGATGATGACTTGCTGTAATAAATGGGGGATGCTACAATAAAGATACATTCACTATATGACTTGAACCAGAACACAGGTACCTGTAATATTATCCATGTGAATGATCTAAGTGAGTGAGTGAGTGAGTGCCTTGTTTAACATTCTAGACACAGTGGCATGATTAGGATTCAAACCTTGACTTGGACATTTGCAGTACAGTGCTCTACCTACTGCATTGTCCGAGCACCTCTAACACTGTTATATCTAATCAATATATAATGTCCTTAGATTAGCATAGTGTTACTGAGAATAGAAATAAATCATTTTCTGATTGTTTAAATCGATAATTGCTATCCCCTGATACACATGAATTACGTGTTTCTAACATTTATAAATTTGCAGAATGGATTCTTCGCCAAGCTGAGCTTTAAATCATCTCAGAAGATGGTTCATGTAGTAGTTGCTGATACAAGCCACGACATCAAGAGTCTAGAGTCTAAAGCAAAACATACTAAACAGGTATTGATACTTAAATTATAGCATTCATTTATAATCTACCTCTCTTAGCAATTATTATGCTACACAATATATATATATATATATATATATTGATGTCTGTTGTCCATTCAGGACTTCATCCAAGAGCAGACAGTGAAAATGAATGCTCGTACAGTACAGCATATACTAAAGGTTGTGGCTAAGCTGGCAGATGGCTATCACCTTGGCTTACAGTAGGTAGGTGTTATCTTTAGGTGCACATACACAAAAGCACAATGGTCAACTTAGAACGGTGCAACAGAACTGTTTATTCTCAAGATACATAGACTGATGTGTACACTCATGGCAGTCAGCCACTACAACATATGATTGTTTATAAGTAGCATACATTACACTCTCCACACTTAATGTAAAAGTTAATTAAACATTAATTTTGCATTATACAAAAACTGATACTTATAGCTAGACTAATAATTATTTTCTTTTGTCAAGACTATGCTAACTATTGTAAAAGTAATCTAACATAAGATAATCTGTAGACATGCACAACAAAATGTCTGAGAAATTATAGATCAAATATCTTGGACTTTTGGTCTCTTAACGGATAGTGTCTCAGAGTAGTTAGTGTATCGGGTGGTTTATCTGTGGGAGTTAGTGGTGTGGTATTATCCTGGGTAACACTAGTATTCGGCGAATCTGAACTCTGATCTGATTGTACTGGGCTTACAACTGGATTTACATTAGGCGGTACACCACCAGGTAGTGTTACTGGTATTTGGTTGGGTGGTGCAGTGGTGGGTATCACCTGTGTAGGTATATATTCTGGCTGGTGATCTGAAATAGTCTCGCCTGATCTTAATAGATGATCAACATGAATATGGCGTACATCCTGGCCTACACGAACAAGATACCTAAGTGGACCTAATCGTTTCACCATTGTTCCTGACATTCACTTTGCCTCTCAATTTCGATGGCTTCGGACTCGAACTCTATCACTGCACTCAAATTGTCTAAACTTAGTGGGTACATCTGCTGACTGTTTATTTACTATCTTACTGCACAAGTCAGGTTTTATCAGAACCTGTCTCTGCTGCTATGTGGAGTTATTCTATACATCAACAGGAAATTAGCTAACTGCTGGCTTCGAGAAATGGATGGAGACTTCCTTAGTCCTTGTTTCAATGTCTGAATACAACGTTCAATACACCGGTTACTGGCTGGATGGTATGGTGGTGTCAATTTTTGATTGATACCATTTAGCTTCAAGAACTGGGCAAACTCTCGGCTTGCAAACTGTGGTCCGTTATCAGACACTACCTCATGGGGAGTGCCGAAAGATGCAAACAAGTTGCGAAGAATCTTGATGACTCTCTGAGAGGTAGTACTTGCAGTGGGGAATACCTCTAACCATGGTATTAACGGTCCAGTTGGCGGTGTTTTGCGATACGATAGGCAAATTTTGCAACTGCCAACTAACTTTTCTATGTCACTGTCTATACCCGGATACCATAGATAACTTCGAGCCAAACCTTTCATGCGAAGAATGCCTTGATGTTCCTCATGTAAGTCATTTAGCAGGTGTGGTCTGTATTTAGTTGGAATCACATCTCTTAACTCCCAAAGTATACATCCTTGGTCTATGGACAACTCATCTTTTCTATGAAAGTAGGGCTCCAATTCATCATGGTTTAACACATGTGAGAGCACTCTATCTTTCTGTGTTTCTACACTGATCTGTTGAGCAGTAGTAGGTAAATCGTTGGTATAGGTAAAATAATTCACCCGTAACTCTGTGGCTAAAGTAGACCCTGCAACTGGGAAACGCGATAACACATCAGTGTTTGTGTGATCTTCCGATCTCCTATACATTATAGAGTATTGATAGGCCATCAGTATCAATGCCCATACCTGTAACTTCAGAGCTGATAATGCTGGTATACCCGTTTTAGGACCAAATATGGTAGTGAGAGGTTTGTGATCCGTTATTAGATTAAATTTCCTTCCATACAAGTATTTATGTAACTTTTGAACGCCATAGATGATTCCTAGAGCTTCACGCTCTATCTGGGCATAGTTTTTCTCTGCAGGTGTTAATGTACGTGATGCAAAGGGTATAGGTCATTCATCAACATTTGGCATGGTGTGCAAAATTACACATCCAACTCCATAAGGGGATGTATCACATGCTGGATACAATGGCTTTTTTACATCATAATGTACAAGCAGACTGTCACTTGTCAGACATTTCTTACAGTCTTCTCACACTCAGACGTCCACTTCCATTAAACATTCTTTCCTAACAAGAAATACACAAGGGCTAACTTAGTAGACAGGTTAGGCATACACTTGTCATAATAGTTTACTAAACCCAGGAATATACAAAGTTCCTCCACATTGTTAGGTTTGTTGGATACCAAAATAGATGCTACTTTCTCCTTTGTGGGATGCAGTCCATCTGCATCTACTTTATGGCCTAAGTACTCGACACTAGCTTCCATGAAGCTACATTTGGAAGAATGTTATGACACTCTAGCCTCTGTAAGACTTCTTCAATAATTGTTTCATGTTTCTCCTGATTAGATGATGCAATCAAGGTATCATCAAGATAGCACGTAACATGATCCAATCCACTAAGTACTTGATCCATAACATTCTGAAAGATCGACGGTGCTGTCAATATGCCATATGCGAGGCGCTGGTACTGGAAAAGTCCTTTATGGGTGTTCACAGTGTATTCCTTTGATTCCTCAGATAACTCTAGCTGTTGATAAGCATTTGAAAAATCAAGCTTAGTAAACACCTTACCTCCTCAGCTGTTGGTAACGGATAGCATGTATCCTCCACGACTTTATTTAAGGTGACTTTATAATCTCCATAGATTCTGATTGATCCATTTGCCTTTGGCACAACCACAATCGGGGCTGCCCACTTGCTTCTTTCCACCTTCACAATGACACCATTATTCTCAAGTCGACACAATTCTTGCTCCACTTTTTCCTTGAGTGCATAAGGCACCGATCTAGGTTTGTGAAAGATTGGGCTTAAATGTGGTTTCAGCATGATGTCGGCTGTGAAGTGCTTAATGGTACCAATACCCTCTTTAAACACTGATGGGTGTGCTGCTATAATTTCATTTATCTTCTGTGCACGCATCTGTGGCATGAGTTGAAAAATACTCTTCCAGTCCAGGTGAATAAACTTCATCCAATCACGACCTAACAATGGGGCTCTGGCAATCAATAACGGTAACTTGAATGACTGGTTCTGGTACCGGAGGTGAGTAATTACTTCGCCTAACATCGGTGTATGATCTGCTAAGTAACCAGTAAGAACCGATTCTGGTGTTTGCAGAGCAAGATGTGATAGATGATTATGATACAGCGATTCAGAAATGATAGATCATGCAGCACGTGTGTCCACTATGAACGTTATCTTTGTCCCTTCAATTTCGACTGGAACCTTAATTTCTACTGATTTACCTTGGGTTTCTGTACTGTACATGGTATATAGCAGTACTGTGTCAGGGTTGGTTGACTTATAACTAAGTCATTGAACTGTATTTACACTATCACCAACCTGATGAGTGTTACTGCTGTACCTCTGATATCGTGATGATTTACATGCTTTAAGAATATGTCCAATTTTTGAACATTTATGACATGACTATGTCTTGCCATAACAACTGTCTGGATTATGCTGACCATTACAGCGATAACATGTTTTACGCTGTTTGTTAGCATTCTTTTGTCTTGACTTCTGTGAGTCACTCCATTTATTTTGCTTTGACTTCGGTGAGTCACTCCACATTTTGGTTATCCTATTTACATTCTGTGTAACAACTGGTGTAGATTGACACGACTTCGTCTCATTGTGTGCTAGTTCCATTGCCTGAGCTTCAGAACAAGCTTTATCCCAAGTCAGGTCTGTTGTTGTTGTTAAAGAGAACAATCTAGTCTTTATTGCTGGACTCTGTACACCAATAAGAAGTCTGTCCCTCAGAGTGTTCTTTAATGAATCACCAAACTCAAAGTTTATACTGAGTTTCTTTAGAGCTAAAATAAAGTCTGTAACGCTTTCATTTTCTTGCTGGTTACATGAACTGAAAGTGTATCTTTCACCAACAACACTGTGCTTAGGTTTGTAGTAATCCTCTAATAGCTTAGTCAGATCATTGTAAGACTTTCCTGCTACATCATCAGGAGTTACCAATGACACGAGCAATTCAAATGCACTAGCACCAATTAATGCTAAGAAAACGTTCACTTTATTGTCGTTCTCAATTTTATTGATGTTCATCCATATTTCTAATCTCTTCTGATAGTTTTTCCCCTCTTCCTTATCATAATTAAATTATCCAGTATTTCCTATTAGAGCAGCTGCAGCCGTGGTAATTGATTAAACAATTACAAATCGTAGTGTCTGATTGGTAGCGGTGATCTGTGATATATGATTTTTGTTCCGGCATCATGTAGGCCTATTCACGAAATTCCTGGAAATATCCCAAAATGCACAGCGGCAACAAGTTGTCACGTTTCGCCCAAATCCGGACACGGCCCGACAAAAGTTAACAAATAAAGTTACAAAGACTGCGTAACTTGGTAAATACTGATTTCCTATGACTGCACTGATAGTTTACCAAACTGAATTTCAACACAAAAGATGACAAATCCCAACTAATCATTGCCAAATGTTATGTTTAGGTGCACATACACAAAAGCATAATGGTCATCTTAGAACGGTGCAACAGAACTGTTTATTCTCAAGATACATAGACTGATGTGTACACTCATGGCAGTCGGCCACTACAACATATGATTGTTTATAAGTAGCATACATCACAGTAGGACTTCTTGCTGATACAAACTATTGGATAAACCAGTCACTGCATGCTCACTTCAATAAAAGTTTGCTTTCGGTATTGTACATAAAAAATAATAATTACAAAATTTATATGTAATAAATCTCCATTAAGTAGTCATAAGTTTAATAATAACAATATCATCCTCAAAACTCAATCATAGTAAAACCCATTTTATCTCAGATTAAACTTGTGTTTAACCTGGATTCAACTATAGTGCATCTGTATCAGAGTTTCTCTGGTTATTTTATGTTAAAGCAATTTATGGTATTGATGTTTTCATGTAGGTGTTTGTTTTTGCTAACAAATATATGTTTGTCATTTACGAGGGTGTCATGTAAATAAGTAAAACTACTTCGTTACTCTACTTGAATAGTTTTTTCAAGTAACTGGAGTAAAATTTCAACTAACTATTAGGGGAAATCCATCAAATGTTGGGCAGTTGTGTATTGTCGGGCACACCAGATAACTGTTTTATATTAATGTAAATATTTCAATATTAATATAAAATACATATATTCTGTGATGTTTTGTGCAACAACAGACACTTTTTGCACAATTTGAGCACGAAATGGATTTTCTGACATAAACAAGGAAGACATATCAATGACGTCACTGGGGATATCCATAGGCACACGTGTTTCTTTCGCGCACTTTTCTTTTCCCGGCACTTTTCTTTTCCCGCGGAGTTTGAATGTCCAAAACCATGAGGTCTTTGAGAAATGAGAAACATTTACTTGTTCCCATTGTTGACTTGTAGTTTTTGGTTACAATTATCCTATAGAAGTGCAATAAATATATATAATTAAATAAATATTTAGGAAATAATTTAAATTTCATGAAACATGACATGCTCGGGATTTCCTCATCACATAATGAATTATATATTGTCAAGGCTACCTAGAAGGGAATTCAATATGGATTGTATTTTCTTAGGGAACAGTTATTTATTATTTTGATTAGGGAGTGGGTGTGGCAGCAGTCAATTAAATAATAAAACAAAAAAGGAGACACATTCATATATACCATGAGAATGTTGTTTATAACAGGAAAAAAGTATAATATCCCAAAGTCTACCATGCAGGATTATGCAAAGGGTACATGTCTCTACAAGCACAATAATATCTGTGATTATTTTTTTTTAATCTTTAAATTGACTTGTTATAATGGCTCTGGATAAATTATGTTCTTATGCATTACTTTTGTCTTTAACACGTCACAATAACCCCGAATCTGCTCTTGGTAGGGCTCCATCAATACCACTTTCTGTATAAAATGGTATTGCTGGCAACGTGCAAGAGTGTGCTGAGAAAAGTTTTGGTGTGAGCCGATTGCAACTAATGGCAAAGACAGGTAAGGTTTTAAAGACATTACATGTGTGTATCTAATAATTCTGTCAATGTAATTTTCTGTCATGTTTTATTTATCTTGTAATACTTACCATTTATATTCTGATGTAACTGCATGCTAATAATGTTACATATGTTTCCTTTATTAGCTAGGCAAGATTGTTAAGGCACTGAAACTGAAGACGCCATTCCAGGGAGATGTTTCAGGGAAGGACAGGTTTGCTGGCTTCCAGAAACGGCACCCAGAACTGGCACTCCAAAAGCCCAAGCCAAATTTGACCCAGAGATTGTGTGCCATCAACACAGCTGTTGTAGTGGATCATTTTGCTAAGGTAAATTATGTAATTAGTTCCTCCTCCCATATGTATATGGAACTGTGATGAAACTGGATTTCAGTTTCAACACACGCCAAGTTTGGTGTGCGCCAGAAAAGGTGCAAAAGTAGTTCCAGGGCTATGTGGGAATGCCATAGGTGCTCGTTTACCCCCATGATTGTTGTTAAGGGAAAAACGTACAAATCATTGAATTCTTGGGCTGTTAAAAATTCTCCACCTCATACAGTCTGGGCATGGCAACCAAAAGCATTGATGGAAAATGTCTTGGGAGAGCACTGGTTCCGAAATTGTTTCCTTAAAATTGTAGAAGAACTCACCTGCAGTTACTGATCTTAGATGGACACAGCAGCCACGAGTCCCTAGGTTTGTTAGAGGCTGCAAAGGCTGCAACTATTCATGTGTTTTCACTTCCTCCCCATACAACACATGATTTGCAGCCTTTGGACAAAACTGTGTTTGGTTCTCTGAAAAAGCATTACAATGCTAAATGTTCAGAGTATATGGTGGCACATCCGGACCATAAAATTGACAAGCAGTCATGGCCAGCACTGTTTGCATCTTCACTGGAAGCAGGTGTTTCTCCAGCCAACCTGATTAGTGGATTTCAGGCATGTGGGATTTATCCCTTTAACCCAAATATTATAGGAGAACATGGTTATGCTCCATCATTAGCCCTTGGTGTCCCCGCTCCATCAAATATTTCCCAGAATACAGATTCAAAGAAATATATCACAGATGTTTTTTTAGGTATGCAAGCAGCATTCCAGATAACAGATGGGTCTCAGGTCAATGACCTGACAGTGGCAGCCCTATGAGCCGACAGTCGTCTGCCAAGCCAGAGATATTTGTTCATTTTCCATGTACCTGGCAATCTTTCCCAGGTCATCACCGCTGCTGCTTCACGGTGTGTTCTCAGCATTGGAATCAATTTATGAATGAACTTTAATTAAGTCAATTTGATTGTCCAATTCACCTCACATAACAGCCAATCAGCTGTTGTGGTTTTATATTCATGGCAGCCAAGGCTATCCACACCATGAGGGGGGAGGCTCCATTTTCAGTAGGCCTACGACATACTGGATGGCACTGCTTGATGCCTTTAATCTTGTCTGGTGAATGTGTCCACGTAAGAGCTGCAGTGTGTGTACACAAGGGGAAAATGTCCAGTTTCAAACACAGCTATAATTGTAAATGTAAACATGAAGCGACAAATTTCTTTATCGGGGTCCAGGGGAATAAGAAGTCTTCAGCCAGCTCAAGACCTGGTAATTGAATGCTTTTATTTAAAGAAAATTGTTCTATGTTTTAAGTTGCTTTCATTTTCACTGCTGAAATCACGGTGTTTGGGCGATAATGTGTTTTCTAGGTCGCCCATAGCAATAGTATGAAATGCGATGTGGGATTTGCAGAGGGAGTGGCATGGGTCATGAGTAATTGAATTACCAGTTGTTGGTGCTTTATTTACTCTAAATAAAATATTAACTGCATACCAAAACACGGAATATAAAGCTGAGCCTGTCTGGTATTCTGCTCTTTATGCCTGTATAGTGCCACATATCTCATTGCCTGCCATTGTTTATCAAGCCTAGTTTTAAATATATTGAGGGTAGTAGCTGCAACAGTTGCTTCAGAGAGGTACATCGTCCTACTGCTTTGAGAAAGAATATCTCCAGATCAAGACGATCTAAACCATTCATGATTTTGAATACCAGGATACTGCCATGAGCTAAGTATTTCTTTTATTTACATGCTTTGGGCGTCCTTTAAAAGTAATAAATCACTTGGGACATGAGAACCAAACAGGTTCCTTAGCATAGAACCAGCAGGCTTAAAATCTCAAGTGGACCACCCCACCTTATAAATTGGCGGGAAAGTTATTAAGTTTCATCTACACACGATAAATGGTGCTATCTAAGTACGTGTATTTAGGTGATTATGTGGAGGACAGTATACATGAGAAACATCCTGCAAACTCTAAATAGTGTCACACTTGTGCAAATCACACTATAATTTATTAATTTAGTAAACAAAATACCGTAATAACTGAACTTGTCAATATAATATCTTCAGTGTTACTGTGCTGATTTTACATATCAAATTATCACGCTATATATATATATATATATATATGAGCAAAAAGTATGAACTGAAACATATTTCAAAATGTGTAATTAATAATTAGTCTTCTGATGCCAGAATCCACTTTAATATAAAATTCTTCATTATTTTGATGACAAGGACTATTTGTATTTGAATACAGAACACACACAAAAGCTAATCAACGTTGTTTGACTCAGTAGCGCATTTCACGAAGGCAGCGCTGGTAACAAGACAACTTGTACCCAAGACATCCTGTACCCAAGAGCGTCGTATCTCATCATTCGTTTGGCGGCATAATTATGATTAGGGTGCCTTCATATACATATTTTGTATGGGCATATTTATATTAATAGCAGGATAATTACTGATTAATTTATTTATTTTCAATAGAGAGTTATAGTTACTAACTGACCTCATATACCGTCAGCCTGCTAAATAAAAAAAGTTGGCTGTAAAACACCCTTTCCTGTTCTAATTAGAGATTGTTAATTTTATTTTTCACCAATTAAGTGTTAATTTTTGTATAATTTTGGTAAATACACCTTTTCCACCACCATCCCACCATCTGTCGGCAGTGGCAGAAACTAACGAATTGGGTAGAGACCCAAAACCCATCTGGCCACACCGCAATTTTCGTGTGCTATTGATCGATATTGTTTTACATGAGAGTCTTCCAGAAATATGAACAAAATGCCGTTTACATATGGAATAATTGTCATGTATTTGGGTGCATTCGAAAGCTAACATGTCACAGTTCATGAATTAGTAAGTATATAGGCATGTTATATTTTCGTTTGACTAGAAATGTGATTTACAAATGTTTGTTTATATTTGTTATGTCAGCTCAAAGCATGTGGCGGTATAGATTTGGGTCGAAGTTTCCAAACCCCTTGTACAGTCTAGAGTAATTCACATACTTTTAAATATGATTATTTACATTATCATGGCAATTTTTAGGAAGATCAATTATTATGCTATTAAGAAAAAAATCTGTTGAAACTAATCGATGATCATGTCAACATAAAAAGATAGCACGAAAGTTGTCATGTTTTTGATGTGGCTGGCCATTGATAAGCAGCGGGCTGGTGAGGGAGACTGTTTTCACACAGAGCTGTCAGATTTGACAGCTTATTTACGAGAGTGATACTCAACATTTGTTGTACCATATAATGGTGCAATCGTGTAAAAACAAGGCCGGGCATGTAGATCTGGCTCGGTTTTAGTGTTTGTAAGTGTTAACATTATTTGTTATTACTGGTTATCATTTAATATGAGCAAAATACTCATACAATTTTCATTTGGCAAAAGGTTTTCTCCACAGATTTATTTATTCTGTCATTGATAATTTACTTATTCAGTGCATCAATTTATATTTACAGAATAAATGACTATAAGATGGATGTCAGAAAGCCACCGAAGAGGAGTAAAAGTAAACAGAGTTGTTTTGTTCCAGACTGTAACACATCAGGATATGTGACAGACAATGGGAAAACTGTTACATTCCATGTTTTGCCAACAGATGCCAAACTGTTAAAAATATGGATTGTAAAAATTGGCAGAGATGTTGGACCACTATTCAAAATCACATCTCACACAAAGATATGTTCTCGTCATTTTATTGACAGTGACTTCAGAATAACGTATCGTGGCCGAAAATTTCTGAAGCCAGACTCTACTCCATCTCTATTTAACAGGAACAATAGTCGATGGAAGGATAGAGTGACAAAAAACAGTTCATCAACTGCCACAGCAACTGTGACTTCTAACGATCACAACTACAGTGAATCCCAACCACCAAAGCTGTAGTCCTGGATCACCCCATGAAGATGTTGCTGCCAACCCAATAGAGTTACTCCATAAACGCATCACATATCTGGAGACACAGTTGAAAATCGAGAAAGATCAATCGGAGATGCAGAAGAAAGAATGTGATCATGTTCGTGGTGTCCTCTGTACAACAATGGTAAAATTGAATAAGGAAAGAGAGAAGATGAGATTCTCAATAGAAGAATTCAAGAATAGTGACAGTGATGTATGTTACTACACTGGTTTCCCAACATACAAGACATTACAAGAATGTTTCCGGCTGCTGAATCCAGTCAGTAATATAATGTATTTATGTCGTGGCAAGAAAAGAATTCTGAAGGCAAAATCAATATCATACTTGGATCAGTTTTTCATGATTTTAGTATGACTGCGATTGGGTCTGCTAGTGAGAGATCTTGCACAGAGATTCTCCATCTCAACAACATCAGTATATCGCTATTTCACTGCTTGGATTAATTACATGTATCTCCATCTTGGATCCATCAATATATGGCCCTCGAAAGAATACATCATCTCTACAATGCCCGAGTCAATGAAAGAGAAATATTCCAATCTTGAATGGATCATTGACGCATTTGAGATGCAGATCCAGCGACCGGCATCATTGTTGCTGCAATCACAGTCATACTCTAACTACAAGAGCAGGAACAACGTTAAAGGTTTGGTGGCATGCACCCCACCGGGCAGGTTGGATTTGTCTCCCAGTTGTACACTGGAAATATATCAGACAGAGAATTAACTGTCAGGTCCGGTTTCTTGAATATGCCCCACAACAAAGGAGCCATGTGGTTGGTGGATAAGGGTTTCCAAATTGCGGACTTGGCCCAACCTCTTGGTGTTTCTGTTTTGTAGGTGACAGGAAGAAGATGATGACAGAAGAGGTGTTCCACACACAATCTGTAGCTAGCGAAAGAATTCACATTGAGCGACGTATCAACAAAATCAAGAAATTTCATTACTTCGACCGACCAATTGGATTAGCTAACCAAGCATGGCTTGTTTGTTCAATACTGACATTGTTCCAGAATCCCATCATATCTGCTTGAGTTCTTCTCTGTTCAAAATATGGGGATTGTACTATGTATAAGTTAATGACCATGTAACCAGGGTTGATTACAGGACCAATGTAATCGATTACTTGAGAATCCTAAATTTACATTCATTTTGAATGTAATCGATTGCGATTACATTGTAATGTAATCATGATTAGAATGTATATCACACAAACAGAATGTGATTCTTTATTATTATTCACTCAGTTACATGTATATTTTAACTACTGATATAACTACTCAATACAAACACTGGACATTTGTAGAAGTAGATTTATTGATCTGGTGATATGATATGCATGATTACATTAAATTTAAAATGATTATATGTCGTGTACATATTCTACTACTTTCACCATTTTAAAAGAATATTCGATATGTGGGAGGGGCAGGGGAAAAAAAGTTCAGCCCCACTATACTTAGTGGAACAGCCCTTACTGGTTTATGTTTATATAAAATCTATTTTTTTTTAATTTCAGTGCTATGTTGCATTTAATACACAGAGATCAAATTGAATGTTAATGAAAAACCTTGAAATGCCATAATTTTAGTCATTTATATGAATAATTGGCATGAAAATCCAGGCTAAAAACCCTGAAAACTCATCTCTGAATACAGAGTGGTGCAAAATTTATTTACCGCAAGATTTATGGACTAAACATATACACACCAATAGTTAATCTATGGAAATCTATAAGTTTGTCCATCATGAATTATTTGTATGAAACTTAATATTTTATTGCAGCCACTGTAATGATGCCATGTGAACTAAGTCACATTTTCGAAGCAATAACAAATATATACAGGACCTCGACAAAAATAGATTAACACACATACATGTATACCAAATTGAATGGCTCAAATTGGAAATGAACATGGTAACAGTACCCCATTCTCACAGACACTGCATATATTTCTTAGACTTTGGCATGTGCCAAGTAACGCTCGAAATAAAAAGTATTCAATGTTTTCAACATGTTCTCACAGAACATTTCATCAAATGCAATGCGTTCAATGTGTAGTCCTTTGAATGTATATACAACAAAGTTCAAGTTCAGATCGCCATATCTACTGCAGCTTCTTAACTGGTCGGAATTGTTGACTTAAACTCATTGCAATATCAAAACAGATAATGTATCTTCTATATTCATTGACTTGATATACTCTTACGGATGCAATAACAGCATATCATTGAAAACTTACACAGCCTTGTCGCTATTACGGTTGAATCTGGTGAAAGTGCATTTGGCTATTGTTATGGCTGTCTTTGATTTATGAAATAAACTAGTTATCTTCGCACTAGAGGAGAAAAAATACCTATATTTACCATCTGTGACACTTCATCTCTATCCTGATCCATTTCTATTTGTGAAATATTTTGTTTTCCTGGTACAAAAAAGATTCCAACACGGCTACATTTCAGTCACTCGTCTGGATCAATGCAGAACTTTGTACTCGCTTCAGGGGTTGATCCACAACCCGCATGTTCCTCGACTACTGTTGAATGCACATGCTCCGTGTAAAAGGTGTATTGGAGTGTTTATTTTTAATTTCTTTGATACGGATGTTTGTTTGCTAGTATTTTTTGTTTTGAGATGGAGGGGAGGAGTTGTTTAAATGGGTAGAGAAGACTGAATTACTGGTGCATTAGTTTGGGCCCTTTCCTGTTTGTTTTGTTTAGAACTCAGTTAATTTCATTGGTCTCCATATTCCAGAGATGGTAGGCTGTTGGTTGGTGGAGGTCGATCCAGATACCTCCATGTTTGGTCTCTGGACACACACAAGCTGCAGTGCATCATTGAGCTACCAAAGAAGGTGACTTGTGTACATCAACTGGCCTTCTTAGCTGACAGCTTTGATGGAGGTTCAAATCAGGTTAACATCTTCTTTCATGCTAGTAGTAATAATAATAATATAATAATAATATAATTATAATAACATTATATCTTTTATATGAAAACATGCTCTGTACAGGAAAAGAGAAAGTTTGACATTTATGCTTTCATAATGATGATGATGATAATAATAATAATAAGAGTTATTTGTGAAAATATGCTCAATAAAACAAAAGGGTTATAAATAGTTGAGTCTTAAGTGAAGGGATTAAGTAAAAAGCTCATATAACACGTATATTAAGCAGTTGATATACATTTAATATACTTCCTGGTTGTCAGGTTTCTTTTCTTCTATTAATGACGTAGCTCATATTTTTATCACAATTCATCTATTACAAGACGAAGTTATTTTATTTGTAGCTGACCTTGATCTCATTATCTGTACCGTTTATGCAATGTTTCATTATAAAAAATTATAAACAGACTCCAATTTTATGGTTTAAGTGCAGATGCCATCATGTTAAGGCCAGGTGTGTGTGTGTGTGTGTTGAAATTTAAATTACTCGCTGATGTGCCTTCATCGGAACTAAACTAAAATTAATATCTCATTAATTTCAAATGTTTATGTCTATTCCAGGTTTTGAGTGTTTTAAGCCAGGATGGCATCATGCGTTTTATCAACATCAACACGTGCAAGCTGCTGTTTGACGTCGGAGCTCTCGACAACAGGATATCCAACGTCACGCTTAGTCCCATCGGACGTCACATAGTGGCCATTATGGACAACGGATACATTAACGTTTACTGTATGAAGGCCCTATCTGAAGATCTCAACCAGGTGGGTGATCTGTGGTGCTAAATCGGTATTTTGTTCATATATGATTAATGTAATAGGGTGTGGTTAGTGTACTGAGATATGGTCAGGTGTGTTGCAATGTAGGAACTAATTTGATAATTAACAGGTTATGTTAGTGGTTATAGACTGTCTTAAAGGGAGAGTCCACCCTCAGAATTTTTTTTTTAATTTGTAATGCTCAGAACAGTAACCAAAAATTCCACAATAATAATCACAAAATATACCTGATATCATAGATATAGGGAAATAATCTAAATTACTAGAGGGCCACTATTACGGCTGCATTGGAAGCCAGATTCTAAGGCGGGAAGGAGAAAAATTAAATGCTCTGACGTCACATCGGCATTCTCTAGACTGATGTGGATTATGGTTTCTCTTGAGTTTTAATTTCTGAACCATTTTAAACATCTTCCTCTTGCCAGGTTCCTTCTGGCTCAAACTGATATGGTTGTATGTCATTCATGATGTAATTTTAACAAGATAATGCCATTTAGTTCTGGAATAATTCTTTGCTCACACTTGTTTACATGCTTTTGTATGGGCTCTACAGACTTAAGGTCAACCTGATACGCTGAAGTGACATCAGTATTCAGGAGCTTCCAGTCTCTGTCTAGCTTCAAAATGGCGGTGCCCACAGGCCATTAAAGGTTGATTAATCCGCACTTTGAACTGGATTATTTAATATGTGGGTGATCGTTTTACATATTTTGACATTATTTATGATATATGTGAATATAGCTTTATTAGTCCTGAAAATTTGAAATGAAGGTGGACTATCCCTTTAAGTGTGAAATGAAAATGTGGTTTGAGTTAAACAAACACATAAAATGTCCATGGAGTTATATGTGCCATGTGTCTGTGATAGGAGGAATCATGAAATGAATTAAAACAGTAAAATAATCATAGGATTAGGTCATTTTACATCACTAGGGCTGATGGGCCGCAGATATTGTTGAAATATATTGCTTATACTGGCCCATTACTCACACGCTGTAATTATTATTATTATTATATACCATATTTATATAGCACTCTTTTCATAAACTATATCATGTTCAAAAGTGCTTTACAATACAAGACATATAAACGTAAAATGTTAAAATGACATGGAATAATATATATTAAATGTAAAATAAAATATTACAATATAGTGGTGATTAATGTTTTGACGTAATAGTATGATTTAAAAATAATTAATGTAGTTGTTTATTATGCACTGTCCCTTGTCTATTCTAGTATTTGATTTGGATATTCATTACTTAGTTTAATATATCAGGTAGGGTAATATAAGTGCTATATGAGTATTACGTTGTAGCATTTATAGGAATAAAATATCTTTATTTGGTCGTTGTATACTTTAAAAAATTGGCAGAGTGTATGATATTTATAACCAAAATATGAAATTATTGTATTACAGGGTTATTCCAGAACTATTTGTATGGGGCTGGCGGGATGTACTTTTTTATCCCCTAATTCTCACAACTTAATTGTTTTCCTACATCCACCACCCACGTTTTTTATACACCCAACCATCCATAATTTAAAATTTATCTCGCAGTAATATTCTTCGTTAAATATGGCATCTGCATATGAAATGCTCTCGTTTTATCAAGTATTCTCATTTTCTATGCCATGTACAAAGTTAGTTTTCAGATTATTACACTTCATGCAGGTTTGCTAATAAATATTTTTTCTGTGCATGATCTGTTAGCTTTCTAGAAGTATGCATTTGTGATAATATTCATCCTCGATTGTGTTTTAGTTAGTGATTTGTTGTATGCCTACAAACCGAAGTATAAGGATATAATGTCCCCTGAAGGAATTGCCTATTTCGGCATAGGGCATTATAGTGTCCCCCCGATCAATTATGATAGTACGCAGCATCCAAGTGGACTTTATAGCCTTAAAAATCAGGTTAGAATTTCTGAACAGGCAAAACACTATGGTCTTGATGTCATAAGATTTAAACATATCTGGGGAGTAAACATTCATCTTAGGGGACCCTAGGTCTTTTTACACCAGGCTTCACTGTGGACAACAAAACAATAATAATATTTTCACACGATAATAATTCATCACGTAGTTAATCCCGAGATCGTAAATTCGTATGAAGTTACATAAAAGCCTGCATGCATTCCACCAGTGTATACTTAATTAAAGGAGTGTTCACAGTGGAAAGTCTCAAATTATATCAAACTTATTTCATAGATTTTATCAATCCATTCCCTAGCCATAACATACCATAAACATTTATTGCATACACGTCAGATGTCACTATCGTTCACGATGATATTGACAAAATTAAAACGATCTTTTTCGGTGTTAAACCGCCGTTACATTATCTCCGATGATATTCATTTCTTCCTGTTTTTACTTAAAATATACATGGTGTTCAATTTCCAGACACCAACCCACCACCATACACAGATTTGCACAAAACGGAGCAACAATAAAAACATAGTTTACCCACCACCATCCACAATTTTTCTATTGCTCAGACCCCACACTCATGCATTATTAATCAAAATGCTGCTCGTGACCCCTTATAATAGTTGTAACTAGAATAGCTCCACAAGCATTCGATTACATTAATTTCTTTTTAAAAGTAGTACCACTCTGACTGCGTTACTTCCCTCCTTTGTTCCATAACAGGACCAAAGGAACGTTCATCAAGACGTAGGACAATCAGGCCGTTAAGACCGACATCCATACACCCGTTTCACGCTCAGGAAGCAACACTACGACTCATCATCGTGGCTTTGGGTCTGGAACCAGTTTTACCTGGTGTCCCGGCGATACATACTATAGAAATGATCCCTAAAAGTATGATCTTAACTAAAATCTTATCACCAAAGAGGGCACAGTACTCTTATCAACGGTCCATTTGGTTTTATTTATCACCCTCATTATTAATCAGGTTTATCATTAAGATAATAGGATCCAAATAACCACAAAGAAAGGCTTAAATTTCAGTGTTATTTGTACTTGCTGATAGCGTTGATGTTTTTTTTCATGACGCTTTCTGATCTTCATCCTTTCTTTCTCTTAATGAGAAACAGCGAAAATAAATTGGTAATAAATATTAGGCAATCAAGTATGGAAGGTGGCGACACCACGTGAATGAGACGAATATGTTCAAAATAAATTAATGATAAACGTTTATGATCTATTAGTAAAAAAGACTGATAAATTCGAGAACAATCTTCAGACAAAGAAATTCGTATAAACACTCAGGCATAGAGAAAATTATATTTGAGCTGATGATGATGATGATGATGATGATATTTCAATTATGCGAATTTTCTTTTGGGCTGTTTTCAAGAAAGAGACAATATTTATACCCGAAATTCATATTTTACTTTAAAAGATTTCTAATGCAACAAACTTATATGTATCTGATTGTTTAGTATAATTGTTGTTTGAATAAAGAAAAAATACATGTTTGATTCCTTTTCT
>OFDL01000001.1_pt1 | contig 27916 bp, 29 predicted proteins | sample 1520561 | NCBI WGS metagenome assembly OFDL01 (sample SAMEA3696448, study PRJEB22514) | metagenome | biome: water; feature: marine; material: hydrothermal vent | place: Pacific Ocean | collected 2014-08-15 | depth 1539 m | reverse complement strand
GGAATCAAAGCCAATTGTAATAATTTTGACAGTTTTGGTCCTTATTGTTGGAGGATTCTTTGTCTATTCCTTCTACTTTTTGCAGACGCCTTTTTCTTTCAACGGAGACAATGAAACAATAACAGAACCCCTGGTAGTTGAAGTTGAACCTATAATCAAACCGGTACAGAAAAGTACTCCAGCCATTCAGGAATCTGTCAGTCCTGCAGAGCCATCTCCTGAAATACCTGAAGTATCAACGGAGATTACTCTTGTAGAAAAAAAAACTGAGAGTATACAAATAATTAAACCGGTGGCAGTTCAAAACACTGTGGAGCCACTTGTTCTTGAGGTGGAAGCCTCTGAAGACACTTGGATTAGTATTGCAGTAGATAAAAAAGAAACTAAAGATGTTCTCCTGGAAGCTGACAAAATTCAGCAGTGGGAAGCAAAAAAACAGTATCTGCTGACACTGGGAAATACTCATGCTGTACGGGTTTTATTGAATGGAAGAGAAATAGAAACTAACCGCGCTCATCAGTTGCTCACAGACTGGGTAATCGACGCAAGTTTGTTACCGTAGATTTCTTGAAAGCCAAATATTACATGCAGCAATTCCGAGTGTTTGAACACGGTAAGCGCTACCGTCCGCTTAGTCAGCACTATCTGGAGCGATTTGGCGAAAAAGTATTTAAGGTGAGTATTTCTGTCGCAGAATCATGTCCAAACAGAGAAGGTCACAATGGGGCGGCAGTCTGCATCTTTTGCGATGAATGGGGATCCGCCGCCTATCACCAGCAACGAGAAAAACCTGTCCGCGAACAAATCCAAATTAACCGAGAAGCTATCCGGAAGCGTTATCGAGCAGAAAAATTTTTGATCTATTTTCAAGCTTACACCAACACATTTGGACGTTTCAGGGAATTGGAATACTTTTACAAGGAGGCTTTGAAGGAAAAGGATGTGGTCGGAATTGTAGTGGGAACCCGTCCTGATTGCCTTCCCAAAAGAGTTTTGCAGAAATTTTCTGAAATCGCGCGAGAGAACTATCTGTCCGTTGAACTGGGTGTACAAACCTTTGACGATGCACAGCTGCAGTTTCTTTCACGTGGACATGACAGCGCTTCCTCTTTAAAGGCAATCCGTAAATTAAAAACACTTCCGGACATTAATTTGTGTGTGCATTTGATGTTTGGGCTTCCGGACGAAACTGATGCACAAATTCGCAAAACTGCAGAAATTCTGTCTGAACAAAAAGTTGACGGAGTAAAATTACACAACCTGCATGTTCTCCGCAATACCCCGCTGGAAAAGTTGTATCGTGAATCCCATTTTAAACCGGTTGATCTGGAAGAATATAGTCGTAAAGTTGCATTGTTTCTTGAAAATCTTTCTCCAAAAATTGCTGTTCACCGCTTGGCTGCAGTTGCTTCGCGCTGGGATGAGTTAGTCGCACCGCAATGGACCCGCGAAAAAATGAAAACCACTCAATTTATTGATGATTTTCTGGCTGCAAAAGAAACATGGCAGGGACGCTGTTTTGAGGTTTAAGGTTTGAAATTTGGGCTTTGAGAATATAAGTAACGTCCCTGATTTTTTCTGCATTGAAATTTTTATTAAATAAATATTTAAACTTTTGGGAAAAGTAGTAACAGCTTGTCATTCACATGAGGCTTCGTCTGGATGACATATAAGTGTTGAATTCGAACTTTTTACCACTTAATCCTTTCATATAAAAGAAACTTGGTTGCTGAAAAAGATACTGTTTTGAAAAATTCAGATAATAAAGTGGCTTATGAATTAAATTATGAAAATAATTTGGACAAGGCAATTGCTGATGATTCGGACCGAGCTTTAATAAAGCGGATCCTGGAACTACTGGAGGATGCAAAGGCCGAAGAAATTGTTTTGATTGATGCACAGCATCGTTCAAGTCTGGCGGATTATCTGCTGATTTGTGAAGGTCGTTCGCAGTTGCACTGCAGAGGGATTGCAGAAAATGTAGAACATAATTTGAAGCGGGAAGGGGAGGCTTCTTTAGGCATTGAAGGTGAGCGTGAAGGGAACTGGGTACTTTTAGATTATGGAAATATTATCCTCCATGTTTTCCATCCGGAAATACGAAAGTATCACAGATTAGAAGAGCTTTATGAGCAGGGGCCAGGCCAAAACAGCACCAAAATGTCCATGACCTCAGAATAATTTAAGGTCGAAAAATGTCAAACAAAGAAAAACCGGAATGGTTGGAGGAATTGGAGAAAGCCCCCCTGACCTCACGATTACGCAGAAAAGAATCCCTGAAACGCTTCAATACATGGCGTATCGGCGGAGTTGCAGAGTGTTTGATTGACGTTGTCAATGCTGAAGACCTGAGCCTCTTACTACCCTTCATAAGCAAACACCGCATTCCCTGGTTCATCCTTGGCAAAGGTTCCAACCTGTTTATTCCAGATACTGCCTGGCCCGGAATAATTTTGCATTTAAGCGGAGAGTTCAAAAGTTGGGTTCCTCTCGAAGAAAATAATTCCTCCTCCTGCAAAAATAGAGTCACTGCGGGAGCAGCACTGGCCGATGTGACATTTGCTCAACGCTGTGTGGCTCAGGGATGGGGAGGTATGGAATTCTTGATCGGCATTCCCGGAACGATTGGCGGCGCTGTTGCCATGAATGCAGGTGCACACGGTGGAGAAACTGCAGATTTTTTGCAGGAAGCAGAGTGGATGGACATGGAAGGGAATTTACATACCTCAGCCAGACAAAACCTGGAATTCCGCTACCGATATTCTGATCTTATGGGAAATTATGGACGGATTATTACCAGTGCAGTTTTTGAATTCCAGGAATCTGATCCGGAAACTGTAGAAAAAAAACTGCTTGAATGTCAACAGTTCCGGATGGAAAAACAACCTTACAATCAACCCAGCTGTGGTTCAGTCTTCAAAAATCCTCCTGGAGATTTTGCTGCCCGCTTAATAGAAGCCTCCGGATTGAAAGGTAAAATCAGGGGTGGTGCTCAAATCAGCCAAAAACATGCTAATTTTATTGTTAACCTTGGAAACGCCTCTTCAACAGATATTTTATCGTTGATTGATACCGTCCGGGAAACAGTTTTTAGCAAGCATTCCATTAATTTGGAGCCTGAGGTTCAAATCCTGCAGAGTTCAGTATACGGATAACTTTCGGCAGTTTACTGTAAACGGATTGCTAACATCCGTTTTCAATCCTGTCTGAAAACCATATACTGCCAAACATTTACTGAAAGCCTTGTTTTCCATGCAGGATCTCAAACGACAATCAAATCGACGCCCTGTTGTGCGAAAGCTCCGGACTTCATCAATGAGAGTCCGGAAAAATCACAGCAATCCAATCCCGGGTCTTTCCGTTAAACTCCGCAAACCCAATACCGAACCTGGTTACAGCAATTCCTGGCTGCCGCCGTATTTTGTCGAAAATGAACCCGCATTTTTGCGTATGAAAATGCGTTGGCTGATTCAAAAATTTATTGGATTCTGTGGACTGATTTTTATTTTATGGCTGGTTGGAGGCAGTGTTTGGGTTGGTCAATGGTTTTTTCAACAACCACTCTCTAGGGTCAATATCAAAGGTAACCTGTTGCTGAAAGATGCCGATGTGCTTTTTGCAAGCGGCCTGCGTCAAGGACAACGTTTGATCGATCTCAATCCATATCAGGTTGCAGCACGTCTTCAGACACATCCCATTGTACAAAAAACCGACATACGTAGAAAATTTCCGGACGAAATTCACCTGATTATAAGTGAACATCAGCCTGTTGCTTTGCTTCAGCTTTCACAACAGAAGAACGTTTTTTCATCTGCATCCTTATCGAAAACAAAGTACGTCCTCATTGGAAACAATCAGCGCCTGCTCAAACTATTAACCTTTGATGAACTGCGGGACTCACCGTATAAAAACCTGCCGCTGATCAACGGACTGACAGTACCGTCCGTAACACTTGGTTCCAGTTTAGATTCACCGGTTCTTGAAAGAGGTTTAAGATTTCTGGAAACATTTCAAACAATGGCTGCAGCTCAAAAAGCTGAACTGCAAAATACACAGATAAAACTTGAAGGTCAATTTAGAATAGTTGACTGGTCTTCTCAGCCAATTCACATAGATATTTCTGATCCGCTAAACCTGAAAATTAACTGGCCACTGAATTCATCTGAGCTTCAACCTGGTTCACCGGAACCTTTGCGTACCGTTCCGCTGACGATCCAAATGGGAAGTCGTGATTTCGGCGAACGCTTACGCACCTTCCAAAACATTTATCCTGTATTAGGTAAACAGCATCCGGGATTAAAAAGTATTGACCTGCGCTACAAAAATAGGGTAATGCTAGTACCCTGATCTAAATTCAAAACAAAAATACTGGAACGTAGACATTTTGTCTGCCGGCATTTAATGGAGCATGACAATGGCCTTGTTGGATGAACTGGTGCAGGAAGAAGATTTGGATCCGGAAGTGATGGGGCAGACCAGCAGCGCTTTCAAGAACCTCCCGGAGCTTGAGAAAATAAGGCGTCTGATTCAGATGGATTTGCTGGAAGAACCTCACCTTCTCCGGAATATGTCAGACCGTTATAACCTCCCGCTGCTTTCAACAACACTTGATGAAGTCCAAAATTACGAAAACCTTCCTTTGTCAAAGCAACTTTATGAACGCACCGGCATTTTACCGATGCGTCTGGGATCAAAGTGTGCCTGCCTGTTGTCAGTTCAGTCAAACTGGTTGAAGATGAATCAGGTTGCCTTTCATCTCGGCGAACCGATTTATTGGTATTTAGCACAACAGCAGCAAATTGAAGCACTGCTTGTAACTTCTCATTTGCAGATTGAAGATGCTGATATTTCTGCAACCGACAGAATTCATCATTTGTTTGAAGAAGCTGTTTCCCGAAGAGGATCAGATATTCATCTTGAACCTGAAAAAAATCAGCTAAGAGTCCGATTCAGGATTGACGGCTACCTCCAGGACTCCGCTCCAATGCCGATGAGTTTCCACCCGCTTATTTTCTCACGCATTAAATTATTGGCCGGAATGGACATCGCTGTCAGGCGCCGTCCTCAAGACGGACACTACACATACAACTCCAACAGTAATCGCATTTTTGACGTTAGAGTTTCCACTTTGCCGGGTCAATTTGGGGAAAAACTGGTGCTGCGGCTTTTGGATCAGACACCGGTACAACACAAATTGGAAGCACTCGGTTTTTTCAAAAATGACTTGGAAATGCTTTATCAGGCAAGCCAGGCTCCAAGCGGCTTGATACTAATGGTTGGGCCAACCGGCAGCGGCAAAACAACTACACTCTATGCAATCCTCAATGCACTGAATTCACAAGAAAAGAATATACTTACAATCGAAAATCCTGTTGAATATCACATAGAAGGCATCACCCAGGTTTCAGTCAAACCGGAACAAGGTTTGGGTTTTGCGGATACACTAAGAGCGGCACTGCGTCAGGATCCGGATGTTCTGTTGATCGGAGAAATAAGAGATGAAGAGACTGCAAACATTGCTGTCAAAGCTGCGCTTACGGGACATTTGGTACTCTCAACACTTCACAGCAGCGATGCTGTAACTGCAATTCAGCGTCTGTTGAACCTCGGGATTGCTCCGGATTTATTAGCAGAAACACTGACAGTAATCGTTTCCCAAAGATTAGTGCGCCGCCTCTGTTCACACCAGAACGGAAACAAGTCAAATCCTCATACTTCGGACAAAAACTGCTTGAGGTGCAGGGGTACGGGCTACTCCGGCCGCATTCCTGTCTACGAAATTCTGAAGGTGAATTCTCTGGTACGGGACCGGATTCAGGCTGGTGACACAGGAAGGAAATTGATACGCCCAGAACCTGAACTTTACTTTCACACAATGGAACAAACTGCTCAACGCCTGACCAAAGAGGGTTTGACTGACTGGAAAGAAGTACAGCCGCTGTTACTGAATGTTTAAGTATTGAAAGAAGTTTTGAGACTTTAGGCTATAATAATAATTGATGATGTTAATCAGTTCTTTCTGGACAGAGATCTTAGATTTGTGGAAAAGCAATTGAATCCCTTGATCAAACAACTTCATGTTACTCCCTCATAGCTGCAACACCAAATCACGTTGGCGGAAACAATGCACTAACTCTAAACCTGTCTCGTCGCTGAAAGCCTTTCACAACATAACTACTGTGTGAGATTAAATATGCATAACTTTTGCACGATTTTGGCAGGAAAGTCTTTGGGGGGCGTTTTTTGGTAAAATAAACAAACTCTATCCGTAAGAGCCGATTAACTGAAACCTATTGTATATGTTAGTACCGATCGTGCTGGTGCAGGAAGAATTTGAATATAACTGGTCTGTTACGGCAACCACGGCAGACTGATGTTATTCGGCAGATCTGTTTAAAGCTATTCTCAAATTGGTTGTAGTTAAGTTATTATAGTGTTAGAATAAGCAGTTAAATTCGGCCATTTTCTATGTAAATGTGTGTATGAAAAACTTTTCAATCCTTCTGCTTAAAGATAGTAACTTTGGAGTAAGCCAATATCATTTTGGGGCAAAGTTTATGTTTTTTTTGTTGACCTTGATATTGGTTGGCGCTGGAGCTTTAGGTTGGAAATTTTTCGACCAGCACCAGACAATCTTGAAGCAGGCCCAGTTACTTGAAAAGCAGGAAAATACTCAGATAGCATTTCAGCAGCGGATTGATCTCTATGACGGCCGGGAGTCCAGAATTTCGTTTCTTGAAAATTATGTTGAAGAATTGAAGCAGTCTTCACATAACAGTGACGTAATGTTTAAGAAACATTTGGCACTATCCCGTTTCAACACACATAAGTTGGATGAATTGCATGATTACATGTGCCAGACATTGGAGGCTCAATGTACACCAAAACTCAAGGATCAAACAAATCCTCAACAGACCGTGCAGTGGCTGGATCAGATATATCAGGATTTTCTGCTCTTTAATCAGTCTTTGCAGGAATTTGCTTCAAATCGTAGAAGTTTTGAAGAACAGGCAAATACCATTCAGCAGTTACGAGGACAACTCGTTGAAACAGAACAGGATTTGTCTGAACATATGGAGTTCCTCAAAGTTAATCAGGCGACGGTCATCCGGCTAACAAAAAAGATCAGTAAAACTACTGGAATAAGACTCAGCAAAATCGGAAAAACCAAACGAGTAAAAGCTAAAACTGGGCGCGGAGGTCCTACAATTTTGGATAGCTTGTCACTCGACTCACCGCAAACTTTGTTAAGTTCCGGAAGTTTGCGTAGTTTTCTTTACAATAATTCTGATAACTACTACGAAACCGTTGCCCAACTGGAGGATTTAAGCCAGTTGATTGAACGAAATCAAAGTTTCTGGAGGCATACTCCGACCGTGATTCCAGTTCGAAGCAGAGCATTATCTGATCGTTATGGAATGCGAAAGGATCCGTTCACCAAGAAACGTGGGTATCATGCTGGCATTGATTTCAGAGCAAAAAGAGGCTCCCCAGTTCACGCTCCTGCAGATGGCACTGTCCGGATTGCAGACCGCAAATCAGGATTTGGACTGCTTGTGGAACTACAACATGGAAGAGGTTTCTTTCCCGGAAAGAAAAATTCTGTTCGCTACAGAACACGTTTTGCTCATCTTTCTAAAATAAAGGTAAGACGCGGTCAGAAAATTAAACGTGGAGACTTGCTAGGATTAGTAGGAAGCACTGGGCGCAGTACTGGTCCACATTTACACTATGAAATAATTATTAACGGTCGACGTACAAACCCTCTGTTTCCAATTTCCAGGTTTAATCCGGACCAGCGTCTTTATCGAAATTGAGTGCAAAGCTGAAAAATTAACATGCCGAACCAAAATACTGCAGCAAACAAAGGACTTGGATTCCTGGGTGAGGATCTATATGTAGAGGGTACCATCCACTCACAAAAGAAAATGGTTGTGAGTGGAACAGTAGATGGATCCGTATTTTGCGACCAGGAGATTGTTGTTTCGGAAACTGGACAAGTCAAAGGAAAGATTGAAGGTAATATAGTACTGGTTGCAGGAAAAATCAATGGTGATTTGCTGGTCCATGAACGCCTTGAGGTGAATGTAACTGCAAATATTAAAGGTGAGGTACAAGTTCCTTCCGGAAAACTATTAATTCAGGAAGGAGCTAAACTGGAAGCTCAATGCACTATTCTCTACGACAAAACTTAAGACAGACAAGCATCCACCTGATTTACTTTGAGCAACGAAACATCTGTGTCCAGCAGATGATTATTTTTAATTTTCAATAATGCAATACCCAACTTCAAAAAATAGTCTTAAACAGCAAAACAAGCCAGTTGAACAGTCAAAACTGCTTAAGAATCATGACAGAATTCTGTATGTTAGCGGACTGTTTTCTCCACCAAAGGTACAAGAGACTCCTGTTGTTGGCATGGCAAAAGAAACTGAAGAGTGGCGCTCGTTGTTCTCAATGGTCTTAATTGCAGGGTTTGGTGTAGTTATGCTCATAATCTCAGTGATTGGGAGTTATGGAATATTAGCCACCAGCAGACTGGAAGCGCATGAACAAATGCTTCTTCAAAAGCTTGAATCGATGAAGGTTGAGAAAACTTTGATGCAAGAAGAAGTTTTGGCACTGAAAACCAGTCCGGAATATATTGAATTGATTGCACGCAAAGAGTTAGGTTTAGTGCATTCCACCGAGCTGATTTATTATCTCCCTCCTTCAGCCAAAGATTCCTCCCGCACCGATTTTTAATTAATCTAAAAAATGCGGTCTTCAAGTTTTTCAATAGATTGTTGAATGACTTCCGGAATAGGGGTTGTCTGATTTTTTTGATAGTTGTAGCACACCACAATTCCAGTACCTTCTGCAACCGGATCCACATGCTTCTCACTGACGAGCAGATACTCCATTGTGAAACGTTTTTCGTGCAATTCTGTTATTTTTGCACCAGCAAATACAGTATCCGGATAAGTGAGGGGAATCCGATAGCGGCAGGAAGTGGAGCCTAATATTGGACCAATGCCCATTTTTTCAATTATTTTCAGCCAGCCTAAAGTCTCAAAATACTGGATTCGGGCACTCTCAAAATAACGAAAATAGATCACATTATTTACGTGCTGAAATGAATCCATATCTCCCCAAATTACTGGAATTTTTGTGACAACAGGAAAAGTTTTTAAGAGTTCTTTCATAAATTTTCTCAATGAGTGAAATTAATAAACAAAAAGAGGGCCTGCCCCAAAAAATAGCCTTGATTATCTGCAATGGTAATCCGCCTCCGGAAAAGCTGTTGCACCAGTTATGGCAAGAAGCAGATTATCGGGTAGCAGCCGATGGGGGTGCAAATCAGCTGTACTGCTATAATCTGATCCCGGATGCAGTGGTTGGTGATTTTGATTCAATTAAGCCGGAAGTCCGGAAGAAATTGCCAAACTCTAAGCTATTTCATGTTAAAGAACAAGACACCAACGATGCCGACAAAGCAGTTCGACATTGCTTGAAACGCGAATGCACAGAAATACACATTCTTGGAGCAGAAGGTAGTCGTAATGATCAGTTCCTTTCAAGTCTGGAAATTCTATTTAAATACACCCCAAATGTACGCCTCATTTTGTGGACTCCGCTGGAACGCATGGAGTTTATTCTTGACAACTGGAAAGAGAATCTTCCGCCAGGAACAATTCTTTCTCTGCTGCCGCTTTTCGGTGGTGCTCAAGGTGTCGTCACACACGGATTAGAATTTTCTCTGGACGGTCATGATTTGCTTCCAGGAAAAACACCTTCCGGAGTCTCAAATCTTGTAATCAGCAATCCTGTATCAGTAACTCTGAAAAAAGGTCAGCTGTTACTTGTTGTTCAGCACACCACAAATTATTCATAACACTCTGAATCAGATAAAAGTCAGAATAACTGTCAAAGTTAGAATGCTGTAAAGCGTTGAAAAGAGTACCGTCGTTGTAACAAATTCAGGAAGCAGTTTGTATTCCAATGCAATGATTGAAGCCAGTACAGCTGCGGGCATTGCTGCCTGAAGAATGCCGGTACTGCGTTCCAGACCTTCCAGCCCAAAATAGGGTACAATGAGCAGCGCCAAAACAGGACCTCCTATCAAACGTACTGTACTTGCAGCAAAAACGTTGAAGTTAATCTTTATTTTTGGAATCTCTCCCATTTGAACCCCAAGAGTAATCAGCATCACAGGGATCATTGCCTGCCCCAAGAGTCCACTCAAACGTGACAGAAAAATTGGTACTTCTACATCAGTAATATTGAAAACAAGAGCCGGAATCAGGGCTATTAAAGCCGGTGTTTTAAAAACAGAAAAGACAGCTGTCACACCTCCGCTGCGGGCCCAACTTGCCACACCAACACAAATTACAAAAGAAATAAAGACAGTCGCCACAAAATAAACAGTGGCATAAGTCCGGGCTGACTCTCCCAGCCGAAACACAATTAACGGCAGGCCAAAATTACCAACATTGCCAAACGTTGCAATCAGCACGAAAGCGGCTGTAATTTCCCTGGACTGGCGCAGGGCTTTACCAACCAAAAAACCCAGCAAAGCAACCGCAATTTGGGCAACAAGAATAAAGCTGAGCATCTGTAAAGCCAATTCAGAATCAATTTTCGCCTCACTGATAATATTAAATACAAATGCCGGAATGAACACAAAATAGGCTGTTCTTGAAAGTGAACGTGCATCAATTTTTAGACGTGGGCCAACAAAATAACCTATAACAACAAGAATAAAAACTGGTGTGACAACATTGAGGAAAACTAAGAATATCCCACCAATATTTTCCATAAAGATAAAACTGCTCATTCTATGGCTAACAAATCATTAAGTGTAGGTTTTGTTAAGATCAAGGATTTAAGTTACTATTTTATCCGGATGTTCGCATTCTTGGGAAATCGCACAATGTTCACAATCAGGTTTTCGTGCCCTGCAGACATAACGTCCATGCAGAATTAACAAGTGATGTGCGTCTTTTTTCCATTTTGCAGGAAGTACTGACATCAATTTTTGTTCAACTTTTATGACAGTTTCTCCTGGTGCAAGTCCGGTACGGTTTGAAAGCCGAAAGATGTGAGTATCAACTGCAATCACAGGCACCCCAAATGCAGTGTTTAAAATCACATTCGCCGTTTTTCGTCCCACTCCCGGAAGTGCCTCTAAATCCTCTCTTTTGTCCGGAACCTCCCCTTTGTGCAACTTCACCAGTTGTCCACAAGTTGCAGCAATATTTTTTGACTTTGTCGGTGCAAGTCCAATACTCCGAATGTACGCAAATACTTTTTCTGAACCAGCCTCAAACATTTCTTCAGGCGTAGGAAATGCGGAAAATAATTCCGGAGTAACTTTGTTTACAGAAACGTCTGTAGCCTGCGCACTGAGAATTACGGAAATCAATAACTCGAAAGGATTCCGGTAGCAAAGCTCCGTCTTCGGATTCGGAATTGAGTCGCTCAACTTCCGGAAAAGACTAGCTATCTTTGCAGATTTCATGGATAAAACATCTCAAATTTGTTTCCTTAACTGCACATTCAGTTGCCTGTCTGCAGGTTTTCACTCATAAACTTAGTTTTAGGAACCGTTCCGTATTTATTTCCAAAACTGCAGACAATCTATCACAAATGTCGAACAATGCCAGTCATGAGTTAAATTGACAATTAACACTAATAAACTGACAATGGACAACAATCCAATAATAAAACCGTCCACTGTGGTCTTTCAAAATTATTGAAATTAAAAACCGATTATAGGTTTAGCACATGAAACAACTTGATTTTCTACCTCTCCGGATCTCAATTCTGGTGGTTTCTGATTCTCGAACTGAAGAAACCGATACTTCTGGGAAAATACTTACTGAACGTCTCACAGAAGAAGGGCACATTCTGGCGGAAAAATGCATTGTGCCTGATGATATTTATCAGATTCGTGCAGTACTGTCCCGCTGGATTGTTGATCCGGCAGTAGACATTATCCTTAGCACCGGTGGGACCGGACTCACCGGACGTGACGGCACTCCTGAAGCAGTATTCCCTTTATTTGACAAAGTAATCGAGGGCTTCGGTGAATTGTTCCGCCGGATATCATTTGATGAAATCTCCACCTCAACTATCCAGTCAAGAGTCACAGCTGGAGTTGCCAACGGAACTTATATTTTTTGTTTGCCGGGTTCTTCCGGAGCTTGTCGAACAGGTTGGGACAAAATACTAGCAACTCAACTTGATATCCGCAGTCGACCCTGTAACTTCGCAGAATTAATTCCAAGATTGACTGAAAAATAGTAAATAGGCTCAGTTGTCAGTTATCAAGCTTAACACTTTTAAAATACTGAAAGACTTCTTTCAATGAGTCAACAGCTCACTCTGTAGATTCTAATTTTCTGCTTCTGATGCAATAAACTCCTGTACCACAGGAACAAGTCGCTCCATCCCTTCTTCCATAGGACAGACAACCGGTAAGCCCAAACGCTCTTCCAGTTTTTGCTGTTCTGACTCCAGTTCTTTTTTAGTGAGTTCGTAACTGTTCAGTGTTATAGCCAAAGTTTGAGAACCATATAAACGAATCAGTTCCAATTCTTCCTCAATCGGCGGCATCGGCCAAAGTTTTCGATCATCATCAGTCAGGTAATATTTCTGCTTTGGCGCATATTGTAAAATCACACCTTTGGCCAGTGCACTGCAAAGATATTCTGAACCGCATGGTCCGGAAGGATTGCGTAAAGAAGACTGACCTTCAAGCAGCATCAAGTCAGGATTTTCCTCCTGATCACAACGAAAAATTGCCGCTTCCAGTTCTCCGCTGACAAAATCATTGAGGGTTGAATCAAGAATAAATCCATAGCGTCCACCTTGCAGTTTCCCGGTCTGCCCGGTGTAAATCATTTCGGTGCGAATGCCCTGCTTACGACAGGCATCTCTGAGCCAAAGACTGGAAGTGCGCTTACCCAAGGCACAGTCCATTCCAAACATGGCAATTCTTGGAGCACGGACATTCAGGATATTTCCTGTCCAAAATGCGTGATCCTTTGCACTTTTGGGTTTTCGAATATCAAGCAATTTGGCCTGATTTTTCTCAGCTCTTTGTACTAATTCAGGATCATCGCTCAGATAGTGGTGCAGACCGTTTACAACATGCATACCACTGGACAGTGCTTCCAGTAACTCTATACGAAGTCCCTCGGGGATTACCCCGCCTTGAGTTGCAATCCCAATAATTGCGTATACACCACGTCCGCTTTCTTCCAAAGCCAGTTTGTTTCTTGAACTTCTGGCTCTTAAAAATTCATTAATGGTTGCATGAATTGGGATGTCTAGCACCTGACCGTCAACGAGTTTTCCTGCATCCTGTCCGGCAAAGTTTTGATCGATGACTGCAAGAATTTCATATTGTTCTGAATTACGAATCAGACCAAATGCAGTCTTTGCGTTATGAGAATCAAACAATCCACTGGTGAGAATAATTGCTTCTTCTTTCAAGGGAAATCTTTTTAAATAAGAGTTATGATGGACTTATTACAGGTTCATCAGTTATAGTTATTTGATTAAAGTATTATCTGACACTCCGTTTATTGAGCGGCTTGTTTGTCATCATACTTCAAGATTTTTTTTAGTAAAAGTGCATCTCCCAAAGGATTTATAAAATAATTTTTTCGGATGCCTGTTTCTTGATAACCTTGTTTGTAATACAATGCAGTTGCAGCTTTGTTTGCAGAATTGACTTCGAGCCAGAGTGATTCCAGATTAGCTGATTTCGCTACTATTTCCAACTGCTCTAACATAAATTGAGCCAACCCTTGTTTCCTCCAATCCGGCAGAACTGCTAATCTGAGGATTTGCAGTTCCGGAGGTACTGACTGGAAAGACAGCATTCCTACTTGAGTTGCAGTTGGAACTTGCAGCAACCAATTTGAGAAAGTAGGCTGCTCCTGCATTTCCCGATAATCTTGTTCACTCCATATAGCACTGAAGCAGAGGGAATCCATTTTCATCATTTCTTTTGGCGAAGGCTGCAAACAAAAACTGATGCCCTGGACATGATGAGCTGAAGACGGAATCATCACTTCTTCTTCTATTTTCTTGAAAAATAACTTGTAAACTACCAGAAGATCAGTTACAAATATAGGGTTTATTTAGTAATATTAAAAGAAACGGAATCTGTCTGTCAGGGGATGAGGACAACAGAGCCGATTCTTTATGATTCACTTCAGAGCCAGTTCGTCCGATTACATCCCGCGGACATTTAACCAAGCCATCATAAGGAGATTTTATGGCTGTCATTTCAATGAAGCAATTTTTAGCAGCTGGAGTCCACTTCGGGCACCAGACAAAACGTTGGCACCCCAACATGGCGCCGTACATATACGGCATAAAAAACGGTGTTCACGTCATCGATCTGCGTCAGACACTGACCAAGCTCAAAGAAGCTTACGAATATGTTAAAGCCTCTGCAGAAGAAGGACGGGTACCACTATTCGTCGGCACAAAAATCCAAATACAACGTATCGTTAAAGAAGAAGCCGACCGGTGTGGGTGCCCCTACATCAATTTTCGCTGGCTGGGAGGTTTGTTAACAAACTTTGGTACTGTAAAGCAGTCAATCGCACGAATGAAAACCTTTGAAGAAGTTGCTGGAGAAGACGGCAGTTACGAGGGTGTGATCAAAAAAGAAGCTCTGATGATGGAGCGAAAACGCGTGAAGTTAGAGCGTTCACTCGGCGGAGTGCGGAATATGAAAAGTGTACCATCGATGCTTTTCATTACAGATTGTCATAAAGAACAGCTTGCATTGAAAGAGGCACAAAAGTTGGGAATACCAGTTGTTGGTATTGCTGATACAAATTGTGATCCTACCGGTATAGACTTCGTTATTCCTGGGAATGACGATTCCCCACGTGCAGTGGCCCTTTATGCAAACGTAATTGCTACTGCAGTCATGGAAGGTCTTGCTGCTCGAAAACAAACTAGAATAGAATCGATTACTGAAGAAAAAGCTGCTGCTAAAAAAACAAAACCTGCAGCGAAAGCAAAGGAGAAAGAAACTGATGTTGTTTCTGAGGCGAAAGCTGAAGAAGAGAAAAAACCTGAAGCAAAAGCAAAGGAGAAAAAAGCTGAAGAAACTCCTGCAAAAATAAAAGAGGTAAAGCCCGAAGCTGCTCCGGGACCAAAGTCTGCTGAAACAAAAGTGGCTGCCGAAAAAGCAAAGCCTGAAGTGAAAGCAAAGCCTGAAGTGAAAGCAAAGTCTGAAGCGAAAGCAAAGGAGAAAAAAGCTGAGGTTGTTACCGAAGCCAAATCTGCAGTGGAAAAAACACCAGCTAAAAAAACTGCTGCTACTGCAAAAAAAGCCGAAACTGCTTCCGGGAAAAAAGTTCCCGCAGCAAAAGCGACTAAGGCTAAAAAATCGGAAACAAAAAAATAAACAGTACCTACCAGATAATCTTTCCGGATTTACAACTTGTAAGTCCGGAAACCACATAAAAACTTAATAAGCATTGGAAGTATAAACTAGATGGCAGCGATTACAGCAGCAGCAGTAAAAGAGTTACGGGAAATCACCGGAGTTGCAATGATGGATTGCAAGAAGGCCCTCGTTGAAGCAGACGGAGATCTGGAAGCAGCACAAGATTATCTGCGGAAAAAAGGACAGGCAAAAGCCCTGAAAAAATCTTCACGGGAAACCAGTGAAGGTGCGGTAAGCTTTACAGTCAGTACAGATGGGAAACGTGCCGGTTTGGTAAAAGTTGCCTGCGAAACTGATTTTGTAGCACGTAACGACATATTTCAGGATTTTATCAGCAAACTTGCAAATCAAGTGTCTGAGCAAGGCGGGGAAAATGTTTTACAACAGACATTAGTCGAAGGTGAAGGCAGTGTTGAAAGTTTGTTGACAGAAAAAATTGCTGAATTAGGTGAGAACATGCAGATTCTTGACTGCAGAAAAATGGAAATAAGTAATGGTGTTCATGGAGGATATATCCACAGCAATGGCAAGATCGGAGTTGCGGTACCACTGGAAACGGACAAACCTTGTGACGATGAACGCCTGAAGACATTGGCCCGTGACATTGCCATGCACATTGCAGCATTTCCTGCAGAAGCAGTAAATGCTGATCAGGTTTCAAAAGAGGTGCTTGAAAAAGAAAAAGAGATTTTTACGGCCCAGGCACGAGAATCCGGAAAACCTGAAAATATCATTGAAAAAATGATTGAAGGACGGTTAAAAAAATTCCTCAAAGAAATTTGTGTTGAAAGTCAACCTTTTGTCAAAGATCCGCAACTTTCTGTGAGTCAATTGGTTGAAAATACTGCAAAGGAACTTGGAGTTAAAATTAACTTCAACAGCTTTGCTAAATTCCAGTTCTAGACTACCTGTATGAGTCCTAAATACAAACGTATTCTACTTAAACTGAGCGGAGAAACTCTGGGTGGGAAACGCGGTACCGGGTTTGATTATGATACTATTAGGGCACTGGCTGAAAGTGTAATCTCCATTCACAACCTTGGTGTAGAAGTTGGGATTGTGATTGGAGGAGGAAACATTTTTCGTGGATCCAAATCTGCTGAAGGTAATGTTGGCCGAGTTGCCGGAGATCATATGGGAATGCTGGCTACAGTGATCAACAGTATCTGCCTGCAGGAAATGCTGGAACAGCGAGGTATTTTAACTCGCGTCTTATCAGCCATTGAGCTGAACGCAATTGCGGAACCTTACATCAAACGCAGAGCTGACCGGCATTTGGAAAAAAAACGAGTAGTGATTTTTGCCGCCGGAACGGGAAATCCATTTTTTACTACAGATACAGCTGCAGTATTACGTGCTTCTGAGGTGGGTGCCGAAATTGTCATAAAAGCAACAAAAATTGATGGAGTTTATGACAAAGATCCCAAGCTCCACTCTGATGCGGTTCGTTACGATGTGTTAAATTACGACGAAGTTCTCAAAAAACATCTGAAAGTGATGGACGCAACGGCCATTGCTTTTTGCAGAGATAATCAACTCCCCATTTTGGTCCTGGACTACCAGGAACCTGACGCAATCCTCAGGGCTGTTTGTGGAGAAACCGTTGGAACACTGATCAAGCAAAGAGGCTCATGACTATGGAAAACACACAGGAAGTTGAAGAAATGGTTGATCATAAGATGGATATTACCATTGAGAGTCTTAAAGTGGATCTCAGCGGTATTCATGCAGGACGTGTTTCACCTGCAATGTTAGATGCAGTCAAGGTTGAATATTACGGAAATCCAACTCCTGTTAATCAGGTGGCAAACATATCTACTCCTGAACCACAGATGTTGGCAATCAGTCCCTGGGAAAAAACTATGATCAAAGAAATTGAGCGTAGTTTGCAGGCCGCAAACCTTGGTTTCAGTATCTCCAATGATGGAAATATCATTCGTGCGGTTACTCCACCTTTCACTGAAGAGAGACGAAAGGATTACGTAAAACAGATCAAAAAAATTGGAGAGGACTCGAAAATTGCAGTACGCAATGTTCGCAGAGAAGGGAATGACAACTTGAAACAAATGGAAAAAGATAAGCTCATTTCACAGGACGAAGAAAAAGTGGCGCAGGATCACGTCCAGAAAGTTACAGATAAGCATACTAACATGGTAGATGAGTTAGTCACTGCAAAGGAAAAAGAACTTATGACATTTTAGGACTGAAATGCTGGCTGCACTTCTGCATTCAATTTGGCAATATCAGATTTTTAAGTCTGTCGTTTTTCGCGGTGGTATGGCTTTTTTGACTGCCTATTTTTTAATAGTGTGGGTGATGCCGAGTGTAATCAGGGCTTTCAGGAAACGAGGAATTACTTCTGATTTTATCACAACTCCTGCTGGTATAAAGCCTTACACGGGAGCACCTCCCATCATGGGTGGCGGCGTTTTGATTATGGGCATTTTGCTTGGAGCATTACTCTGGTGCAATCTGAATCAATACGTTCTGGCTCTGTTGGTGATCATGCTTTCGTTTGGCATTATCGGAGCAGTTGACGATATAGCAAAAGTCATCAACAAGCGGCGCGTTGAGTCCGGACATGAAACCAGAAAAGCATTTAGTGAAAAAGCAGATGGAATTAGCGGACGATGGCGACTGACTGCTCAATTTGCTGTTTCACTGCTGGTAGTTACCGGTTTATATTTGTTTGTCGATATTGATGGACATTTAACAGTACCACTCGTACCGCTGAAAACAGCATATCCTTACTTGCCAAAATATCTTTTTATTCCATTCATGACCATCATCATCGTTGGTGGAGCAAATGCAGTTAACTTGACAGACGGCATGGACTCTCTGGCAACTGTACCCTTGATGACTTGTGCCATGTTTGTCGGACTTGTGGCCTACATAGGAGGAGACCCAGAATTTGCGGCAAGGCTGAAGATCCCAAGTCTTTCACATGATATCAAGGAATTAGCAGTTCTCTCTGCCCTGGTCATTAGTGCAGGTGTTGCTTTTCTAAAATACAATTCTCCGCCAGCATTGATTTACATGGGCGACTTGGGGGCACTTGCATTGGGCAGCATGGTTTCAGCTATGTTTATTTTTGTAAAAGCAGAATTATTTTTACCGATTGTAGGTGGAGTTTTTGTATTTTCAGTACTTTCCTCTATCATTCAACGTACATTTTTCAGGTTCATAGTGTGGCGGAAAGGCAGGCCTACTGCTGAGCGATATCGCTTTTTTTTACGCTCACCATACCATCATCATCTTCAACGCCTGTGGACTTATTCTGAAAAGAAACAAGAAGTTGTCTCTGTTTGGATAATGTTGCAGAATAAACTTGGAATAGATCCTGTTCCTGAAGAGAATAAGCTGTTAAATCCTCAGGAAGTTAACAGCCGCGTTATTTGGCACATGCATCTCAAATCAATTTGGCTGTTTGTATTTACGCTGATTATTTATTTTAAAATCCGCTGATGTATCTTTGTCAGAAAGAAAATCTGCAACAATTACATCTGCTCAACAGAAGAGTTTAACTGTCAATAAAACTACAGAAACTGCCATGAATTTTGAAGGCCAGACTGCACTTATAACTGGAGCTGGAAGGGGTATTGGTAAAACTATTGCCTTAAAATTAGCAGGGTCCGGAGCAGATATCGTGTTGGCGGATATGAGTCCGGATGTTGCGGAAGTGCGTGGAGAAGTGGAAGCATTGGGCCGTAAATGCATGACTTTTGAGGTAGATGTAACAAATATTGAAACCATTGATGCGATGGTTAAAAATATAACCGATGAACTGAGTGGAATTCATATTTTAGTCAACAATGCAGGAATAACGCAGGACAATCTGTTTCTGCGCATGAAATCGGAGCAGTGGTCAAAAGTAATTGATGTTAATCTCAATGGAGTGTTCAATGTTACCAAAGCAGTGATCCGGCTAATGGTAAAGCAGCGTATTGGGAAAATTATTAATATTTCTTCTGTGGTGGGCTTTACTGGAAATCCGGGACAAGTCAATTATAGTTCAACTAAATCTGCTCTGGTTGGTTTTACCAAGTCACTGGCCCGTGAAGTTGGTGTCCGGGGAATTACAGTCAATGCTGTTGCCCCGGGATTTATAGATACAGCAATGACGCAAGCTCTCAATGAAAGTCAGCAGGAAGTAATCCTGCAGCAAATTCCTTTGGGCCGGATGGGAGATGCAGAAGATATTGCTAATGCAGTTGCTTTTTTGGCCTCAAAAGAGGCTTCGTACATTACCGGAACTATTCTGCATGTGAATGGAGGAATGTACTAAACATTAGTACTTGCAAAAACAGGGTTGATTTTTTTTCATATCTGACAAAAAATAAACCTCGTTTAATTAATTTTTCAAACCTTTAATCAAAATATATAATGGAAGAAATACAAGCTAAGGTCATCCAAATCATAAGTGAGCAATTAGGTAAGGATGAATCAGAAATCAAAATGAGTTCACATTTCATTGAAGATTTAGATGCAGACTCATTGGATACTGTAGAACTGGTGATGGCTCTGGAGGAGGAGTTTGAGGTAGATATTCCTGATGAGGCTGCAGAAAAAATTACCACCGTTCAGTCTGCAGTGGATTTCATAGCTGAATCCAAAGCCTGAGTAACGATAAAAAACTTTAAATGAAGACGTGGCACAGTTAACAAATAAACGTGCTTGTCATCATTTCACGTAATCAATCTGAAAGAGCATGGGAAACCGCGTTGTAGTGACGGGACTCGGGTGCATGTCCCCTCTCGGAAATGATGTCTCCTCTTCCTGGGAGGCCTGCACCAATGGACAATCTGGAATAGACCGGATCACTCATTTTGATCCTGAATTATTCCGTTGTCAGATTGCAGGTGAAATAAAAAATTTCCAGCTGCCTGAAATCATTCCGATCAAAGAAGCCAAAAAAATGGATCTGTTCATTCAGTATTCAATTGGTGCCACACAGGAAGCTTTGCTTGACGCAAACTTGGAGATCACTGAAGATCTTGAAGAAGAAGTAGGTGTTTCAATGGGCGTCGGAATTGGTGGACTGGGCTGTATAGAACGATACTCCAAAATTATTGAAGAGCGCGGCCCCAAACGTGTCAGCCCGTTTTTTATCCCGATGACTTTAAGTAATTTGGCACCGGGATATGTCTCACTTCTTTTTCGAGCCAAAAGTTACACCGCCTGCACCGTTTCAGCTTGTGCATCTTCCAATCACGCAATTGGCACTGCAGCCCGAACTATTGAACGTGGTGATGCAAAAGTTGTAATTTCAGGCGGTGCGGAATCAAGTGTGACACCACTCGGTATTGCAGGTTTTGCGTCAATGCATGCTCTAAGTACCAGAAATGATGATCCACAGAAAGCAAGCCGGCCTTTCGACAAAGACCGTGACGGGTTTGTCATGGGCGAAGGTTCAGGGATGCTAATTCTTGAAGACTACGAATTTGCCAAAGCACGGGGAGCACGTATTTACTGTGAAATAACAGGATACGGTTTCAGTTCAGACGCACACCATGTGACATCTCCCTCATCAGAAGGCCCCGCGCGAGCCATGAAAATGACCCTCAAAGATTCCGGTTTGGCTCCAGAGGAAATTGATTATGTCAATGCTCACGGTACATCAACCCCAGTCGGTGACCTTAACGAACTAAGAGCCATAAAAATGGCCTTGGGAGAAAAAGTTGCCCAGCAACTTTCTATCAGTTCAACCAAATCCATGACCGGACATCTTCTCGGAGCTGCAGCAGCAATTGAAGCAATCTTTTCCATTAAAGCTTTACACCATAATTTTATTCCGCCAACTATCAATATCGAAAATTTGGATCCGGAATGTGATTTGGATGTGACACCGAATACCGGAAAGTCAAAAGAAATGCGCGTTGCAATGTCAAATGCCTTTGGTTTCGGTGGTACAAATGCCTCAATTATATTTCAGAAAATAGACTGATTCCTTTTTAGTCAGTCAATAACCGGAACATCAGACAGATCAAAATATGAATCTCAAAACCGATCCTATCCTCTTTTAAACTCAAAAAACATCATGAGCAGCACCGAATATCTAGTCGACCGCAGAGAGCTTCAATTCGTGGTTAACGAAACTTTGAAAGCCGGAAAATTGTGTGAACTTCCGGACTTTGCTGAATTTGACGAAGAGATGTTTACAATGATTATCAACGAGGCCAGTACTTTTTCGGAACAGGTACTTGCCCCCCTCAACGAAAATGGAGACCGCCAGGGTTGTAGAATAGAAAATGGCTCTGTGGTAACTCCAGATGGTTTTGCAAATGCCTGGAAACAACTTGGCGAGGGTGGTTGGTTGAGCATGAATATGCCTCCCGAATATGGAGGACAGGGACTTCCGGAAGTGATTTCTATGATTGCTAAAGAAACCCAATTGGCGGCAAACCAGGGATTTACCATCGGCGCATCACTCACATCCGGTTCGGCAAACCTGATTTACACTTTTGGTTCAGAAGAACAAAAAATCACCTTTTGCGAAAAAATGTTCGGCGGCAAGTGGTCCGGATCGATGTGTCTGACAGAACCTCAGGCCGGAAGTGCAGTCGGCGATGCTGCCACCAGTGCTACAAAACAGGAAGATGGACACTACCTGATAAAAGGTACAAAACAGTTTATCACAAACGGTGACCATGATATGGCGGAAAACATCATCCATCTGCTGCTGGCACGCACCACAGATGCCCCTGAAGGAACTAAAGGCATCAGCCTTTTTATAGTTCCTAAAATTCGAATGGATGGAACACCGAATGATGTGAAGGTGATCAGCATTGAACATAAAATGGGGATCAACGGATCACCAACTTGCTTACTCTCATTTGGAGATAATGCAAGTTGTCACGGCTATTTGCTGAAAGCCGAAAATATCGGTATGGCGCAAATGTTCCAGCTGATGAATGAAGCCCGCTTACTCGTCGGTTTGCAGGGACTTGCCGGAGCAGGTGCAGCTGTGCAAAATGCATGGGCATATGCAAAAGAACGTACTCAGGGACCATCTGCAATTCATCCTGGTGAAAAAGCTGCAATCATTGAGTTCCCGGATGTGCGCAGAATGCTGATGCAGATGAAAGCCGTAACGGAAGGACTGCGTGCCCTGATTTACACGACAGCATGGTACACGGACATGGCGCATCATGGTCCGGAAGAATCACGCGAAAATTATCAAGACTTGCTTGACCTACATATTCCAGTCTGCAAAGCATTCGGAACTGATCAGGGATTTGACGTGGCGCGGATCGGCATTCAGGTTTTGGGTGGTGTTGGATTTACACAGGATTTTCCGCTTGAGCAAAATGCACGTGACCAGAAAATCGCCTCGATTTATGAAGGCACAAATGGAATTCAGGCTCTTGATCTAGTTAGCAGAAAATTTTCTGCCAAAAAAGGACAGTTGCTCAAAGTTCTTCAACAGGAATTGAGCTGGTTTGACAATCATGCTCCAGAAGATGAACTCGCCGGCTGGGTTGCAGAATGGGAAAGTTACCGGACATTGATGCAGGAAAGCATTGCCGGTTTGAAAAAAATTGGAGAAGAACAGGGAAAAGACGGTTATGTCCTTTATGCAGTCAATATGCTGGATTTGATGGGCGATGTACTGTGTTGTTTTTATCTGCTCAAACAGGCTGATTCAGCTCAGCAAAAATGGAAAGCCTTGCTTGCTGAAGCACCTTCTCAGGCAGAATTGCTGGAGGAAAATGAAGAAGCTCAGTTTTACTGGAATAAGCTGCGTACCACCGAATTTTACGTTTGGAGTGTTCTACCCCGTGCTTTGTCAAATGCAAAAACCATTAAAAACGCAAACCTCGCACCTCTAAATGCTTGTTTGTAGAATCCATTATTTGCAGTAAATCTGTCAAAGAACTCATTTCTCAGTTTAAATTCAAACGAACCGTCCGTTACACCGCTCTGGCCTGATTTTCTCTTGAATCTCCACTTTGCAACCTCAAATCCCAATAAACTAAGTGAGTTATCTGAGTTATTGGAATACCGGTTAACTCCATTAGAGCTGGATTTACAGGAAATCCAAACTACTGATCTCCAGGAACTGGTAAAACATAAACTGAAGCAGGCATACGAACACATTCATGCTCCAGTGATCGTTGAAGACACATCACTGTATTTTAAAGCATGGAATGAACTTCCCGGACCACTCGTCAAGTGGTTTATAGAGAACCTTGGTTTGGCGGGAATGGTAAGTGCTTTATCTCAATTTAAAGATAAGTCCGCTCAGGCCGTTTGTTGTTTAGGATATACCAATAATGGTAAATCTATGTATTTGTTTGAAGGAAAAGTGAAAGGTGTAATCGTCAAACCAAGAGGCTCACTTAATTTTGGTTGGGACGCAATTTTTCAGCCTTCAGAGCATGAGCAGACTTTTGGTGAAATGGATCCGGAAGATAAAAATCGCATTTCACCTCGGGGAAAAGCGGCCACCAAATTTAAGCATTTCTTAACACAGTCGGCAAAGCAAACGTAACATCCTCTTGAACTATTTCAAGATCACGGACACTGCTTGAAGATGACATCTTACTGATTTCTGCAACTATGCCCTGCACGATATCCTCAGGCGCGGATGCTCCTGCAGTAATACCAACGTTCCGGACCTCTTCCAACCATTCCGGATCCAATTCTGCTGCAGATTCAATGCGGCGGGCCTTAACTCCTGTTGTTTCCGCAACTTCCAGTAAACGCACCGAATTTGAGCTGTTCTGTGCCCCCACTACCAGTACCAAATCAACTTCCTTACTCAAAGCCTTCACTGCATTTTGGCGATTTTGTGTAGCATAACAAATATCATCTTTAGCCGGACCTTTTATTTCCGGGAAGCGCTCTTTAAGCGCAGTGATAATTTCTGCAGTATCATCCAAAGATAAAGTGGTTTGAGTGATATAACCTACCTTTTTCTCATCCGGAATCTTCAGATCCGATACTTCTTCTACTGTTCCAACTACAAAAATATGTTCGGGAGCTTCTCCAACAGTCCCTTTAACCTCAACATGGTTATGATGTCCTATAAGGATAATGGTGTGCTCTTTTTGGGCATAGCGCTGAGCTTCTCTATGAACTTTTGTAACCAGAGGACAGGTCGCATCCAGTACCTGTAATTTACGTTTCTCTGCTCTTTTTCGAACTTCCGGAGAAACTCCATGAGCAGAAAAAATTGCATGTGAACCTTCAGGGATTTCATCAATATTTTCCACAAAAACGGCACCCTCGTTCCGAAGGCGCTGAACAACATGCTTGTTATGGACAATTTCATGCTGAACATAAATCGGAGCACCATACATTTCCAAAGCTTTTTCAACAATAGTGATCGCACGATCTACTCCGGCACAAAATCCACGAGGACTGGCCAATACCAGGTTAAGTGGAGCACCTGCGCTGTTTGTATTCATAGACAAAGTAAAATTATGAAGATGGTTTGCATTTTGCTCTAATTAGTTTATAAGGGTACTAACAACATTTCAATCTTTCAGTAAAAACTGAGAATACCACCAGAACGAAATCCAAGTCATGAGTGAAGAAGATAAACGCCGCAAGGCGAGCTGGAAGCGCTTGAAAGGTACCACCAATTTTTATCCCACTTATGTTGACGGGAACCTTGACAAGGTCACTCCTGCTGCTGCGACACACAGCACACAATTTCAAACCGTCATTCCACGTTACGATCTCTCCATGTCTGAAACCCGCAACGCAGGGACTGGTCCAACTTTTTTGGAAACAGCTTACCAACCTCCCTTCGAGAATTCGGATCCTGAAAAACAATCCACGGGCACCCCTCCGGAATCATCGGAACGAAAGCTTAAACGGCCCCGTCACAAGAAAAAGAAAATCCGTACCGATTTTTGGGAATAAAACAACTCATCCAAACTTCTAAAAAAGCAAATATAACTGCCACAAATAAATACCAGTTTGATATACTAAACTTATATCATTTATTTGCAGGCAATAGAAGCAGAAAGTTGAGTAAAAAAAGGAATTCCTTGCGCCAGCCCGGACAGTATATTTGTTGATCCCCAAGCATAAACTGCAAAACAGCTTGACAAAAACACTATAAATTTGATCTAATGTTGTGTTAATCACTTTTCAATAAGCCTATGTTTGAGACCTTGTCAGGCAAATTAAGCGGTTCGTTACGTAAGGTACGTGGACGGGGTCGTTTGACGGAAGAAAATGTGAGTAAAACTCTAAATGAGGTCAAAATGGCCCTTTTGGAGGCGGATGTTAATTTTAGAGTTGTTAAGGTTTTTTTACGCTCAGTTAAGTCCAGAGCGGTTGGTGAAGAGGTACAGGGCAGTCTTACTCCGGGTCAGCAGTTCATTAAAATTGTCAACGAGGAACTGACAGAGTTGATGGGCGGAGCTAATTCTGGATTAACCGAACCGGAAACTGCTCCATTGGTCACAATGCTGGTTGGCCTCCAGGGATCAGGTAAAACCTCATCCGCAGGAAAGTTAGCACGACTTTACAAAACTGAAGGGAAGCGCCCTTATTTAATTCCCGCTGATATCTACCGACCGGCTGCTATCCAGCAACTGCAAGTCTTGGCGGACACATTGGGAATTTCATGCTACCCTTCCCGTACAGATCAAAATCCACTGGATATAGTCCAGAATGGACTCGAGGCTGCAAAGCAGGAAGAAGCCGATGCCGTCTTTATCGACACTGCAGGACGGTTGCACATAGACCAGGAATTGATGGAGGAATTGAGTCGGATCAAAGATTCCGTCATGCCTCATGAAATTCTTTTTGTCGCTGATGCAATGACAGGTCAGGAAGCAGTCAGTGTGGCAAAAGGCTTCAATGATTTGCTTGACATTACGGGTGTGATGTTGACGAAAATGGATGGAGACGCCCGCGGTGGCGCAGCACTTTCTATCCGGGCCATTACGCAAAAACCGATTAAGTTTATTGCGGTAGGCGAAAAACTCGAAAATTTGGAAGCATTCCATCCAGAAAGAATTGCTTCCAGAATTTTAGGTATGGGCGATATGCTCTCACTGATCGAAAAGGTTGAAGACTCTTTCAGTGAACGTGAAGCCCTGCAGATACAGAAAAAGCTGAGGCGCAACGAATTTACGCTTGAGGATTTTAGAGATCAGTTGCGTTCGATGCGAAAAATGGGATCAATAAAAGACGTAATTGGAATGCTGCCCGGCATGAATGCTTCTTCTGTTAACGATGCAAATATTGACGACAAAAAACTGATTCATATTGATGCCATCATTTCATCGATGACTATTAAAGAAAGAAATAACCACAAACTGATGAATGGCTCGCGAAGAATAAGGATCGCAAAAGGCAGCGGCACAACCGTCAGCGAAATAAATAGACTGCTTAAGCAATTTATCCAAATGCGTAAAATGATGCAAAAGCTCACAAAAGTTTCCAATCCGGGCAAAGCCATGCGCATGATGCAGGATATGATGCCTAATTGAAGGGTCCGGGTGCTGGATTCAGGGCACCGGCAGGTCAAACTGAAAACTGAAAACTTATTATTATGGTTAAAATACGTCTCGCCAGGGGTGGTACAAAAAAGAAACCTTACTACCGTGTTGTAGTTGCAGATCAACGTTGTAAACGCGACGGTCGTTATCTTGAACACATTGGATTTTACAATCCAATGGTCTCAGAAAACCGCTTTGGAATTGATGAAGAGCGAGTCAAGCACTGGCTTTCCGTGGGCGCACAACCGACGGAACGAGTCAGCAAATTGATGAAGCAGGCAAAAATCAAAGTCTGATAAGCTTTCGGGGTTAATCGTTTTTTTCGATAAGTACCGCGATGAGTGTTTTTAATGATTATGATGAGCTGACTTGGGTTGCCACAATTGTTGGTGCTCACGGGATCAAAGGAGCAGTTAGAGTAAAATACTTTACAGATACTCCTGATTATTATCTGAATGTAGAGCTTTTCTTTTTAGAATCTGAAGGACAGTTACAAAGCTTAAAAGTTCTGCAGATTCGACCGACAAAAAGTGGCTGGATCGTTCTCTTTGAAGAAATTGATTCCCGTACTGCTGCTGAAAAGCTTAAAAGCTGCCGCTTATTATTGCCGGATGATCAGTTAAGGCCTTTGGAATCCAGCGAAGTCTTCGTGCATCAGCTTATAGGGTGCAGTGTAGAAGATAAAAACGGACGTTTTTTGGGAGAAATTTCAGATGTTCTGGAAACCGGAGCAAACAACGTTTATGAGGTGCGTAACGGTAAAAGCAGTTTCATGATTCCGGATGTTCCGCATGTAGTACTTGAACTGGATGTTGAGTCCCGGCGGATGAAAATTGACCCGTTACCTGGATTGATTGAAGAAACAGCACCGGAGAGTAATGTTACGCTTTGAAGTTTTAACATTATTCCCGGATATTTTTTCTTCCTTTCTGGAAGGAAGCCTGATTAAACGGGCAATTGAGAAGCAGTACCTGAATGTAAGTCTGGTTAATTT